>Ga0208544_10000031_pt1 | contig 99637 bp, 107 predicted proteins | sample DEB08_DNA_9_FD_184526 | JGI IMG/M metagenome (GOLD analysis project Ga0208544, IMG submission 184526) | Aqueous microbial communities from the Delaware River and Bay under freshwater to marine salinity gradient to study organic matter... | ecosystem: Environmental > Aquatic > Marine > Coastal ...
TCCAGGTCCGCATCGCCGTCCTGAACGGCTACACCGCGCTCGGCATACCCGTCACAGAGACCGTGGGATAAGTCTGTCCAGGGAAAGGGGTACCTCGGCCATCAGCCGATTTGTGCAACAGAGTCCCGACAACCCATCGTATTGTTTTGATTGGCGTATTTGCTTTCTTGAACGCCGAACTCAAACTTGAATGGCTGCGTTCAAGTTCGCAGCGTCCAACACGCCACATCTCCACGCCCAACCGACCGTTCAACGGCCATTTAAACCCTATTTAAATGGGGTTTGCGGCCAGTCGACCCGCACAGCGCCTGCGCACCACCACATGCGCCAAAATCGGTGCCCAAGGTCTCATTCAGCCCCTTCTTTGCACTTTCTGCAAACAACTGCCAATTTTCACCGCCCAAAGCCCGCGCCTTGTCATAGCCCTTATTTTTATAACCCAATGTCACGAGTTCCCGGCAATTATCGCCTATTCCCACCAAAACCCTGCACTGCAATACCTACTGTTCCCGTACAATGGGGATATGTCGCACGAAAGTGCAATCTGCGGGCCAAACGGGCCTCAAGCCGGTGCATATTGCATCACGGTACGCTGCGGGCCGCACAATCGCGCGGGCCACCTGATCTTGAAAGCAAGGGCCGAAGCCCCCCCTTGTCCGCCAAATTCGCGCTTATTGCGCCTTGGACTCGAGCGCAGCGAGCCGTGCAGACAGCGCTTCGTTCTCTTCGCGGGCTTTCTGCGCCATGGCGCGCACGGCGTCGAATTCTTCGCGGGTGACAAAATCGCGGTCCGCAAGCCAGCGATCCATCATTGATTTCATCGCCGTATTTGCCTCGTCCTTGGCACCCTGGGCGACACCCATCGCATTGGTCATCAATTGGCTCAGGTCGTCGAAAATCTTGTTTTTGCTCTGCATGGCACTCTCCAATCGCTGTTCTGGTCTATATGGGCCTTGCTGGCCCGGCGCACAAGCCGACAAGGTCGGTTGACTTCACCGCAAGGCCACGAAAGGAATAGCGCCATGTTAGCCGCTATACCCTTCCCCGATATCTCTCCGGAGATCGTGTCCTTCACCGTTTTCGGGCGGACATTGGCGCTGCGTTGGTATGCGATGGCCTATATCGTCGGCATTGCGCTGGGCTGGCAGATCATCAAATTCGCGCTGCGCCGGCCTGCACTGTGGCGGAACGGCCCGCCCATGGCGGTGGCACAGCTTGACGATCTGCTGACCTATATCGTGTTCGGGGTCATCGGCGGCGGGCGGCTGGGCTATGTGCTGTTTTACAAACCGGCGGCGTACCTGTCCAACCCTCTTGATATCATCAAGATATGGGAAGGCGGGCTGTCGTTTCATGGGGGCTTTCTGGGGGTTGTCGCCGGGGTCTACCTGTTTAGTCGCAGGTTCAAGGTGCCCCTGCCCGATCTGGCCGATATCATCGCCGTTTCAGCCGCCCCCGCGATCCTGCTGGTGCGCTGCGCGAATTTCATCAATGCCGAACTGTGGGGCCGCCCGACCGACCTGCCGTGGGGCGTGATCTTTCCGGGTCAGGCCGCACAGCGCTGCGCCACCGCGCTGGAGCCTTGCGCGCGCCATCCCTCGCAACTGTACGAAGCCGGGCTGGAGGGGCTGCTGCTGGGTGCCATATTGCTGCTGCTGGCCTTCCGCTTTGGCGCGCTCAGGAAACCATGGCTGTTATCCGGCGTCTTCTTTGCGGGCTATGGCTTTGCCCGGTTCATGGTCGAATTTGTCCGCCAACCTGATGCGCAATTCGTCACGCTGGGCAATGATCTGGGCTGGGCGCTGCACTATGGCGGCCTTGGCCTGACCATGGGGCAACTTCTCACGCTGCCGATGATCGTCATCGGGCTGGCCGTTGTCATGCGCGCACGGCACAAATGACGGCGCTGCGCGACCTTGTGGTCACGCGCATCGCGCAGACCGGGCCGATCACGCTGGCCGATTACATGGCAGACTGCCTGATGCATCCGACCCATGGCTACTATGCCACCCGCGACCCGCTGGGCGCTGCGGGCGATTTCATCACCGCGCCTGAAATCAGCCAAATGTTCGGGGAACTGATCGGGCTGGCGCTGGCGCAAAGCTGGATGGACCAAGGTGCGCCCAACCCGATCTCCTTGGCCGAACTTGGCCCCGGACGCGGCACGCTGATGGCCGACGCCCTGCGGGCCACGCGCAATGTGCCGGGCTTTCATGCAGCCCTTGCCGTGCATTTCGTCGAAACATCGCCGGTCCTGCGGGCCGCACAGGCGCAGAATGCCCCCCACGCCCAATGGCACGACACCGTGGACACCCTGCCCGATGCACCCTTATTCGTGATCGCAAACGAATTCTTCGATGCCCTGCCGATCCGGCAATTCATACGTGACGGCGCAGGCTGGCGCGAACGCATGGTCGGCGTCACCGATGGCAAGCTGACCCTTGGCCTGTCGGCCCCCGCCCCGCTGGCATTGCTGGAACATCGGCTGGCCGATACCAAGGACGGCGACCTTGTCGAACATTGCCCGGCCCTGCCCGGCATCATCCACGCCATGAGCCGGACGATCGACGCCCATGGCGGCGCGGCCCTGATCATCGACTACGGTGACTGGCAGTCACAGGGCGACACCTTGCAGGCCCTGAGACGGCATGACCACGCCGACCCGCTGGCAAACCCCGGCCACGCCGACCTGACCGCGCATGTCGATTTTGCGGCCATCGCGGCGCAGGCGCGGCCCGCCAAATTCACCCGGCTCACGCCGCAGGGCGTCTTTCTTGAACGTCTGGGCATCACCCGGCGGGCACAAAGCCTTGCGGCCAACCTGACAGACACGGCCCTTGAAAATCACATCAGCGCACATCGGCGCTTGACCCACCCCGCAGAAATGGGTGACCTGTTCAAAGTGATCGGCATCTATCCCGCAACGGCCACCGCGCCCCCCGGACTGGAACCATGACACTCGACATTATTACCGACCCCGCCCTGCATGGCGCGACGCACGGGTTCTTTGCCCGGGCCGGTGGTGCGTCCTCGGGTGTCTTTACCGGGCTGAACTGCGGCTTTGGCAGTTCTGACCAGCACGACATCGTCGCCATCAATCGCGCAAGGGTCGCGACGGCGCTGCAGCTGCCGCCCGATCATCTGGTCGGCGTGCATCAGATACATTCCGCCAATGTCGTCGCCGTGACCGGGCCGCTTGATACCCCCGCCAAGGCCGACGCGCTGGTCACCGCCACCCCCGGTGTCGCCCTGTCCGTCCTGACCGCTGATTGCCAGCCGGTCCTGTTTGCCGACCACAAGGCCCGCGTCATCGGTGCCGCCCATGCTGGCTGGAAAGGTGCGCTGCACGGCGTGCTGGAGGCGACGATCACCAAGATGGAAGCACTGGGTGCCGCACGGGCCGATATCGCAGCCGTGATCGGACCCACGATCAGCCAGCGCAATTACGAAGTCGGGCCGGAATTCAGGCAACTTTTCGTGGACCACGATCCCGGCTATGCGCGGTTCTTCGTGCAGGGCCGCGGTGACCGTTTGCATTTCGACCTGCCTGCCTTTGGTCTGTACCGTCTGAAAAAATGCGGGGTCGCCAGCGCCAACTGGACCCGCCACTGCACCTATGCCGACGAAAAGCGGTTTTTCAGCTACCGCAGGTCCGTTCACCATAAAGAAGCGGATTACGGGCGGCTCATTGCCGCGATCCGGCTCTAATCAAGTCAGCAATGGGGCAGACTTGTGCCGACATCGCCTTGCGTTAAACTTGCATTCATGTCGCGCAGACTATGCTGGGTAAAATCTAGCTTAACTTTCAGAATGTTACCCCCCACACGACCGGATATGGGGCCGATCTGAAACTTTTTTCCGCGTTGCCAAAGTCTTGCCAGTTTGATCGACCAAGTTGGGTCCAATACCGCCACTCCGGGCGTAACAGGCAAAAAGGGCAAAGCAATGAAAGACCGCTGGCAGAAATCCCTCGAAGCTGCAGTCGCAGCCTATGACACGCCTATGCCCTGGGAACGTGGCGCACAGCGTGCAGCGATGATCAGCCGCCGCAGGGTATTGGTGGGCGATGCCAACAGGCCGCAGCCCGCACAAAACCTCCGGGCCTGAACAACCGCCCCCACCACTGGAATAATAAAACCGCGCAAACCTGTGGTCGCGCTGTGTTCTGTTAGCCGCATAGTGCAACAAAGGGCCACAGATTCGGCCCCCCTGCGGCGCCCCTCACACGTGTCGGCCCTCACGCTGTCCAACTGCGCGCAATGCGGCGACAGTGCCGGTTCAAACGAATGAATTGACCGTCTAACCGACAGAAAACACGAAATATTTTGACATGGCGGCGCGATTTAGGGCAGGATCAAAACAATAGTAACTTTCCTCAGACGTTGTCGGTGGGGCCGACGAATGATGTGAAAACCGTTAGGCAATCGCATGGATTCGATCCGTCCCGCTGCTGCGCGTTTTGCAGCAGGCAAAGACAAAAGGCCAAGCCGCGTGCCGCGCGCGCCACACCCCGATGCACAGCCAAGACGCAGCAACGCGCCCTTGCGCAAGTACGAGGTCGCGTATCTGAACGGCGCCGGTAAAATCGAATATGTGACCCGCATGGCACCTGCTTTGCCGGTGTTCGAAGACGCCTTTGGCGCTCTGGGTCATGGCGCAATTCTGCAAACCGAAACCGGGCCGGTCGCGGTCGAGGATTTGCACCCCGGCGACCGTATCCGCGTGGCGAACGGGGGCTATGAAACGCTGTTGTGGCGTGGGGCGATCACGATCAAACCCGATGACCCCAACGCCAGCCCCGAAACCAGCAGCCTGATCCGGATCATGGCAGATGCCTTGGGGTACGACCGCCCCTCGCCTGATTTGGTGCTTGGCCCGACCGCCCGACTTTATCACAAGGCCAACGGAATTCGCGCCATGACCGGCAGCGATGCCGCGTTTATCCCCGCACGGGATTTTGTCGATGGCACCTATATCATCGCCCTGCGGCCCGCAGCGCCGGTGAACGTCTATCAACTTGGCTTTGCCCGCCATCAACGATTGTCGGTCAATGGCATCGACATAGAAAGCCTGCACCCCGGAACGGCATTCGCCCTTGGCCTGCGCGGTGAAATGCTGGCAACCTACCTGTCGCTGTTTCCGCACAAACGCTCGCTCGAGGATTTTGACATCATGCAAAACCCGCGCCTGCGCCTGCGCGATCTGGATCTGTTCGCCGGGAACTAGCTGATTTTCACCGAACGGCCCCAGAAACGCAGCATCAGCAGCACCGCAGCCAGCGACAGGCCCACAACAAGCCCCAGCCACAGGCCGACGCCCCCCATATCCAGCCAGAAAGCCAGCATATAACTGGCAGGCATCCCCACAACCCAATAGCTGAACGTCGCCATGATCATCGGCACGGTCGTATCCTGCACCCCGCGCAGCAGGCCCAGAACCATGACCTGCGCAGCATCCACGATCTGGAACAAGGCCGCGATCATCACCAGACTGGCCCCCACCTGCAACAGCCGCGCGCGCTCAGGCTCGGCCGGATCAATAAACAACGCCACCAGCGTTTCCGGGATGGCCAGAAATACGGTCGACGTCACGATCGCAAACAGGGCGGACAGGCCAATCGCCGTCACCCCACCCCGGCGCAACAGGACCTCGTCCCGGCGGCCCAGTGCCCGTCCGGCCCGCACCGTCGCGGCCTGACTGAACCCGATATGCACCATAAAGGTCAGGCTGGCCAACTGGATGGCAATGCCGTGGGCGGCCAGCTCGATCGGGCCGATCCACCCCATCATCACCGCACTCGCACTGAACAAACCGCCCTCGGCCAATGACGTCAGACCAATGGGCCAGCCCAGCGCAAAGACGCGGGCCATAATCTCGGTGTCGCTCCGCCAGAAATTCTTGAACAGTTCAAATTGCGGCAGTCGGCGCACGATATACACCGCAATCAACAATAACGTGACCGCCGTCACCGAAAGCGACGCAATCGCCGCCCCCTTGATCCCCATTTCCGGCGCGCCAAGATTACCGAAGATCAAGGCGTAGTTGACAACGACATTCATGATTGCCGCGCCAATCGTGGACCAAAGGATAATGGCGGTATGCTCCAGAGCCGCCAAGAATGACTTGAGCGTCATAACCATCAGCGCCGGGATCATCTGCCAGATCACGATCTGCAAATAGATATGCGCCAACGCCGCCACATCGGCATCCTGCCCCATCGCCACAAGGATTTCCTCGGCCCAGAAAAACGGCACCGTGACGGCCAGCCCATAAATGATCGACAGCCACAGCCCCATCCGCGCCACGCGCCGGACCTGCACATCGTCACCATCCTCAACTGCGGCGGCCACCATGGGCGTCACAGCCTGGGCAAAACCCGCCCCGACAATAAAGATCACGAAAAATAATGTGGTCGCAATGGTCGACGCGGCAAGCGCGGTCACGTCATACCACCCCAGCATGATCGTATCGGTCATATGGATCGCAAATTGCGCCAGATTGCTAAGGATCAGCGGCATCCCCAGCCGCAGGATGGCCCGCGTGTGGGCGCGATATGTCAGGGCAAGGGGTTCCATGCGATAGTCATTAGGCTGGATACATTGCTCCGTCCATAGACATCATACACCGGCCTTGCCCCCCTTGGCGTCACATTAGCTCAGGACATCCCGCCAGCCATATCTGGGCGCGAAACCAACCATGCGCTTGGCTTTGTCGTTGGCGTAAAACGTCTCATCGGGGCGCATGTCATGGGTCACGGGCACACCTTGGTAGAACCGCGCGATCACCTCGCCGGACCTGATACCGACCGACATGTCGTCATTGGACACGTTAAACACCTGATACCCCAAACCGTCCGTTTTCAGACAACAATCCACCATATGCCCCAGATCGCGGGCATCAATGTAGGCGAATATATTGCGCCGCCGCCGCGCCGGATCATCCATGAACGCCGGGAAATCCGTCGCATACTCATCCGGCTCAATCACGTTGTTGATCCGCAAGCCGTAGATATCCGCGCCGGTGCGCGCCTGAAATGACCGCGCCGTGGCCTCGTTGCAAACCTTGGACATCGCATAACTGTCGTGGGGCACCGTTGGGTGATCCTCATCCACGGGCACATAATCAGGCTTTACCACACCATCGGCGAAACAAACGCCATAGGTGGTTTCCGAACTGGCAAAGATCACCTTGGGGATACCCAACTTTACTGCCGCCTCGATCACATTATAGGTCGACTGGGTATTGATCCGAAAACATTCGCCATCGGTCCCGATCATCACCCGCGGCACAGCGGCGAAATGCACGACAGCATCATAGCGTGGCACGCCGGTGCCCGCATCCAGCTCGTGAAAATCCGTGAACTGCGACATCGCGCCAATCACCTGGCCCGCATCGGTCAGATCAATCAGCAACTCGGACACGTCCAACCCCGATGGCACCAGATCAGCATTCACCACCACATGCCCCAGGCCCTGCAGATGCGTGATCGCATGCTTGCCCGCCTTGCCAGATCCACCCGTAAAGAAAACCCGCATATCCTTCTCCCTCAAGCCAAGACGCGTATCGACGCGCCCGCCGCCCATGCGGTGATCGCCGCAACCGTTTCGCGGTAAAACAAGGCAAACGTCGCCTCGGTCGTATAACCAAGATGCGGCGTCAGCAAAAGCGTGCCCGCTGCAATCAAATCGGCATCGCGCAGCGGATCATCCACCGGCAGCGGCTCTGCGTCGAACACATCAAGACCCGCCATCGCGGGGTGCCCGACGCGCAGTCCGGCCAATAACGCGGGCGTGTCCACGATCGGCCCGCGCGATGTATTGATAAACACCTGACCCGGTTTGGCAACCGCGAACGCCGCAGCATCCAACAGCCCCTCGCTGCGTGGCGACAATACCAGATGCACCGTCGCCACATCCGATGCGGCCATCAATGCGGCAAGACTGCCCATGCGCGTCACGCCGACCTCTGCCGCGCGCGCATCGGTCAGGTTCTGCGACCACGCGCAAACCTGCATCCCCAACGCGCGACCCAAAACCGCCATCTGCGCGCCGATGTTGCCCAACCCAATCAGGCCCAGCGTCAGCCCCGCCACATCACGGCCCAGCCCCGTTTGCCAACTGGCCGGCCCGTGCAACGCTGCCACCTCTGGCATCAACCGCCGATTAAGCGCCAGCATCATCAACACAGTCAATTCCGATGTCGTCGTCTTGCGGCTAGGCGTGCCGCAAACGGTCACCCCGGCCGCGCGGGCCGCGTCCAGATCAATGGATGCGTTTCTGGGGCCGCTGGTCACGATCAGCCGCAGCTGCGGCAATGCCCCGATCACCGCAGCGGGCATCGGCGTCCGCTCGCGCATCAGACAAATCACATCGAATGGGCGCAACCGCGCAACAAGCGCGGCCTGATCGCTGATCGTGTCGCTGAAAACCGTCACATCCAGCCCGTCCCAATCGGCCAGCCGCAGCGCGGCCCCCGCGTAATCATCCAGCACGGCAATCTTCATGGTGACCCTTTTCTCTTTGACGCAACGCTATGCGACAGATTCACAAAAGGCCAACCTGCTATTTGCGCGTTCGGGTAAATACCATTTTCCGGTCCCGCAACGCCGGTTCCGGATCACTGACGGTGATCCGGTGCAACTGGTCCGGCAGATTGAAAATCATTGCACCACACACGAAACGCCCCGTGAATGGACAACACACGGCGACCCTTGCGACCGCGCAACACATTCGCTGGCCGTTATCCCCTTCCCCGTCTCCCGACGCTCTGCCATACTGTCCCAAATATCAGAAACGAGCAGCACCATGGCAAATGATCTCCTCTCCGGGGCGTCCTCCCCCGACGACTACAACGCCTCGTCCATCGAAGTCCTCGAGGATATGGAGCATGTGCGCCTGCGCCCCGGCATGTACATCGGCGGCAAGGACGAACGCGCGCTGCACCACATGGTCGCCGAAATCATCGACAACTCCATGGACGAAGCCGTCGCAGGCCACGCCACATGGATCGAGGTCGAATTACACGCCAACGGCCACGTCACCGTCCGTGACAACGGGCGCGGCATCCCCACCGATGCGCATCCCAAATTCCCGACCAAAACCGCGCTGGAAATCATCTTTTGCACGCTCAACGCCGGCGGCAAATTTTCCGGCGACAGCTACCAGACCTCGGGCGGTCTGCACGGCGTCGGCTCATCCGTCGTGAACGCGCTGTCCGACCACCTGCGGGTCGAAGTCGCGCGCAACAAAGAACTGTTCATGATGGAATTCTCGCGCGGCATCCCCCAGGCCCCGCTGGCGAAAATCGGCGCGGCCCCCAACCGGCGCGGCACCGCCGTCACCTTTCACCCCGACCCGCAAATCTTTGGCAACCTCACGCTGAAACCCGCCCGCCTGTTCAAAATGGCCCGGTCCAAGGCCTACCTCTTTTCCGGTGTCGAAATCCGCTGGAAAACCGCCATCGACGACAATGAAACCCCGTGCGAAGCGACCTTTAAATTCCCTGGCGGTCTGGCCGATTACCTGAGCGAAGTCTTCGCCGGGGCGACCACCTATTCCGACAAACCTTTCGCTGGCACCGTGTCGTTCCAGGACAAATTCGGCGTGCCCGGCAAGGTCGAATGGGCGATCAACTGGACCCCTGCGCGCGACGGTTTCATCCAATCCTACTGCAACACCGTCCCCACCCCCGAAGGCGGCACCCACGAGGCCGGGTTCTGGTCCGCGATCCTCAAGGGCATCAAAGCCTACGGCGATCTCGTCTCCAACAAAAAGGCCGCGACCATCACCCGCGAAGACCTGACCGCAGGCGCCGGTGCGCTGGTGTCATGCTTTATCCGCGAACCCGAATTTGTCGGCCAAACCAAGGACCGGCTGGCCACCACCGACGCGCAGCGCATGGTCGATGCCGCCGTGCGCGACCACTTTGACAACTGGCTGGCGGCCGACACGAAATCCGCCGGTGCGATCCTTGATTTTCTGGTGCTGCGCGCCGAAGAAAGACTGAAACGGCGTCAGGAAAAGGAAACCGCCCGCAAAACCGCTACCAAAAAACTGCGCCTGCCCGGCAAGCTGACCGACTGCACCTCCAAAGACCGCGCCGGAACCGAATTGTTCATCGTCGAGGGCGACAGCGCGGGTGGCTCTGGCAAAGGTGCGCGCAACCGGGTCAATCAGGCGCTTCTCCCGCTCAAGGGCAAGATCCTGAACGTGCTGGGCGCCGCATCATCAAAGCTGACCACCAATGCCGAAATCAACGACCTCTGCGAGGCGCTCGGCGTTGGCATGGGCACAAAATTCAACGTCGAAGACCTGCGCTATGACAAGATCATCATCATGACCGACGCTGATGTCGACGGCGCCCATATCGCGGCGCTTTTGATGACCTTCTTCTTTACCCAGATGCGGCCACTGATCGACCACGGCCACCTTTATCTGGCCTGCCCGCCGCTCTACCGGCTGACGCAAGGCGCGCGCCGCGTCTACGTCGCAGACGACGCCGCCAAAGACGCCGTGATGGCCAAGGGCCTTGGCGGCAAAGGGAAAATCGACGTGCAGCGATTCAAAGGCTTGGGCGAAATGGACGCCAAGGACCTCAAAGAAACCACGATGGACCCCAAAACCCGCAAACTCATCCGCGTGACCATCCACGACGATCAACCGGGCGACACCGCCGATCTGGTCGAGCGTCTGATGGGCAAAAAGCCTGAGTTACGGTTCCAGTATATTCAAGAGAACGCACGGTTTGTGGAGGAGTTGGATGTTTAGGTGTCCAATCCCATGATCCGTAGCTCTGCGACCCACCAATCCAATGCCTTTTTCAAGACATCTCTCACATCTTGTCCGGAGAGTTTCTCAAGCTCTGTCGGCCAGTATACATCTGAATAGTCCTCTTCCAAGTCAGCAACTTCATTGGATTGGGCAACAATCAGGAATATTGGGGTGTCGTCAGAATGAGAATGTCGACCCTCATGCACTACTCTAGTCCGTTCGGGACGAATAAAATCATAGAACCAATTAAATTGTCCGGCCTCACTTTCAGACTTCCACCTACAGCGAGCCTTTTGAATTGCCTGCCTGACATGTTTTGCCCCATCACGATCCAAGACATCAGAGATACTGTAGAGCAACCCCATTACAGCGGCATAGAGTATCCTGCGCCGTTGATGATCATCCTCGTCCTCCAGCCATTCAACTGCCGCTTCTGTATCTCTTAGCAGAAACCGATATTCAGACATTCTATTTGACCTTGCTGTATGGCAGAGCATCATCCGACCAAACTATCCGCGCGAAAGCAAGCCGTAGGGTGTGTGCTAGCACGCACCGCCCAACCCTATGGTGCGTGTAAGCACGCACCCTACATCACCACATATCCCACATAGGGCAACGCCCGACCCTGGGTGGGTGCGAAGCGCCCTCCCGGGGGAGGGGTTTGAACCGTCTCGGAAATGGTCCGGGGGACCATTTCAGGTTCAAACGGGCGGAGCCCCGGACCGGGAGGGACATGGGGTTGGGGGCGGTTCGCCATTGGATGGGCTTCACCCCCCACAAATCACCCCCTGCACCCCGTGCGTACAGCGTCTGTACAGCGTCTGTACCGGGTCTGTACGGCAAACATATACCGTTTCCAGCACCCGTAGGGCGGGGTTCTCCCCGCCAACCCGCCAACCCGCCATACGAAACGTACGTACGCTGTATGTACGCGATCTGTACGCAATATTGCTTCCGTCGCGGTGGCGGCCCTAGCCCTGCAACGCTTCAAGATACGCCAACAAATCCACGATCGGCTGACTGGTCATGATCGGCTGGCCCGTCTCGGCCTTGGCCGCCACATCGCGCCCTTCAAAGAAGTCGCCATAGACCGGCATCGCGCTGCCGTGGCTGACCAACGGATCGCGTCCGTCAATCCGCGCGATGATGCGGCTTACGGGAAAAACACCGCCATTTCCTGCGGTTAGCTGCGTCAAATCGACGGGCGGCACCACCAGAGATGGCGACATCGGCCCATTGCCCGTGGCTGCTGTCCCATGGCAGGTCGCGCAATAAAACTGGTAGAGCGCCTCTCCGCGTTGCACGTCCTGCGCCGAAACCGGTGCCGCAAGACCCATCATGACGATCCAAGTGAACAAGCGCATCGCGTCCTCCTTAATGGCTATCAAAGCCACGATACCGCCCGGGAAATCGCCTGCTTTGATGCAAATCAACCCCACCTACCGCAGGATCATTCCGCCCACCGCCGCACGGATCACCGTATCCGTATCGTCGCTGTCAGCAGAGACCGCCATCCCGACCAATGCCCCCGGCGCACCACCGAATGCAGCGGCATAATCCTTTGATAAGTCGACACTTTCACTGTGTGCCCCGGTGCCCGCCTGCCGTAGCGCAACAGTGGCGCCTTGCCCCGCCGGGCCATAGGGCGACGGGATCACCTGCCCGCGGGTGTGGTTCCCACCCCATGCATATTGCAGAACGCGGACTTGATCGTTGCCCATCAGGCTGCGGATATTGGCACCTTGGGTTGCATGGGCCTGATCGGGCGGCAGAAAAACGAAATAGATCGAAATATTGCGATCGTCCCCACCTTTCAGCGCCAGATCGGTCGGCGGAACAGATTGCGCAACCGACCATCGCCACGTCGCAGCCCGGGCGCCCCATTCGGCGCGGGGCAACCGGGTCCATGCCAACGATACAGAGCCTTCGGATACGATCCCAAGGTCGGGGCCAAAGACATAGTCATTTGACCCAAACATCTGCAATCGCTGCTCGGCCCAGCCCTTGGCAAAGTCGATGGGGCCTGCAGATGCAGACAGGGCCGTCGCCACGACAAGGGCCGCAGACAGGATCAGTCGCATGGTTTTGTTCCTTTGGCTTGGTTATGCGCAACAATTAGCGCAGAAAGCCCGCCAAAAAAGAAAAAGACAGCTGTCTTCACAGCATTGTCACGTTTGGTTACTGCTGGATGCTTTCCAGATACTCGGTCAAGACCAACAGCCGCATGGGCACTGGCGTACCCAGACCATCAGTTTCAACAATCACCGTATCGCCCATGTCGCCGGCCCCAAATTCCGGCATTGCGGGGCTGAAATGCGCGCCGCGATCCAGGCCGTCAATCGTGCTCATCACGCGGTCGCGCGGAAAGCTTCCGCCGTTGCGGCGGCTGATGGACGTTAAATCGGGCGGTGCAACCGACAATCCGCGCCCGGCGGGGCCATTGCCCGTGGCGTCGCTGCCATGGCAGCCCGCGCAATCGGCCAGATATGCCGTGCGCCCGTCTACTGGTTCCTCGACGCAGGCGCCCAGACCGAATGCCGCGAGGATGATGAAATACCGCATGACTGCCTCCTTGTTTTAGGCCACGATAACAAAGGCAGCGGCGCACCGCCATGATCTAACGCGCCCTGCCGGGCCGAAACAGCGAAGGATGGCCAATGCCACATCACATTTTGATCATGCTGGCCGCCGGGATTGGCGTGCCGGTTCTTGCGGCGCTCAATGCGGCCTTGGGGCGGCAGATCGGATCGCCGGCAGTGGCCGCGTCGGTTTTGTTTGTCGTGGCCTTCGGCGTCGCCGCAGCAACTGCGCTTTTGACCAACCCACAGGCCATCGCAAAATTGCCCACCGCCCCGCGGCATCTGTTTTCAGGTGGCGTTCTGGTGGCGTTTTACGTGCTTGCGATTACATGGATCGCACCAACGATGGGTGTCGGCAACGCGGTGTTCCTTGTGCTGCTTGGGCAACTTATTTCAGCCGCAGCCATTGATCATTTTGCATTGTTCAACGCGCAGAACGCGCCGCTGACCCTGACCCGTGCGGCGGGTATCGCGCTGATGGCCGCAGGCGTGTTCGTTACGCAGCGAGCGTAAGGGCAGAAGCCCAAAGCGCATCGGCCACATCCAGCGCCTTGCGGTCAGCGCCGGGTATGCGCACGCCGTCCCGTGCCGCGACAGCGGTAGCGACACGCGCGAAACGGTCTGCGAAATCATCGCGATAGATGCCGGGGTCCATCAGGATATAGAACTGCCCAAGCCCATGCGGCGGCCCGTCCAGAAGCTTGAGGCGGCCGATGTCCAGCGAATTGACCGGCCCGGTCATGCCCGCCGCCAACAGCTCGGCCATCAGGCCAAAGCCCCAGCCTTTGTATCTACCTGCGCTGACCAACGCCCCCTTCAGGGCGACCTCCGGGGATGTTGTGGCCATCGGCGTCAACCGCCCAGCCTGGCGGGATCGGCTTGCCCGCAGCCTTGGCCATCGTGATTTTGCCCAGTGCCACCGCCGACGTGGAAAAATAAAAATGCCACGCAGGTGCGCCGTCGCCCGGCACGGTCATTGCGATCGGGTTGGTGCCGATGACGGCGGTCTTGCCACCCGGCGGCGCAACAACGGGCGACGCATTGGTGAACCCCATCCCAATCAGGCCCTCGGCGGCAATCTGTTCGGTAAAATAACCCAATGAGGTACAGGTATGCGCATGGGCCACGGCCAACGTCGCCGCACCATTTTCGCGCGTCGCGTCGATTGCCATGGGCATGGTGGCGGCAAAGGCAGGCTGCGCAAAGCCAAAGCACGCATCAGACATCACCGCGCCGGGACGCGCACGGCTGACGACGGGATCAACGGTGCCATTGACCCGGCCTGACGCCAACTGGGTGCAGTAGCTTTCGAGGCAATACACCACAGATCACCTTGCCCAGCGCCTCGGCATGGGCGACGGCGCGGGAGACATGGCGCGCTTGCATGTCGCCCGCACCATGCGCGATCAGCGCTGCGCGATCAGCGCTGCGCGACTTTGCGTCTCTATCTCGGTAAATGCGATTTTCACAGGGCCTCCAACACGCCGCCGGTCATGCGGATCTGGCGATCCATCCTTGCGGCAAGTTCCAGATTATGGGTGGCGATCACAGCGGCAAGCCCGGTATCACGCACCAACGTCATAAGCGTGCTGAACACCCGCTCAGATGTATCGGGGTCCAGGTTGCCTGTCGGTTCGTCCGCCAACAAAAGCGCGGGCTCATTGGCAAGCGCGCGGCAGAACGCCACCCGTTGCTGTTCGCCCCCTGACAGCGCCGCAGGACGGTGACTGGCGCGGTCCGCGATGCCGACCCGGTCCAGCAGCGCCATTGCACGCGCCTTTGCCGCTTTCTCGGACGCGCCGTTCGCCAATTGCGGCAATACGATATTTTCCAAGGCACTGAATTCCGGCAATAAATGGTGGAATTGGTAGATGAACCCCACCGTTCCACGCCGCACTGCCGTGCGCTTGCGGTCCGATAAATGGGTCATGTCTGTCCCCTCGATCAACACCGTTCCCGCATCCGGCGTGTCCAGCAGACCCGCGATATGCAGCAAAGTGGACTTGCCCGCACCGGATGGCGCCACCAGCGCGACCACCTCGCCGGGTGCCACGCTCAGCGATGCGCCTTGCAGAACCTTCACTTCGTTTGGCTTGCCCAGATTATACGTCTTTGTCAGGTCCCTGACCTGCAATGTTGGATTACTCATAACGCAGTGCCTCTACAGGGTTCATGCGGGCCGCACGACGGGCAGGAAAGATCGTGATGATCCATGACAGCCCCAAAGACAGCGACATGGCCTTGACGACATCCGACAGGTGCAATTCAGCAGGTACGTTATAAATACCGCGGATGGACGGGTCCCAGACACCTCCGCCCGCGACATAATTCACAAGGCTGAATATCTGGTCGATGTAGATCGCAAACAGACAGCCCAGCAGCACGCCAAAGAATGTCCCGATCGTCCCTATCCCAGCCCCACAGATAAAGAATATCCGCAGGATCGACCCTTCGGTCAGGCCCATTGTCCGCAAGATACCCACATCGCGACCCTTGTTTTTGACCAACATGATCAACCCGCTGATGATGTTCATCGACGCCACCAGCACAAGGATCGACAGGATGATGAACATCACGTTATCCTCAATCGTCAACGCCCGCAGATAACGGCCAACCCGATCCTGCCAACTGTAAGCCCATGTCCCCACACCCGCAGCATTGGCGATCACCTGCTTTAGCTCTTCGGAACGGTTGATATCGTCCAGCCGCACTTCAAGTTCGTCCGCGACGCCATCTCGGTTAAAGATCAGCTGCGCGGTGTCGAACGGCAGATAGGCACGGACTTCGTCTATTTGGTAGCGTCCGGTCGAAAAGATGAACACCACATCATAGGCATTCACCCGGGTGCTGCGCCCCATCGGCGTGATCGCACCAGAACGGATAGTGAATTCAACGCGGTCCCCGATACCGACGCCCAAGGTCGCCGCCAACGCAGAGCCAAGCGCGATGCCATTGGGCAAATCGTCGATATTCCCGATCGTCCGTTCACTTTGCACAATCGCGTCCGACTGTTTGAGATCTTCAAGCTTGATCCCATAAATATCGGCCAGCGTGTTGCGGCCAAATGCGCTGGCCATCGACTGACCACGCACCAATGGCGCAACACTTTGCACGCCTTCGACCGTCATGATGCGGTCGGCCATCCCCTCGAAATCCTCGATCACCTCGCGGGGGCGCACGACGGTGACGTGGGCATTGGCCCCGACAATCGTGTCAATGAATTCTGCCCTGAAGCCAGACCGCACAGCAAGTGTCGCAATCAAGGCGAACACCGCCAGTGTCACGCCGATCAGGCTGATCCAAGTCATAACGCTGACGCCACCTTCGGCGCGTTTGGCGCGGATATAACGCCACGCGATCATCCATTCGAATTTGGCAAAGGGGGCGGTGCTTTTCACCGTGGCCATGACTGCTCCTGCATCAATTTGGGCGCAACGTGGGGGCAGATGGCGCAATGGTCAAGGCGCGTTGGCGTGAACTGCTAGCGTTGGGCACCCGCAAGTTTTGGAATGTGGCCCGGCGTCTGCGTAACCAACGTGGGCCGGGTTGTCGGCGGCTCAATCCGGATGGCGGGTTCGTGGCGTGCTGCCGCCTTGTTTTTCGCGTAGGGACGCCGACGCATTGGGGAAATGATCAGACCGAAAAGTGCAGCAATCACGGCCCAACCGCCCAGAAACCCTGTCCCGGCAGATGCCGCGCCAGCCACGGTGACTGGGACAGCCGGTGTAAAATCAACCCATGTGGCGCGCAGTGTCTCCACATCCGCCATACGGTGCGGCAGGGTCAGCCGGACCAATGGGGATGCATCGCGCAACAGTATCAGATCTTCGACAAGGCGGGCATGGCGGGCGATGGTCCGACGCATATCGGCCTGACGGCTGGCAAGAAACGCGGTGCCTTCAAGCTGCTCCAACGCGTCTTCGCGTCCAAGGCCAGAGGCCAGCGCGGAGGCGTCAAAATCCTTGACCACGACTGTCAGCGCATCCACCTGCCCGGCCAGCCGTTGCAGGTATTGCTGCGAAAATTCAGGGAATTGCGACAGGGTCATACCCCCGGCAAGCCCACCTGCAAGACAAAGAGCCCTGATCATTTCAGGGTGCCGTTGCGGAAGATTGTTGTCATCTGCGGCCTCAAGACATTCTATTTCTCGCAGATTAGCAGAGAATTCGCGCGCCACGAATGATTAACGCCGCTATGCGCGGGTATCCGCATCAGACCGCAACCAATTCACCACATTGGCCGCGTCCCGATCAGGCGGGAACACGGGATAGAATACCTTTTGCACCCCCCATCGCGGGCGACCATTGTCAACCGTCTGAGCAAACGCTGCCCGTCGGCGATCAGCGTGGGCAGCGACGTCGTTTTGCCGAACGCCCCATCGGCATCCGACAATAGCGGAAAAGGCAAATGCAGCCGCGTGCGCCGGGACTTTCATCCCAATCACCAGGCAGCGCCCGGTCAGGGCGGCCCGTCATCGGGTAGACACAGACCACTGCGACACCCTGCAAGCCACCAGGATTGACCATTTTTCCCGATGTTGCGGGCAGATCAAGACCGGGCAATGCCATGCGCCCAGATGATCGGCAGCTCTGCCATCCGTCGGGGCGGAAATCAGGGACCAGTCCACCCCGGCTATGGTTACGCAATGCCCTTGTAAATTTCGACGATGCGTTCGATTGCCACTTCTGGCGATAACTCTTCGCTTTCGCCCGTGCGACGGCTGGTCAGTTCGACAACCCCGTTTTTCACGCCTCGCGGTCCGACCGTGATCCGCCATGGCAGACCAATCATATCCATTGTGCCAAACTTCGTCCCGGCCCGTTCGTCGCGGTCGTCGTACAGCGGCTCCAGCCCTGCGGCAGTGATCTTTGCGTAAATATCCTCGGAGGCGGCATCACAGGCATCGTCGCCAGTACGCATGTTGAGAATACCGACGTGAAACGGTGTCACACCTTCGGGCCAGATGATGCCCTTGTCGTCGTGCGACGCTTCGATGATAGCGCCCAGCAGGCGTGACACGCCAATGCCATGGCTGCCCATATGGACAGGCACCTGCCCGCCTCTACCGTCATCGACCACAGCACCCAACGGTTCGGAATATGTCGTCCCGAAGTAGAATATCTGACCAACTTCGATCCCGCGCGCTGTGCGCTTGTTCGCCTCTGGCACCTTGGCGAATTCATCAGGCACGTGGGTTTCATCGGTGCGGGCGTATAGCGATGTAAATTCTTCCATCACGGCCTGACACTGTGCCACGTCATCGAAATCAATATCACGCTGGCCCATTTTGATGTCTGTAACGGCGCTGTCATAGAACACTTCACTTTCGCCAGTGTCCGCCAGCACCAGAAATTCATGGGTATAGTCGCCACCGATCGGGCCGCTGTCAGCGCGCATCGGGATCGCCTGCAGACCCATCCGTTCATAGGTCCGCAGATAGCTGACCAGATGGCGATTGTAGGCGTGCAGCGCGTCTTCTTTGGTCAGATCAAAGTTGTAACCGTCCTTCATCAGAAATTCGCGGCCACGCATCACGCCAAAGCGCGGGCGGACCTCGTCGCGGAATTTCCACTGGATTTGATAGAGGGTCAGCGGCAGGTCCTTGTAGCTGCTGACATGGCTGCGAAAGACATCCGTGAACATTTCTTCGGCCGTCGGGCTGAACAGCATATCGCGGCCATGCCGATCCTTCATGCGCAGCATCTCTTCGCCGTAGCCGTCGTAGCGGCCACTTTCGCGCCACAGGTCCGCCGATTGCAGCGTCGGCATCAGCATCGGGATGTGCCCGGCACGCACCTGTTCTTCATGCACAATGTTTTCCAGCTTGCGCAGCACCTTAAAGCCCAGCGGAAGCCACGAGTAGATCCCCGCGCTTGCCTGTTTGATCATCCCCGCCTGCAACATATAGCGGTGACTGATGATCTGTGCCTCGCGTGGCGTTTCTTTGAGAACAGGCAGGAAATAGCGGCTCAGGCGCATGGCGGGACCCTTAATCAATATGGTTTGGGGTCCGGTTTAGGGCGCACGTTGCGGCGTGGCAAGCAGATGAATGGGGCCTGCGATGCGATTGGTTGCTGTGCTATCATGCAATTGTGATGCGCGCTCGGGCCAAAGCCCCAAATTAAACGACTATTGAGCTGCATCGTCCTGTACCATCCGCCCACAGCAGGAGCATGACATGACCCGACTGAAAAGCATCATAGTCCTATTGTTGATGGCAGCCCCCCTGACCGTGCGGGCAGCACCGATCAGTTATGACCTGCAAGCCGAAAAATCCGAGGTCGGTTTTGTCTATTCCCTGAGTGGCGCGGAAAACCGGGGCAGCATGCCAGTGCAGGCGGCACGGATCATGATTGACTTTGATCAATTCGCCAATTCCCGGGTCGAGGTGGTGGTTGACGTCACCCGGGCGCGCACGGGGCTATTCTTTGCGACCGAAGCGCTGAAGGCCGCCAGCGTTCTGGACGCTGGCAATTACGCGTCAATCCGCTTTCGATCAACGGCGGTGCGGGCCAATAACCCGCGCAATTTGTCCGAAGGTGGCCAGATCGACGGAATATTGACGATCCGGGGGGTCGCACGGCCCGTGACATTGCAAGCCGCCGTTTTTCGGCAACAAGGCTCTGCAGATAATGATCTGAGCCACCTAAGCTTTCGGATCAGCGGGACGGTAAAAAGGTCTGATTTTGGGGCAGTTGGCTATGCCGACATGGTGGACGATCTGATCCATCTGGACATCGCAGCACGGGTGATCAGGGCGCAGTAAATTGCACCCTGCCCTTGCACTACCGCGATCCATAACGCATCTATCATGCAGGCAAAAATGGATCAGACATGTCACTTCCCGTCCAACAGCAGGCGAAATACTGGGGCATCGCGACTGCCGCGTTCCTGACCATCTTGTGGTTTTTGGGTGATGTCATCCTGCCGTTTGTGCTGGGTGGGGCGATTGCCTATTGCCTTGATCCAATCGCCGATCGGCTTGAACGGATGGGGTGCACACGCGCCGTCGCTGTCACAATCATTACGCTGGTTGCGGCATTCGTCTTTGTCCTGCTGATCCTGCTGGTCATCCCGACGTTGATGCAGCAGTCATCACAACTGATGAACACCGCACCCGAACTGTTCGAGCGGTTGCAAGTGTTCTTGACCGAGCGTTTCCCCGCGCTGATGGATGCCGACAGCGCGATCCGCCAGCAACTCCTAAAGATCGGCGAGGCGATCCAATCCAAGGGCGGAGAGGTGATCAACGGCCTGCTCAGTTCTGCGCTTGGGCTGATCAACGTACTGGTTCTTATCATTATCGTGCCCGTTGTGGCGTTCTATCTGCTTTTGGACTGGGACAACATGACGGCCAAGATCAACGACATGCTGCCCCGCGACCACGCGCCCATCGTTCAGAAAATCGCCAAGGATATTGATCGCACACTCGCGTCGTTTATCCGCGGGCAAGGCACCGTTTGCATCATTCTTGGCACATATTACGCCATGGCCCTGATGCTGGCGGGCCTGAATTTTGGTCTGGTGGTGGGGTTCATCGCCGGGCTGATTTCCTTTATCCCCTATGTTGGGGCGCTTGTCGGTGGCGTTCTGGCCCTTGGCCTTGCGATATTTCAGTTCTGGGGAGAATGGTTTTCCATCGCAATAATCGCCATTATCTTTGGACTGGGCCAGTTTTTCGAAGGCAACATCCTGACGCCAAAACTGGTGGGAGGATCTGTTGGGCTGCATCCTGTTTGGCTGATCTTCGCACTGTCCGTCTTTGGATCGCTATTTGGGTTTGTCGGCATGCTGGTCGCTGTGCCGGTGGCTGCGATGATCGGCGTCGTGACGCGTTACGGGCTGAATCGCTACAAGGAAAGTCGGCTTTATCGCGGCCTTTCCTCGGACGACTGACATGGCTGATCAACTTTATTTTGAATGGCCGACCGGCGTGGCGTTGGGGCCGGATGATTTTTTTGTATCCGAGGCCAACGCACATGCCTACGCGATGCTAAGCATGCCGGACACATGGCCCGAACGCAAATTGGTGCTCACCGGACCAAAGGGTTGCGGCAAAAGCCATTTGGCGCGCATTTTCCAAACCCAAACCGGCAGCGTGACGGTCCAGGCGGCGGCGCTGCCCGCTGACTTTCAAACAGACGCAAGCACCGTCATTGTCGAAGATATGGAACATTTGCCCGTCGGGTCGGAAGAGGCCATGTTTCACCTGCACAACTATCTGCGCAACGCAGGTGGATTGCTGCTGATGACGTCCCAGACCGCGCCCAGCCGCTGGCCCGTTGTCCTGCCCGATTTGGCCAGCCGGATGCAGGCAACCACGATTGCGCAAATCACCGATCCCGACGATCCACTGCTACAAGCCCTAATTATGAAGCTTTTTGCCGATCGCCAAATCATGCCGCCACCCACATTGGCGGCATATCTGGCCCCCCGCATTGAACGGTCTTTCGCTGCCGCCGCAGATATCGTTGCACGTCTGGATGCTGCGGCGCTGGCCGAGCAACGCAAAATCAATGCGGCCCTTGCGGCACGTCTGCTGGACAAGGCGGACTGACACCGCAATACTTGTCATATTGCCGCAACAAATGCGGTGCACAAGGCCATATGATGCAAGCGAATTTTCTCGAAGGGGACTATCCCACCCCCACAACACTCGACATTGATCTCACTTCACCTGCGCGGTTCGTGAACCGCGAACTTAGTTGGCTGGGCTTTAACTGGCGTGTCTTGGAAGAGGCAGAAAACCCGCGCGTGCCCCTGCTGGAGCGGCTGAGGTTCCTTTCCATTTCGGCAGCCAACCTTGATGAATTCTACACCGTGCGCGTCGCTGGCCTGCGCGAACTGGCCCATGCGGGCAACGTCACGCCGGGTCTTGATGGGCTGACGCCCGCCGAACAACTTATCATGATCGACGCCAATGCGCGCGATCTGATGGCGCGGCAACAGAGCGTTTTCAATAACCTGAATGCCGAATTGGCAGAGCAGGATATTCACCTGCTGACACGCGAAAACCTCAGCAGGGATGATATTGCCTATCTTGAGGATGTGTTCCTTGAACAGGTCTTTCCCGTGTTGTCACCGCTGGCCATCGACCCCGCCCATCCGTTTCCGTTCCTGCCCAACGAAGGCTTTGCATTGGCCCTGCAACTGGAACGTACCAGCGACAAACGCCCCCTACGCGCCTTGCTACCCGTGCCCGCACAGATTGACCGGTTTGTGCCACTGCCCGCCGCGAGCGGCTATCGGTTCCTGCCTCTGGAGGAACTGTTGTTACTGCATATCACCAGCCTTTTTCCGGGCTACCAGATCAAAGGCAACTGCGCATTCAAGGTACTGCGCGATAGCGATCTGGAGGTTGAGGACGAGGCCGAAGATTTGGTGCGCGAATTTGAAGTCGCCCTCAAACGGCGGCGGCGTGGCGAGGTTGTCCGTCTCAAAATCTCGGCCGGAGCGCCCACGGCCCTGCAAACGCTGATTATGTCGGAACTGCACGTGACCGAAGAAGCCGTGGTCGAGGTGGATGGGCTGATCGGCATAGCCGACCTTGATGAACTGGTCATGGACAGCCGCCCTGATCTGCTTTGGCCCACGTTCAGCCCCCGCGTGCCGGAACGGGTTCAGGATTTTGACGGCGACATGTTCGCCGCGATCCGTCAAAAAGATATGCTGCTGCATCACCCGTATGAAACGTTCGACATGGTCGTGCGTTTTCTGGCGCAGGCCGCGCGCGATCCAAATGTTGTGGCAATCAAACAGACGCTCTACCGCACCTCCAAGAAATCCCCCATCGTAAGCGCGCTTTGCGAGGCGGCGGAAGACGGCAAATCGGTAACCGCACTGGTCGAACTGAAGGCCCGGTTTGACGAGGCCGCCAATATCCGCCAATCCCGGCGACTGGAACGGGCAGGCGCGCATGTCGTCTACGGCTTTCTGAACTATAAAACCCATGCCAAAATCAGCACCGTGGTGCGCCGCGAGGGTGATAAGTTGGTGACGTACACCCACTTTGGCACCGGGAACTACCACCCGATCACAGCACGCATTTACACCGATCTCAGCCTGTTCACCTGCGACCCCAAACTGGGTCGCGATGCGACAAAAGTGTTCAATTACCTGTCTGGCTATGCCCCGCCCGAAGGTCTGGACAATCTGTCGATTTCTCCGCTGACATTAAAACAAACCCTGCTGGACCGGATCGCCACCGAGGCTGACAATGCCCGCGACGGCAAACCGGCGATGATCTGGGCCAAGATGAATTCGCTGATCGAGACGGATGTGATCGACGCGCTTTATGCGGCGTCTCAGGCCGGGGTCAAAATCAGTCTGGTAATTCGCGGCATCTGCGGCTTGCGGCCCAGCGTGGTCGGTTTGTCAGAGAATATTCGTGTAAAGTCCATCGTCGGGCGGTTTCTTGAACATTCGCGTATCGTCTGTTTTGGCAATGGTCATGCGCTGCCCTCGAAAAAGGCCAAGGTCTATATCAGCTCTGCCGACTGGATGGGCCGCAACCTGAACCGGCGGGTGGAAACATTGGTCGAAATCAAAAACGCGACGGTCAAAGCACAGATCGTCGGACAGGTGATGGCCGCGAACATGGCTGATGTGGCCCAAAGCTGGGTCATGGCCGCCGATGGCAGCTTTACCCGCGCCGTGATCCCCGAAGGCGAGTTTGCGTTCAATTGCCACAGGTTCTTTATGGAGAACCCATCGCTGTCTGGGCGTGGTTCTGCGGGTGCGTCTGATGTGCCGCAGTTGACCCACACCGACGATTGACGGATACGGGCACCCGGACCATGGTCGAGGCGGCACACGGATGGGTAACAGATGACGCAAGAGCAGGACGCGGAAACCATTGACTGGGGTCCCTTTGGTCGCCCGTTGTTCGACGGTGACGCCGTCAAGGGTCTTAGCCGCGTGGGCGTGGTCGATGTTGGGTCAAACTCGGTCCGCATGGTCGTGTTTGACGGGGCCGCGCGATCACCGGCTTATTTTTATAATGAAAAAATCATGTGTGCCTTGGGCGCGGGCCTGTCTGAAACCGGACATCTGAGCCCCGAAGGCCGCACACGCGCCCTGTCTGCCATAAGGCGCTTTGCAGCCTTAGCCGAAGGCATGGGGATTTTGCCCTTGACCGCCGTTGCCACCGCTGCGGTGCGCGAAGCATCAGACGGGCAAGACTTTCGCGATGAAGTCTTGCGCGAAACCGGCATCAAACTCTGGGTCATCGACGGCCAAGAAGAGGCCCGACTGTCGGCCCAAGGTGTATTGCTGGGCTGGCCGGGGAGCTACGGGCTGGTTTGCGACATCGGTGGATCGTCGATGGAACTGGCTGATCTTGCAGATGGCCGGGTTGGGCGGCGGGTGACATCGCCGCTCGGCCCGCTCAAGCTGCGCGAGATCAAAGGCGGCAAAAAGGCCGTCAAAACCTATGTCAGCGAGATCATGGCAGGGCTGCATGCGGACATGGAACAAGAAACCGGCATGCGCCTGTTTCTTGTCGGTGGGTCGTGGCGCGCCATCGCTCGCATCGACATGGAGCGGCGTGGCTATCCCCTGACCGTGCTGCATGAATACAGGATGTCATCGCGACAGATATCGAAAACCGCCGATTATATCGCCAAATCTGATTTGGGTGAATTGCGCCTGCGTGCCAATATATCCGACAGCCGAATGTCATTGGTGCCACTGGCGGTGGTCGTGTTAAAGGAGCTGATGCGCACGTTCAAGCCCAAGGACGTTGCAGTATCATCCTACGGTATTCGCGAGGGGATGCTGTATGAACAAATGCCGCGTGAGTTGCGCGAACGTGATCCGCTGATCGAGGCTTGCCGTTTTGCCGAAGCCAAAGATGCCCGCATGCCGGGTTTTGGCCGCATCCTGTACAATTTCGTCAAGCCATTGTTTCCACGTGCAAACTGGCAACGCAAACGAATCATAAAAGCGGCCTGTCTGCTGCATGACGTCAGTTGGCGTGCGCATCCCGACTACAGGGCTGAAGTCACATTTGACAATGCGACCCGTGCCAATTTGGGCGGTCTCAAGCACTATGAACGGGTACTGCTAGGGCTTGCGTTGATGAACCGTTACACAAACAAGCCCGATAGTTCGCGCTATGAAGCCCTATTTGCGATGCTCACTACCGACCAGATCAAGGAAGCCGAAATATTAGGCAAGGCGATGCGTCTTGGTGCGATGCTTTGGCTTACTCCGGACGAAGAACCGGGCAGCCTGAAATGGAGCGCCAAGTCACGCGAATTGGTGCTGACGCTGACCGAACACGCGCGCCCGCTATTTGGGGAAGTTGCCGAAGCGCGACTGGGGGCGCTGGCCAATGCGTTGGAAGCCACAGCGACCGTAAGATTTAAGGGTTAACGTGATCGACGCGGCGTATGCCACGATCGGACCGTTTAGCCCCCACCGCATGAAACAAATGATCGCGCATACAAAATGGCGCCCCACATGAGTATTCGGCGGTAATATTTGCTTGCTTTTTTGGTCACGACTGTGGGCCGACACCCAACCAACGGGCACAGAAAAATATCGTCATGCTGCGGTTCAAAGATGGGCGAAGGGGGGCATGCGACTGCGAACATGACGAATGCGGTGGTCACAGCCGAGGCGTTGGGGCAGCTCACACTAATAGAGCAGGCCATCGGCGATGGCACACGTGGCACCCCGCAGCAGCGCCGAGAGGCTGCAAACGCCAAGCAAAATGATGAAACCTGCGGTATGGTGCCCACGTTGCTGGTGCCCGGTATCCATGGTGACAGACTGTCTTGGGTGTCGATTGGCGATCAGCCCCTGTTTCTGTGTCGCGCTCGCGCCGCAGATTGCAATGATTGACGGCCCGGCAAACCCGATTTCACCGTTACCCGGTAATGTCGTTGTTGCCGCAAGCGATGGGTTGCCGTTTCTTTCCAATACGACAATTGCCAAGGACGCGCGCAGTATTGATATCGCGAACGCCCGGCTTGCCGCCTTGAAACCGCTGCGCAAAACATGGCCCTGACAGCCGCCCCGCCGGAAGCCCTACTGCTACTACGGGCAGAAATGCGACAGGGATTGCACCGAGCCACGCGTCATCGAAGGAAAACTACAGCTCGATCTCTTCGGGTTTATCCTGAGGCACCCAAATTGGCGCGTCGGGTTTGCGACGCAGGATGATATCCCCGTTGGGAAGGAACTCCGGCGCCTGATAATGACGCAAATCATCAACCTGAGCCAAAAGATCAGTCAGGGCCGGACCCATCTCATGCACGAATTCACCGATGATCGGTCCCTTGTCTTCGAGTGAATTGCGCAGGTCTGAAATCGCGGGCGCCATTTCAGACATCAGGCCACGCATCAGCATTTTTGCGCCCTCCTCGATAAGGCCAAAGCCGTCTTCGACCTCTGTATCACTGTCCTGTGCGGCGGCAGGCGTGACAAGCAGGGCAAAGGCCAATGTCAGTGGGGCAAACTGTTTCATAAAATCATTTTAGCTGGCCCGCGCCGTTTTTTCAAATCACAATGCAATATCCAGCACGACGGGAAAGTGGTCAGAGGCCAGCAACAGCGCTTCACGCAGGTCTTGGTTGGCATAGCATTTCGGATGGTCAAACGGGTGCCATATCTGCCATGCAGGGTTCTTGGCGCGCAGCCCCGGCGACACCATAATATAATCGAGAAGCGCCTGCAGAAACGGCTCGCCTGTGCGTTTGAACCGCGCTGTTGACGGTTGCGCCCCGACCCGGCGGCCCAGCACCATGCGCGCATGCGGGTCGTAAAGTTGCATGCCATTCCCTTCGCCCAGCACAATTTCGGCCCCCGAGCGGCCGAACAGTTTTTCATACTCGTCCAATCCGGGGCCGTCGTTGAAGTCGCCCAGCACGATCAGATCGTCACCCGCCTTGAGATGCTGTTCAACCCGGCCCCGCAGCCAGACGCATTGCGCAAGCTGCTTGCGCCGATTCTCGATTGCAATCCGTGTCGCGGCGGCCAAATTCCGGGTCCCGTGCGGTGCTTTGGATTTGGCATGCACGCCGATCAACCGCACCTTACGGTGCGGCGTTGTTACAGCAACCTCCAGCGGCGGCTTGGACCAACGGATCGTTTCGGGGGTTGCGTCTGCATCCACGTCCATCCTGAATTTGCCGTCGAACTGCGGAAATGTGGCATCGCCGTGCGGATCATGCACAGCGCTCATCACATCCGGATCATAAAGAAAGGCGATTTCCTGTTGGGTGTCATTGCGAAACCCCGTGATCACTGCCCGCGTCCGTAGGCCAAAATATTCCGCGAATGTCGTCAGCGCCAGCGCACCGTCACGTTTACGGCTGCTGTCGGGCGCTTCAATAATCATGATCGCATCGGCATCCATGGCAGTGAACACACCGCCCAATGCTTCTATCTGCTGCGCGCGCGTCACGTCCCAGCGGCCCGACCAGCCGCCGTCATCAATCAGCATCCCATCGTCATCAAACAGGTTGTTGAACCACTCGACGTTATAGGTGACGATCCTCATATTCGGGTGCCCTGAATTTCTTCCCAAGCACGGTTGATCGCCACCAAGCGGCGTTCAGCCAGCTTTATCGCCTCCTCTGGGACGCCCCGCGCCAACATCTGATCAGGATGGGTTTCGTGTACGAGTCTACGCCAAGCCGCCTTGATTTCACTGATCGGGGCGTCTGCATCTACGCCCAGCACATCAAAAGGGTCACGCTCGGCCTCCGCCACAAATTGCGCTCTAATTCCCCGAAAACGCCGGTCGTCAAATCCAAAGATGGTGGCCACCTCTGCCAGAAATACATCCTCCTTGGCATGATAGTTTCCGTCGGCCACAGCGATGTGGAACAGCCCTTCGAGCAGATCACAAAGTGGTGCATCATCGCGGCCGTACATCGCCTTGATGCGGCGTGCATAAGTGCTGTAGCCCGCAACGTCCTGTCGGGCCAGATTAAAGACGCGAGCGGCGTTTGCCTCTTCTTGGGGTGGGATCAAAAACACCTCTCGGAAGGCAATCACCTCGTCTTTTGTGACGACACCATCCGCCTTGGCCATCTTGGCGCCCAGCGCGATGACAGCGATCGCAAAGGCGACCGTCCGGTCGGGCTGCGCCCGCAATTTCTCAAAAATCGCCGACAGCCCCTCGCCTTTGGCAAGGGCTGCGACAGCTTCAGCCATGCGGGACCAGATCGACATATATCTTCCTTTGTCAAAGCAGTTTTTGCATCAGAACCAAATCAATCCAGCGCCCGAACTTGAACCCGACCTGCGGCAGTGTTGCAACCGTGTCAAACCCCAATGCAGCGTGAAAATGCACAGCGCCCGGATTTTCGGCGCTGCAACCCGCAAACATACTATGCATGTCCGCCTGTCTTGCGTGATCGCACAAGGCATTCATCAACGCACGCCCTGCTCCGCGGCCCTGCGCCCGGGCATGCAGCATGACGGTATGCTCGACCGTATAGCGGTATCCCTCGCCGCCCCGGAATTGAAAGTAGCGCGCAAAGCCCAAGACCTGTGCATCTTGTTCCCAGACAAGACACGGCGTGGTGCCGATCAGATCGGCCACGTCGGCGACCGTTTTTTCGACCGGATTAAACGTGATGGTTGTGTCGCGGATTGCGGCGTTCCAGATTTCTGAAATGGCCGCGGCATCGTCTGATTCAGCAGTTCTGATCACATGAGCACCCGTTCGCCGACGGGCGTCGCAAAGGTCGCGCTGAACGCTGCGGGCCCAACATGAAACCCAACGCGTGCGTCCGGCAAGTCCAACATGTTTTGAATGGCATCCGCCGTTGGATGCGTCACATCAAATGACGTCAGTCGGCAGCCGCTGTCAGGCAGGCGAGCGGCTGGATGTTGGGTCCCATCGGCCCATTGGACCAACGTCGGATAGGCCCCCTCAAAGGGCAGACTTCCGTCATCCGGCACGGTGATGCGCCAGCGCAGGTCGCCGCGAATAAGGTCCCGCGCGGGTCCAACGGATACAGGCGCCTGCTTGCGCGTTGCATCCATATCGTCGGTGCGGCAGATCCAATTTGCGAGACGCGGTCGGCCGCTGAATTCGTCAAGCGCGAACCAACTGGGGCCGTCGTATGGCGCCGCATCGGGGTCCTTGGCGATCACTTCCAGATACAGGCCATCCGCCAGCCCCAGAAGCATGTTGTAAGTCCCATATCGCAGATGCTGCCCACCGGGCTGAAGCGTCACGCCCAGGCTCTTTTCAACCCACGCTACACCTTGTCCAAGGTCGGTACAGGCGACAGCCAGATGATCCAATGAGAGCATTTGTGGAATTCTTTCCGATAAAATTAAAGCTTAGGGCCAAAGAAAACCCTATTTCTGTCTTGATGCAAGCCCAAGACATCTGACCCAAGGCAAACGATATCTATTGCTTGGGATTTACCATTTTACGGCTCGGGCCCGTCCGGGGTCAGGTGACATTACACCGACAGGATCGCGCGTCGGACAGGGATCAGCGATGCCATGTCATTTTTCAGCCGCTCGATTACCTTTGATGAACAACGTCCGGTTGGGCGTCTTGTCTGGATCGCAGGTTTCCAGCATCACGATATAGCTGATCCCGATGTGCGCGTCGCGCCAAACGGCGGCGCAACAACCCGGCGCTGTTGTCGTGACGGAGCGGCTTTTTGCAAAGCCGCGCCTCCGGCGGGGATATTTTTGCTCAAAAGAAACGACAAGCGACCGGCTAGCGCTGGGCGTCTCTTATGAGAGCAAGGATATCTTGCGCAGCTTTGGGGATGTTCGTGCCCGGGCCAAAGATCGCTTTGACACCATTGTCATAAAGAAATTGGTAGTCTTGCTGCGGGATGACGCCACCACAGATGACGATGATATCGTCTGCGCCTGCGTTCTTGAGAGCCTGCACCAATTTGGGCGCGAGTGTTTTATGCCCTGCCGCCTGTGAGCTGATGCCGATCACATGCACGTCATTGTCGATGGCGTCTTGCGCTGCTTCGTCCGGTGTTTGAAACAGAGGCCCCACATCGACATCAAAGCCGATATCGGCAAAGGCCGTTGCGATCACTTTTGCCCCTCTGTCGTGACCGTCCTGACCCATTTTGACGACCAGCATTCGCGGCCTGCGTCCTTCATCCTCGGCAAACGCTGCGACGCTGCGTTGGATTTCAGCAAAGCCTTCATCACCGTCGTAGGCGGCACCATACACCCCGGCGAGCGTTTTGACTTCGGCGCGGTGCCGACCAAATACGTTTTCCATCGCCATGCTGATTTCGCCAATGGTCGCGCGGGCCCGAGAGGCATCTATCGCGGCTTCGAGCAAATTTCCGCCTTCGGCCGCCCTGCGCTCAAGTTCCGCCAGAGCAGCATCGCAAACCGCCTGATTACGGGCTGCTTTGGTCGCATTGATCCGCTTGATCTGACCTTCGCGCACCGCGTTGTTGTCGATATCAAGGATATCAATGGGATCTTCGCGGTCTTTACGGTATTTGTTGACACCCACGATCACCTCTGTGCCGCGGTCGATCCCTGCCTGCCGTTTGGCGGCAGTTTCTTCGATGCGCAGTTTGGGCATGCCCGAGGCCACCGCCTTGGTCATGCCACCCATTTCCTCGACTTCTGCGATCAGCGACCACGCTTTTTCCGCCAATTCATGAGTCAGACTTTCGACGTAGTAAGAGCCTGCCAGTGGATCGACGACATTGGTAATGCCGGTTTCTTCTTGCAAGATCAGCTGGGTGTTGCGTGCGATGCGGGCGCTAAACTCAGTGGGCAGCGCAATGGCTTCATCCAAGGCGTTTGTGTGCAATGACTGGGTGCCGCCCAGAACCGCACTCATCGCCTCGTAGGCGGTGCGCACGACGTTGTTATAGGGGTCTTGTTCCTGCAAGCTAACGCCAGACGTCTGGCAATGGGTCCGCAGCATGGATGATTTCGGGTCCTTGGGGTCGAATTCTTCCATGATCCGCGACCAGAGCAGGCGGGCGGCGCGCAGTTTCGCGGCTTCCATGAAAAAATTCATGCCAATCGCAAAGAAGAATGACAGACGCCCCGCAAATTGATCGACATCCATGCCCCGTTCAATCGCGGCGCGAACGTATTCACGCCCATCGGCCAGCGTATAGGCCAATTCCTGCACAAGGTTCGCGCCCGCTTCTTGCATGTGATAGCCGCTGATGGAGATCGAGTTGAATTTGGGCATCTCGGCGGTGGTGTATTCGATGATATCAGCGATGATCCGCATCGACGGTTCCGGCGGATAAACGTAGGTGTTCCGCACCATAAATTCCTTGAGGATGTCATTCTGGATCGTCCCCGAAAGCACGCTACGCGGATGACCCTGTTCTTCGCCAGCGACAATGAAACTGGCCAGAATCGGGATGACGGCACCGTTCATCGTCATCGAGACCGAAACCTTGTCCAGCGGGATTCCGTCAAAGAGGATTTTCATATCTTCGACGCTGTCGATGGCAACACCAGCCTTGCCCACGTCCCCTTCGACGCGGGGGTGATCGCTGTCATAGCCGCGGTGGGTCGCGAGATCAAAGGCGACTGAGACCCCCTGCTGCCCGGCGGCCAGCGCTTTGCGATAGAAATTATTGGATTCTTCCGCTGTCGAAAAACCCGCGTACTGTCGGATGGTCCAAGGGCGGCCCGCATACATCGTCGCCTTGACGCCGCGCGTGAACGGCGCCGCACCGGGCACGCCACCCATATGGGGCAGATTGGCTGTGTCATCTGCTGTATAGACCGGCTTGACCTCGATCCCCTCGAGAGTATGCCACGTCAGCGCATCCAGAGGTTTGCCCCGCAATTCGCGTGCGGCGATGTCTTCCCAGATTTTCTTGTCAGTCATTTTGGCCTCCAAAGCGGGTGCGGATGCGGCAATACGGAATTGTTGACGCTGATATGCAGTTGCCCCTTAGCTTTTGGCCAAGGTACCTCTATATCTAGTTTCATGAAAATATTGATGAACATACGCTGGGCTGCATTTACCATCCTAATCGGAGCGACGGCACTGCCTGCCCAAGAACTTACCACGATCGAACGCTGGAATGCGGACCGCGCCATTGTGTTCGACGCCGCCGACATCACATTGTCAGAACTGCAATGGCAGGCGCGGCCACTTGTCGTTTTCGCCGATACGCCCAATGATCCAAATTTCCAGCAGCAAATCGACCTGTTGCTCGCCCGGATGGAAGAGCTGGCCCTGCGCGATGTCATCGTGCTGACCGATACGGACCCGGCCGCGATGTCAAACCTTCGGACGCAGTTGCGCCCACGCGGTTTCATGCTGGCCCTTCTGGCGAAGGATGGCACAGTCGCCTTTCGCAAACCTTTTCCTTGGGATGTCCGCGAAATTTCACGTTCCATCGACAAGATGCCCCTGCGCGACCAGGAAATCCGCGACAGGCGCGACCTCAACCAATAACTATAGCAACCGCAACGCAGCCTATACATCGGCGCCGCGTTTCATCAGATAACGCCCCCCAAAAAACAAGACGGTAACCAACAAAAGTGCGGCAAAGGGTTCTTCGAGGGTATCAGTCATGATCAGCACAACGGCTGTGACCGTGAAGGCGCCGCAGAATGTGGCGGTGCCTGCCGTGGAAGCCATGCCAAAGCGAGCCCCTGCAAGGGTCCCATGCACCAACCCAAAGGCAAGGACGGCGGCCATGACCGGGCAAAAGACCAGCCAAAAGGCCAATCCCGCCGGCGATACTCTGGCTGCGGACGTGATAATGACGAAACCTGCAACACAGTAGACTGCCAGAGCCGCAATCAGACCGCAGGCATAAGATCCGACATATGCCCGCCAGCCCGCCACCTATTCAAACTCCATGATCACGTCATCTACCGCCAGGCTGTCGCCGGCGCCTGCATTGACCTTTTTGACCACGCCCTTGCGTTCGGCGCGCAGAATGTTTTCCATCTTCATCGCCTCCACGGTGCACAGCGCCTGCCCTTCCTGCACCTCGTCACCTTCGGCCACATTCACCTTGACGATAAGGCCGGGCATCGGACACAGCAGCGATTTCGATGTATCGGGTGGCAGCTTTTCGGGCATCAGTGCGGCAAGTTCGGCTTGACGCGGGGTGCGCACATGGACCTTCATGTCCGCACCGCGATACCGCACGCGGAACCCGCCGGAAATCTTGCCTACCTTCAACACCAGCGGTTCCCCACCGACCATCAGACGCGCCAGCGGGTCGCCCGGTGTCCAACTGCTTTCGACCCGCAGGGTGCGACCATTGATCTGCACATCGGCCCCCGCCTTGTCAGCGGTGATCACCACATCATGCGACGTGCCTTGCAGGCTGACGACCCAGTCTTCGCCCACGTGGCGTTCGTGGTTGTCCATCCGGCCCGAAATGCGCGCGCGGCGAATTTCGGCGACGCGGTGCATGGCCGCAGCGGCGGCGGCAATCCGGGTGCAGGCGATATCGGGCAGGGTCACACCATCGAAACCATCGGGGAACTCTTCCTCGATAAAGGCGGTGGTCATCGTGCCCGCAATGAATTTCGGATGATCATAGACCGCAGCCAGAAACGGCAAGTTGTGCCCGATCCCCTCCAGCTCGAACCCGTCAAGCGCGAGGCGCATTTCCTCGATCGCTGTGGCGCGGTCAGGCGCCCAAGTACAAAGCTTGGCGATCATCGGGTCGTAATACATGCTGATCTCGCCACCCTCGAATACGCCGGTATCGTTGCGCACGGCACGGTCGTTCGTCGCCTCTTCCACTGGTGGGCGATACCGGGTCAAACGGCCAATTGAGGGCAGAAAGCCACGATATGGGTCTTCAGCATAAAGGCGGCTTTCCATCGCCCAGCCGTTAATTTTAAGGTCAACTTGGGTGAATGGCAGCTTCTCACCCGCTGCAACCCGGATCATCTGTTCCACAAGGTCGATTCCGGTGATCAATTCAGTCACCGGATGTTCCACCTGCAAACGGGTGTTCATCTCGAGGAAAAAGAAATTACGGTCGCCATCAACGATGAATTCCACCGTGCCGGCGCTGGTATAGCCGACGGCCTGCGCCAAAGCGACCGATTGTTCGCCCATAGCCTTGCGCGTTGCGTCATCCAGAAACGGCGACGGGGCTTCTTCCACGACCTTCTGGTTGCGGCGTTGGATCGAGCATTCGCGTTCATGCAGATAAACCGCATTGCCATGACTATCCGCCAGCACCTGAATTTCAATGTGGCGCGGTTGGGTCACGAATTTTTCGATGAAAATCCGATCATCGCCAAACGAATTCGCCGCTTCGTTCTTGGAGCTTTGGAACCCCTCGCGCGCTTCTTGATCATTCCACGCGATCCGCATGCCCTTACCACCACCACCGGCGGATGCCTTGATCATCACCGGGTAGCCTACTTCATTCGAGATCACGACAGCCTCATCGGCATCGGCGATCAACCCCATGTAGCCCGGCACAGTCGAGACATTCGCCTCTTGGGCCAGCTTCTTGGAGGTGATTTTGTCGCCCATCGCTTCGATTGCGCCTTTTGGCGGGCCGATAAAGGCAACGCCTGCGGCGGCGAGCGCCTCAGCGAATTTGGCATTCTCGGACAGAAAACCATAGCCGGGATGCACCGCCTCGGCGCCGGTTTGCTTTACGGCGGCCATCACCTTGTCGATGACGATATAAGATTGGTTCGCCGGGGCGGGGCCAATGTGCACGGCCTCATCCGCCATCTTGACATGAAGGGCATTGCGGTCGGCGTCGGAATAGATCGCAACCGTCTTTATGCCCATCTTGCGGGCGGTCTTGATCACGCGGCAGGCGATTTCGCCGCGGTTGGCGATAAGTATTTTCTTGAACATTATATTCCGTCCCCAAAACACGAAAACGCCGCCGGGGGCTGACCCCGACGGCGGTTCCTATTGTGCAAACGCCCCGATTGGGCGCGATTATCGTGACTAGCGGCAGGCGGCGATGCCTGCGTCGTCACAAAGAACGCCAGCGGCTGCACCGGCAAGGATTGTACCCGTGCGGTCAGTGCCAAGCACTTCGGAGGCAACGAGACCCGCGCCAGCGCCGACAACACCGCGTTCCACGTCACCTTCAAGGCAACCGGCAAGGCCAAGCATGGCAACCGCAGCGAGGATGATAGATTTCTTATGCATATTATTCTGCCTAACATTGTTTTTAAAGCAGCGCCAGAATCGGCGCTTCTTGCACTAAACTCAATAGCCATAAGCGCCTGATATCCAATAACAGCCGATTTTCCGCCGATCAGATGCCGAAAAAAGAAAACTGGCCTGCCCGAAAATTGGGCAGACCAGTCAGGGGAAGGGTAACGGTGTTGACAGTTTGCAGCAGGACGCTTGCTGGAACGCCGCGCTACATTATCAATGCTGCCGCAATCCAGCATCGGTGCATAGCCAGCTGATTGACCCTCCCGGAAATGGGCAGGTTTCTGCCAAGATCGCGCAACCATCATCCTTTTTCTGCCGATCAGGGCCATGCTTAGCCGCCTGTGATTTCGGGAAAGGTGACACGCATAACAGCAACGTTGATCTGCAACATCGCATCATAACTCGCTGGGTCAAACGGATCTTCCGCTGCGATAACTTCGCGGCCAAGAAGCCAGCTGAGCCGACCGGCGTCCAAATTGCCGCGCACGAATGGCGCGTCGCCAAACTGTTCCCACAATGCCTTCATGAAACCCGCGTCGGCGCGTTTATCAGGCGGGCGGCGGTCTGGGTGGCGGATACGCTCGGTCAACAGCGTGGCGCCTTCCTTGTGCCCGCGCCTGATCGTAAATTGAAAGTCCGTTCCAGGTAAGCGCCCTGGGAAACCACGATGCTTTTCCATGTCAAAAAGACCCCTTTTGCGTCTCAGTTTCAAATTCAGTCAGCGCGGGTTTGCCATGGCGAAACCCCGCAGCAACGGCACTGGAAAGAATGGTGGCGCGGCTAATCATAATGGAATGTTGTCATGTTTTTTCCACGGGTTTTGCAGTTGCTTGCCCCGCAGTGATGCAAAGGCCCGGCAAACCCGCTTGCGGGTGGAATGTGGCATTATCACCTCGTCAATAAAGCCCTTTTCCGCCGCCACAAAAGGATTGGCAAAGCGGTCTTCGTATTCCTTGGTCCGCGCCGCAATCTCTTCCGTGGATTTGCCGCGATAAATGATCTCGGTGGCACCCTTGGCACCCATCACCGCGATTTCGGCCGTGGGCCAAGCATAGTTGAAATCACCGCGCAGATGTTTGGACGCCATAACGTCATATGCGCCGCCATAAGCCTTGCGCGTTATCACAGTGACCTTTGGGACGGTCGCTTCACCGTAGGCGAACAGCAGCTTCGCGCCATGTTTGATAACCCCGCCATATTCCTGCGATGTACCGGGCAGAAAGCCGGGTACATCGACCAGTGTCAGGATCGGGATTTCAAAGGCATCACAGAAACGGACAAACCGCGCGGCCTTGCGGGACGAATCGATATCAAGGCATCCGGCCAGAACCATCGGCTGGTTCGCGACAACGCCGACGGTGGATCCTTCCAACCGCATAAAACCCGTCAAAATATTCTTGGCGAAATCCTCTTGAATCTCATAAAAGTCGCTTTCGTCGGCAAGCTTCTGGATCAGTTCCTTCATGTCGTACGGTGTATTGGCATTGTCAGGGATCAGCGTATCAAGACTATCCTCGAGCCGGTTCACATCATCAAAGAAAGGACGGACCGGAGGTTTCTGACGATTATTGAGCGGCAGGAAATCGACAAGGCGCCGCACCTCAGCCAAGGCCTCGACGTCATTTTCAAAGGCGCCGTCCGCGACGCTGGATTTCTTGGTATGGGTCGATGCACCGCCCAATTCCTCTGCTGTGACCACCTCGTTGGTGACGGTTTTGACCACGTCGGGGCCTGTCACAAACATGTAGCTGGAATCTTTTACCATGAAGATAAAGTCGGTCATCGCCGGGCTGTAGACCGCGCCACCGGCACAAGGCCCCATGATCACGCTGATCTGCGGCACGACACCGGATGCCATGATATTACGCTGAAACACCTCGGCATACCCCGCGAGGCTCGCCACACCTTCCTGAATGCGCGCGCCACCGGAATCATTGATCCCGACAACGGGCGCGCCATTTTGCATCGCCATATCCATGATCTTGCAAACTTTTTGGGCGTGCGTTTCCGACAGCGACCCACCAAAGACCGTGAAATCCTGACTGAAAACATAAATCATGCGTCCGTTGACGGTGCCCCAACCGGTTACCACGCCATCGCCTGCGGGTCGGTCCTGCTCCATCCCGAAATCGGTGCAACGGTGCGCTACGAACATGTCGAACTCTTCAAAAGACCCTTCGTCCAACAATAATTCGATCCGCTCGCGTGCGGTCAGCTTGCCCTTGCTGTGTTGAGCGGCGATGCGCCTTTCTCCGCCGCCATTGCGGGCAGCCTGACGACGATCTTCGAGTTCCTGCAAAACATCCACGCGGAAGTCCCCCTTTTGGTCACGCCCTCTTTAGCAGGTTCTGACGGACTGAGAAGCATCGTATGGGATATTTGCAAACTAGGCGTTATGCAAAATGCATAATTTGCAAATCAGCAAATGACGCTACGCGCATATCTGATGTGCACTATTGCGAATAGACAGCCAAAGCGGCAGGCCATAGGACAACATCATGACCTCCAAACCCTCAGTCCGCTTTCTGGACCGCACCACCCCACCGCATCTTATTACACTCGTGCTTTTGACGGGCGTGGCGGCGTTGAACATTTCGATATTCCTGCCTGCGCTGGCAGCCATGACAGAATATTTCGAGACGGATTATGCGATTATGCAAATCGCCCTGTCAGGGTATCTTGCCACAACGGCGGTGATCCAGATATTCATCGGCCCGATTTCCGATAGGTTCGGCAGACGGCGGGTCGTGCTCATTTCTCTTTCAATCTTCGTGGTCGCCAGCATCGGAGCGCTTTTTGCAACATCCATCGCGGCCTTCCTGTTCTTTCGCATGCTGCAGGCCACAGTCGCATCCGCGATGGTCCTGAGCAGAGCAATCGTGCGCGATATTGTCCCGCAAGACGAAGCCGCATCAATGATCGGCTATGTTACGATGGGCATGGCTTTGGTGCCCTTGGTTGGCCCGATGATTGGCGGCGCGCTGGCAGAGGCATTTGACTGGCACGCCACCTTGACCTTTGTGACATTCTGCGGGGTTGGGGTGCTGGCACTATGTTTCTTTGATCAAGGCGAAACCGTTGCAGGCAGCGGAACCAGCTTCGCAGACCAGATCAAGACCTACCCCGAACTGTTCAAATCACCCCGGTTTTGGGGCTATGCGCTCTGTGCGGCATTTGGATCCGGCGCTTTCTTTGCGCTGCTGGGCGGGGCATCTTTTGTCGCCAGCAACATATTCGGACTGTCGCAATTCTGGAGCGGCGTAGCCCTTGGTGCACCCGCGATAGGTTACGCCATCGGCAACTTTTTTTCCGGCAAATATTCCGTCAGGCTGGGCATCAACCGCATGGCGATCATTGGCTCTTTGATCACCATCGCAGGGCTGGGCACCTCGGCATTGATCACATTTTCTGGTGTTGAACACCCGCTGATTTTCTTTGGCTTTTGCGTCTTCCTGGGCCTTGGCAACGGGCTGACGCTGCCCAATGTAACCGCTGGCCTGATCTCTGTTCGGCCACATCTGGCGGGCACGGCCAGCGGGTTGGGCGGGGCGATCATGATCGGCGGCGGCGCGGCTCTTTCACAATTCGCCGGCGGGCTTTTGACAATCGAAACTGGCACATTGCCACTGCAGCTATTGATGCTGAGCGTGTCCGCGCTCGCTTTGGTGTCAGTTCTTTTCGTTATCTGGCGAGAGAAGCAAGTCACTTGACGTTTTCTTTGCAATGGCTAAACCTGAAAAGCTAATTTGCAAAGGTGGGCAATGGCCGTTCAGAAACTGTATGCTGGGGCAAAACTGCGTGAATTTCGTGGCCGGCTTTCGCTGACCCAGAAAACCTTTGCCGAAAAGTTAGGCGTGTCGCTGCCCTATCTCAACCAAATGGAAAACAAGAATTTATTTGGTAGCAACCATATGAAAAGCGTTTCACAATTGATGATGTAAAAACCAATATTTCTCTGTTTTTTCAGAACCAAAGACAGCGAGAACCCTGAAAGAGTTGCACTTCTACAGGTCACTTCGATATCCTGAGGATTTCCACTAGGCATCTGGTGAAAAGCCCACTACCCATTAACTTACTGTATTTAAAAGTTAAAAAGGATACTTCCCAAGATGCCTTCATCAAAAGAAATTAGAACCGCAATTCGCGTACTTGAAGAGTTCAAGAAGATCGACCCAGACATCACCCTACCTTCGATGTTGACATTCCTCTACGCCGTGGAACGAGATGGGCAAGCTGGCAACCAGTTTGAGATTGATCAACGCTTGGATATGTCAGGGGCGACCGCAAGTCGCGCCATCGCCCACTGGCTGCCCTTCAAACGCCCCCGTGTCGCTGGCCTCAACATGATGGACAGCATCCCTGATCCCGAAGATCGCCGTTACCGGATGATCACACTGAACCGTCGCGGCCTCGACTTTGCTGAGAGGATAAAGCTCGCAGTTCAAGAAGCGGCGCTGTGACACTATGTGACCTTCATGTGACCCGTGACACAAATCAAGGACAGAAAGCATGACCTCCAAGGTGTACGCTGGCGCGAAGCTTCGTGATGTAAGGCAACGACTTAACATGCCCCAAGCGGTGTTCGCCCAACGCCTTGGGGTATCCATCCCCTACCTATCGCAGATGGAAAACAACAACAGACCGGTATCGACATCGGTCGTTCTTGGCCTTGCACAAGAATTCGGTTTTGACGTCACCGAATTGCAGGCGGGGGATGAGGCCAGACTGGTCGGTGACATGCGCGAGGCGCTGGCCGATCCGGTCTTTACGGGCCCGGCCCCTGCATTGGCTGACTTGCGGCTTGCCGCGTCCAATGCCCCAACGCTGGCGCGGGCATTTCTTGACCTGCATGCCACATACCGCCAAACCCATGAGCGGCTCGCCTCACTGGATGAGGCATTGGGCCGCGAGGATGCCCGGCTCCGGCCCAGCTCATGGGAAGAAGTGCGCGATTTTTTCCACTACTGCGATAACTATCTTGATGCCGTAGACCGCAGCGCTGAGCGCTTTGCCAACCTGCGCAAGTCTGGCGAAACAATAACCCAAGCGGCTGTCCGCACACTCGCCGCACAGCAAATTACAGTCACGCAGAGCGATGCCGGACCGATCCGCCACTATGATAGCGCGACAAAAACGCTGCGGATCGCACGGCACGCAACATCGGCAACGCAAACCTTTCAAATATTGCTACAGCTAGCCCTGATCACCCAAGGTCAGTTGCTGAACGCAACATTGGATCAGGCCCGGTTCCAGTCCGAAGAAGCCCGCAGCATCGCAAAGGTCGGTCTTGCCAATTATTTTGCAGGGGCCGCCCTGATGCCTTACGGGGCATTTCTTGGCGCCGCCCAAGATAACCGCCACGATCTGGAGGTGCTAGCCAATCGCTTTGGCGCGTCGATCGAACAAGTCGCGCACCGGCTTTCGACCATGCAACGGCCCAGCGCCAAGGGTATTCCGTTCTTTTTTGTGCGCGTCGATCAAGCTGGCACCATTACGAAACGCCATTCGGCCACAACCCTGCAATTCGCGCGCTATGGTGGTGCCTGCCCTTTATGGAACGTGCATCAGGCGTTTGAATTGCCCGGTCAATTCCTGCGACAACTGGCCGAAACCCCCGACGGCGCACGGTATTTCTGCCTTGCGCACGATGTCAGTAAATCCGGCGGTGCCTACAATGCACCCACGCGTCGCTATGCCATTGGGCTAGGCTGCGAAGTGCGTCATGCGCCCGCCTTGGTCTATGCCGATCACATGGATGTCGGAAGTCCGGCTGCCTATGCGCCGATTGGCATCTCTTGCCGGATCTGCGAGCGGCGCGACTGTCACCAACGGTCTGTGCCACCGTTAGAGCGGCAACTGCGCGTCGACCCCGACAAGCGCGGCACATTGCCTTATCAATTGGATTAATGTCGTATTCACGATTGCCAATCACACAATCATGCCCGACGATCAGTCACAATCAGAGGAAGGACTACCATGGAATTATCAGGAACCCGGGTGATTGCCGCAGATGTCAATACAGTCTGGGCTCATCTGAACAACCCTGTGACCTTACGAACCTGCATCCCCGGCTGCGAGGAACTGACCGGCTCGCCCGAAGAAGGGTTCACAGCGGTCGTCAAACAGAAGGTTGGCCCTGTCTCTGCGACCTTCAAAGGGGCGGTAACGCTGGAAAACGTGCGCCCCGGCGCAAGCTACACCATCGTCGGCGAGGGCAAAGGCGGTGTCGCAGGCTTTGCCAAAGGGCATGCTGATGTAACGCTGACCCCCGTCGCAGGCGGCACAGAGCTGGTCTATGCCGCCGAGGCCAAGGTGGGCGGCAAGTTAGCGCAATTGGGCAGCCGTATCATCGGGGGTTTCGCCCGCAAGATGGCCGACCAGTTTTTTGAGCGCTTTCAAAACACCGTCGAGGGCAACAGCGACACATGATCAGGTGGCGGTTCGTAGCGCACTGGCAACGGCATCTTTCAGCGACATACGCTGCTTGCGCATCTCGGCCATATGCAGATCATCGGTTGGCTCCACATCCGTCTCAGCGCGGTGAATGGCGCGGTTGATTGTATGGTACTCATCGCAAAGCTTGGCAAAATGCGCGTCAGTTTCCTTGAGACTGTGCAGCAAATCCTGCTGGTCAGGGAATTCCGCGATTAATTCATGGGGGGTATGCGACATAGGATGGCCCTTTCTTGTTGTCACCCCTGAACTAACCAATAGCCCCTACCCGTACTTTGATCCGGATCAAGTAAAGCTATCAATCGCGAGCCGCCCGCCAACCTGCGGCCTCAGCGTCGGCGACCGTGCAAAACCAGCGCTCTCCGTTGCGGGTATTGATCCCAGTGCGTGCATAGCTGCGCCCACCCGCCAGATGGTAGATACGACCATTATTTGAGATGTTGCCCTTGATCGTGCAGGTCTGATCAGGTGCGTCGCGGCCCGCAATACGGGTCGCACGATATGCGGCTGGCATTTGCACGGTAAAACCCCAAAGGCCGCGTTCGGCAACCGCCGCGGCCTTTTCATCCAGATCGTAAATACTGGAATAACGCCTATAGGCCCAGGCAAGCCCGTCGCCAACGATCGCAGCTCCCAAATCAATCCCGTCAACATCACAACTCGCCACGACCCTGTTGTAGCGGTCAATATCAATCTGGGTACAGCGCGCCTGCCGCCCCTGAAACCGATCCAAGACCAGATCACGCGCCCAACGCCCACAATCCCATTCACGCCCGTCAGATGCGCAGGGCTGACCAAGTTCGGGCGCATCGATTCCAAACAGCCGGACCCGGACGCCACCCACATCAAACGTATCGGCATCAATCACGCGCAGCGCCCCGTTGGGCACCGCACAGGTTGCCGTTGCGTAAAACAACGCCAACAAAAGTGAACAAAAGCGGATCATGTTACGCACTACGGCTGAATAGCCCGCGCCATCAAGCAGATCAGTTAAGAAAGATTAACAAAATCCTAACGCTGTGACGTTTTCCACGCAGGGTGGATCCAAGGCTCTGCATTCTGCGGCGGCAATGGATGGCGCTGCAGAATGTGATCAGCCGCTTTTTCCCCAACCATAATTGACGGCGCATTAAGATTGCCGTTGGTGATGCGCGGAAAGATCGAGCTGTCGGCCAACCGCAGACCGTCGACACCAATCACCCGTGTCTGGCTGTCTACCACCGCCATAGGGTCATCGACCGCACCCATTTTGCAGGTACCACAGGGGTGATAGGCGCTTTCGGCATGGTCACGAATGAAGTCATCAAGCGCCGCATCGCTTTGCGCTGCGGCAGCAGGCTGAATTTCATGACCACGGAATTCATCGAATGCGGGCTGGCCAAAGATTTCGCGGGTCAACCGAATACAGGTCCGAAATTCGGCCCAATCCTTTGGATCAGACATATAATTGAATTGGATTCGAGGGTTGTCGTTAGGATCGGCGGACCGCAGCGTGACCTGCCCCCGTGACACGGAGCGCATCGGCCCGACATGGGCCTGAAAACCATGGCCTTCCGGGGCGACCTTGCCATCATAGCTGACCGCCATGGGCAGAAAGTGAAATTGGATATCAGGATATTCAACGCCAGCGGCCGACCGAATGAACCCTGCGCTTTCGAATTGATTGGACGTGCCCAGACCCGTTTTCCAAAAAAGCCACTCGGCACCGATGCGGGCCTTGCCCCGCAGGTTCCAGTGGGAAAACAACGATACGGGCTTGGTTGCAGCCATTTGGATGTAAAGTTCCAGATGGTCTTGCAGGTTCTGGCCCACGCCGGGTCGGTCTGCGACCACGTCGATGCCATGGTCTGTCAGGTGGTCGGCTGGCCCAATCCCAGACAGCATCAACAGCTTTGGTGAATTCAGCGAAGACGCCGCAACGATCACTTCAACATTCGCCCTGATGGTTTCGATCTTGTTGCCCCGGCTGATTTCAACACCGACAGCCCGTCCGTTTTCGATGACAACCCGACGCGCGAAGGCGCGGATCAACGTGCAGTTCGGCCGTTTGAGCGCCGGGCGCAGATAGGCGTTGGCAGCGGACCAGCGGCGGCCTTTGTAGATTGTTGCGTCGAAAGGGCCAAAGCCTTCTTGTTGTTCACCATTATAGTCACCGGTGATCGGATAGCCCGCTTGGCCACCGGCATTGACGAACGCGCGTGTCAGCGGATTTTTACGCGGTCCGCGCGTGACATGCAGCGGCCCATCCTTGCCGCGCCACGCAGGGTTTCCACCATGCCCACCGGCATGCCAATGCTCCATGCGCTTAAAATATGGCAGCACATCCGCATAGGACCAGCCTTGGGCACCCGATGCGGCCCAGTGATCAAAATCGTGGGCATGGCCGCGCACATATATCATGCCGTTGATCGAAGAGGACCCACCGATGACTTTGCCGCGCGGTGTGACAAGTACACGTCCGCCCAAGTGTGGTTCCGGTTCTGTTTTCAGGCCCCAGTCGTAGCGTTTCATATTCATCGGATAGGACAAAGCTGCGGGCATCTGAATGAACGGGCCTGCATCGCTGCCCCCGTGTTCGATGACCAGCACCTGCTTACCTGCTTCGGCAAGACGGTACGCCATAGCGCACCCCGCGCTGCCCGCGCCAATGACGATATAGTCTGCTTGCATCAAAACGGTGCCTCTACATCGCCCATGGCCACATAAACACCCTTGATCTGACTATAATGCTCGATCGCCGCTTTCGAGTTTTCGCGGCCCACACCCGACAGTTTTGACCCGCCGAATGGTGCTTCGACGGGCGCGAGGTTATAGGTGTTGATATAGCAGGTTCCCGCCTCGAACCCTGCCACCATGCGGTGGGCGCGCGTCAGGTCGGCAGTAAACACGCCAGCGGCAAGGCCGTAGATCGTGTCGTTGGCACGGGCTAGCACCTCTTGCTCGGTCTGGAAATCCAACACGGACATGACGGGCCCAAAAATTTCTTCGCGGGCGATGGTCATATCGTCCGTCACATCGGCAAAAACGGTCGGTTCGAGAAAAAAGCCGGCCCGATCGACGCGCTTGCCGCCGGTGACCAAAGTCGCCCCTTCTGCGATGCCCTGAGCAATAAAGCCCTCGACGAGGTCGCGCTGATGTGCGGATACCATAGGGCCAAAGTTCACGTCCGGATCCTGCGGGTCGCCCATTTTCACACCCGCCAACCGTTCGGTCAGCCGTTTGAGAAAAGCAGGCTTGATACCCGATTGCACGAATACCCGCGTGCCGTTGGAACAGACCTGCCCAGAGGAATAGAAGTTGCCAAGGATCGCGCCGGACACTGCATTTTCAAGGTCGGCATCATCAAAGATGACCAGCGGTGATTTGCCGCCCAGCTCCATCGTCACATGCCGGATGCCTTCGGCTGCGGCGGCATAGACTTTGCGGCCAGTGGGGACTGATCCGGTCAGCGATACCTTGTCCACGCGTGGGTCGGTGACCAGCGCCGCACCAACCGCGCCATAGCCTTGAATCACGTTGTAAACGCCTGCTGGTGCCCCTGCCTCGTGCAGGATTTCTGCGACTTTGAGGGCACAGAGCGGTGTGGTTTCAGAGGGTTTGAACACCATGGCATTGCCGCACGCAAGGGCGGGTGACGCCTTCCAGCAGGCAATTTGCGTCGGGTAGTTCCATGCCCCTATGCCGACGCAGACACCGAGCGGTTCACGGCGCGTGTAGACAAAATCATCGCCCAACTGGATATGCTCGCCCGTAATTGTGGCGGCAAGCCCGCCGAAATACTCTAATGCGTCGGCGCCAGATGTGGCGTCAGCCACACTGGTTTCCTGATAGGGCTTGCCCGTATCGTAGGTTTCCAGCACCGACAAATCATGATTGCGCGCGCGCATGATATCAGCAGCCCGCCGCAGGACGCGACCCCGCGCGGTTGCAGTCCATGCCGCCCATTCCCTTTGTGCGCGTTTGGCGGCGGTCAATGCCTGATCTACAATTGCCGGGGTTGCGGAATGAAGTGTGGCGATGACTTCGCCGGTTGCTGGGTAAATCACGGTGATGATTTCCCCAGCTGTGTCTTCGACATATCTGCCATCGACAAAATGGCTGGCGGTGGGTTGGACGTTCATGGTGTGGATGCCTCCGGCGGGAGTGTTTTCAGACATAAGAAGCGGTTACTGGCCGCGCGGAAAGCGCTGGCCGTCTTCGAGAATGTTCAGGTCCATGTGGTTGCGCATATAACGCTCTGACGCTTTTTGCAGCGGTTGGTAGTCCCACGGGTAATAATTGCCGTTGCGCAATGCCGCATACACCACCCAACGGCAGGCTTGGGAGTGGCGCACGTCAGCGTCGTATCGCGCGAGATCCCAGCGCGCTTCGGTCTTGGCGCGCAGCTGGCTCAGCGTGCCTTGATGAGCGGCTATGCCCGCGAGGTTTGCAAGCTCGTGCGGGTCGGTGTCGAGGTCGAACAATTGGTCCGGGTCCAGCGTGCAGCGGGTGTATTTCCATTTGCCATAGCGCAGGCAGACCAGCGGCGCCTGCGACCCTTCGGCGGCGTATTCCATGGCGACGGGAGCATCGCGCGTGCCGCTATGGCCTAGGGAAACCAGACTTTGACCGCTGGTCCATGGCATGACTTCGGACATATCCACGCCGGCCAGTTCACAAAGCGTTGGCGTGATGTCGATCGTACTTACCGGCGTTGCGTTCAGGCCCGGCGTCATGCCAGGTGCGGCGATCATCAGCGGAACACGAGACGCGCCTTCGTAGAATGACATTTTGAACCACAGGCCCCGTTCGCCCAGCATATCGCCATGATCGGAGACAAACAGGATCGTTGCGTCCTGCCGGGTGTCTTTGAGCGTTTGAAGAACCTCACCGATCTTGTCGTCGATATACGAAATATTGGCAAAGTAGGCGCGGCGGGCGCGTTTGATGTGATCCTCGGTGATATTAAAGTTGTCGCGGTCGTTGGCGTCTAGGATGCGCTGGGAATGTGCATCCTGATCGGCGTAAGGGATCGGACCGACCTGCGGCATCAGATGGTCGCAGTCTTCGTAGAGATCCCAGTATTTCTGCCGCGCCACATACGGGTCATGTGGATGCGTGAAACTGACTGTCAGGCACCAAGGCCGGTCATCATGGCCGCGGGACAGATCATAGAGCTTTCGGGTCGCATTATAGGCCACCTCGTCATCGTACTCCATTTGGTTGGTAATCTCGGCCACACCGGCGCCCGTGACGGACCCCATGTTGTGATACCACCAGTCGATCCGTTCGCCCGGCTTGCGGTAATCCGGGGTCCAGCCAAAATCCGCCGGGTAGATATCAGTTGTCAAACGCTCCTCGAACCCGTGCATCTGGTCGGGGCCGACGAAATGCATCTTGCCTGACAGGCAGGTCTGATAGCCCGCGCGGCGGAGATGATGCGCATAGGTTGGGATCGTGGACGCAAATTCTGCCGCATTGTCATAGACCCCCGTGCGCGATGGCAACTGGCCGGACATAAACGATGCCCGCGCAGGCGCGCATAGCGGCGATGCCGTATAGGCATTGGCAAAACGGGTTGACCTTGCGGCCAAGGCTTTCAGGTTTGGTGCATGCAGCCAGTCGGCCGGGCCGTCGGGGAACAACGTGCCGTTCAGTTGATCGACCATGATGATCAGGATGTTTGGTTTGGTCATTCGGCACCTCTACTGAGTTCCAATTCCAGCAACGCCAGAACAAGTGTTGTCGCATCCGCCGTACCACCCGCATCGCGCAGCAACCCTTGGCGCAGATACTGCCCGTCGATCAGGCTGCCGATGCGGGTTGCAGCGCCTTGCGCCCGACCGCCAAGTAATGGCCGCAGATCATGAACCAAATTACTGTGCAACCGCCGCTGATATATGCGTAGAAGCCGTTGCGCGTCTGCCGATGTCTGCGCCAGCACGTAAAAGTTGAGCCACGCAGCAATGACCTTGGGCTGGAAGTTTGTGGACGCGAAGCTCGCCTGGACGATCGCCGCGACACGGGCTTGATGGCCTTTGGCACCAGCCAACGCCGCACGCACCTCAGCCCCGAATATCGTTAATGTATGGCGCATGGCTGCGAGAAATATCTGGTCTTTTCCACCAAAGTAATGATGCGCCAAGGCCGACGACATCCCTGCACGCTTAGCAATATCCCTAACTGTTACGTCCAAATTGCCCATCGCCCCGATTTCATCAATCGTGGCTTTCACTAAAGCGGCGCGGCGGATAGGTTCCATTCCAAGCTTTGGCATCTGATCCTCAGGTTTGGATTGCCACAGCAGATAAATCGTTCTTTATTGACTCGTCAATCAAGAAAAACAGAGGAGAGACCAATGATACTTAAATCCGCACTTTCCGTGGTGGCAATCTGCGCCGCCATGCCTGCATTCGCCAACTGCGAGTCCGTGACATTCTCGGATGTTGGCTGGACCGATATCACCGCCACGACCGCCGCCACGTCGGTCGTGCTTGAAGCGTTGGGATATGAAACCGACATCAAGGTTCTGTCTGTCCCCGTGACCTATATTTCGATGGCCGAGGGTGACATTGACGTCTTCTTGGGCAACTGGATGCCCACGATGGAAGCTGACATCGCGGCCTACCGCGACGCAGGTACCGTGGATACTGTCCGCGCGAACCTTGAGGGGGCGAAATACACCCTTGCGGTCAACAAAACCGCTGCCGACATGGGTATCGCTGACTTTGCTGATCTGGCCGCCAACGCCGATGCGCTGGATGGCAAAATCTACGGGATCGAGCCGGGCAATGACGGCAACCGCCTGATCATGGATATGATCGAGGCCGGGGCATTCGGGCTGGACGGGTTCGAAGTCATCGAAAGCTCTGAGCAGGGGATGCTGGCACAGGTTGACCGCGCCTCTGGTCGGGATGAGCCGATTGTCTTTCTTGGCTGGGAACCGCACCCAATGAACGCCAATTTCGATATGTCTTATCTGACCGGTGGCGACGATTGGTTTGGGCCGAATCTTGGCGGTGCAACTGTGTTCACCAATACCTCTGCGGGCTATGTCGATCGCTGCCCCAACGTTGGCAAGCTGCTGGGCAACCTTGAATTCACGCTGGCTATGGAGAACGAGATCATGGCCGCAATTCTTGATGACGGCACCGATCCAGCCGATGCGGCAAGAGCGTGGCTGGTCGCCAACCCGGATGCCTACATAAGCTGGCTGGACGGCGTGACCACATTGGATGGCGGCGATGCCGTCGCGGCTGTCAAAGCATCACTAGGCATGTAAATCACCTCCCCGCAGGTCCCTTTTGGGGCCTGCCCCTCTCCAACGATCAAAGGATCCGATATGGATTGGCTGACCGACAACAAGATTCCCATCGGCAAATGGGCAAAACAGATCTTCGATTGGATGAACGACAATCTGGGGTTCTTTTTTGATTGGCTGTCTGATGCAATGGAATCGCTGATCGACGCGACCCTATGGGTGCTTGAAACGCCGCATCCCTTCGCGATCATTGCGGTCTTTGCGACCTTGACCTACGCGATGCAACGCAACTGGAAAACACCTCTTTTCATCATATTGGGCTTCTTGTTCATTCTGAATCAGGACTATTGGCAAGAAACGATGCAATCGCTGACCCTTGTCCTATCGGCCTGCGTGGTCTGTATGGGGGTAGGCGTTCCCATCGGTATCGCAGCGGCACACCGGCCCCGCCTGTATCGCGCTATGGTGCCGGTATTGGACCTGATGCAGACACTGCCAACCTTTGTGTATTTAATCCCTGCGATTGTCTTTTTCGGCATCGGCATGGTCCCTGGCCTAATCGCCACGGTGATTTTTGTGCTGCCAGCGCCGATACGGCTGACCTATCTTGGCGTATCCTCCACACCGACACCTCTGCTGGAAGCGGCTCAAGCATTTGGTGCCACGAAACGTCAGGTGCTGTTCAAGGTCGAACTACCCTCGGCCATGCCCCAGATTATGGCGGGCCTGAACCAGACTATCATGCTTTCGCTTTCGATGGTCGTTATCGCCGCGCTCGTCGGGGCCAGCGGGCTGGGTGTTCCGGTGATCCGCGCGCTCAATACGGTGAATACATCACTTGGCTTTGAAAGCGGCTTTGTGATTGTCGTTGTCGCCATCATGTTGGATCGGATGCTGCGGGTGAAAAGCAAATGAACGCTGTTGAATTTGATAATGTCTCGATCGTCTTTGGCGACAAGCCGGAAACGGCCCTGCCGCTCATGGATCAGGGGTTGGAACGCGCCGAAATCCGCGAAGCGACCGGTCAGGTGCTGGGCGTGCACGACTGTTCTCTGAACGTGGCCGAGGGCGAAATCCTCGTGCTCATGGGGCTTTCAGGTTCAGGGAAATCCACACTCTTGCGGGCCGTCAATGGTCTCAATCCGGTCATCCGGGGCGAGGTGCGCATCCATGATGACGATTGGACCTGCAGCGTTGGCAATGGATCTGCGGCGGATCTGCGCCGGATCCGACGCAAATGCGTCTCCATGGTGTTCCAGCAATTTGGCCTTTTGCCCTGGCGCACCGTGCGCGAAAACGTCGGTCTTGGCCTCGAACTTGCCGGGCTGGACAAAACCGCACGCACGGCACGTGTCGACGAAGAACTAAAGATGGTCGGTCTTGATGACCGTGCTGACGCACTGGTTGGCGAACTTTCGGGCGGCATGCAACAGCGGGTCGGTCTGGCCCGTGCGTTTGCCACAGATGCTCCGATCCTTCTGATGGACGAACCATTCTCGGCGCTTGACCCCCTGATCCGCACCCGCTTGCAGGACGAACTGCTTGATCTCCAAAAACAACGGGGCCGCACGATTATCTTTGTGAGCCACGACCTTGATGAAGCTTTCAAGATCGGCAACCGTATCGCGATCATGGAAGGCGGACGGATCGTCCAATGCGGCACCCCGCGCGAAATCTTCACGAACCCAGCCAATGGTTACGTAGCGGAATTCGTCGCCCACATGAACCCGCTGGGTGTGCTGACCGCGCGCGACGTGATGACATCCGGCGACGCCGAAGGTCCGTCAATAGATGTGGAAACTCCCGTCCAGAGCATCATCCAGCTGATCAGAACCACACCACTGCAGGTCACGGAAAATGGCCGACCCATCGGCGTGATAACCCAAACCTCACTTCTGGCGCGCCTCGCCCCGGCTTCTTCCGAGTAGAAGTATCCCCGCCGGAGGCATCTGCCCTCGAAAATTGCGCCAAATACGTAAGACAGCGGGGCGCGCCCGCCGCAGGCGGCGCTGGCAAGCGCACTTCATACCTTTGTTGCAGGTGCAGCCGGCATAATGGCACGACGGGCGACAGCCTCGCGCCAGGTGATGAAACTGACCGAGGTCATGATAATCATGCCGCCCAACACCACCCAACCATCCAGCACCTCGCCAAACACGGTTACGCCCAACAGCACCGCCCAAACCAGTTGAAGGAACGTCACAGGTTGGGTCACAGTCAGCGGAGCGGCCGCAAAGGCCAGCGTCATGGCATAGTGCCCCGCAGTCGCGAAACAGGCGACCAGAAACAACCAGCCCAACTGCGGTAGCGTGGGTGTCACCCAGACGGCAAAAGCGAATGGTGCCAGACCGATCGTTACGGTAATCGACAACATCCCCACGACAACCGCAGGCGACACCTCTCCGGATAACTGTTTTGCAATCAGATAACCGATTGCAAAAAAGATTGCGGTGCCAAGCATTGCAATATGGCCCAGTTCCACCGCTTTGACACCAGGACGCAGGATCACCAGGGCGCCAATCAGGGCAACCACCACAGCAACCATGCGGCGCGGCGGTAGCTTTTCGCCCAAAAACAGCGCAGCACCCAAAGAAACATAGATGGGTGACAGATAATTCATCGCAGTGACTTCAGCCAACGGAATGCGGGCCATGGCAAAAAACCACAAAATCACCGCAAACGTATGAACGACCCCGCGCAGCCCAAACAGACATAACTGGCGCGATGTCAGCCGCGCCGCAAGGATTGGCCCAATCATCGGCAGCAGAAAAACAAGACCCAGAATATAGCGCAAAAATGCAGCTTCGGCAGCGGGTATATCTTGGCCCACATATTTAACGATTGCAGTCACGGCCACAAACATCAGACCTGTGACCACCATCCAGAGTATGCCCGCCAAGGGCCGTGCTTGTGGTAAGGTTTGCATAGGAATATCCGTGGCACCAAGCGACGGCGATAGCAAGCAGCCTGCGGTCCGATTTTTCCAGAAAAATCATAGCTGAAAAATCTTCTAGAAGAATGCCGCGTCAGGCCGTAACTAGGGCCTATGAAAATAATGTTTCTTGGTGATGTCATGGGCCGGGCCGGCCGGGCGGCGATTGCAGCACATCTGCCGCGCTTGCGGACAGAATGGCGGCTCGACTTCGTTGTGGTCAATGGCGAAAATGCAACCTCTGGCATGGGGCTGTCTGGCGATCATGCCCAGGCGCTGCTAAATGCGGGCGCCGATGTGATAACCTTGGGTGACCATGCCTTTGACCAAAAGGACATGCTGGCGTTCATCGAAAAAGAACCCCGAATTATCCGCCCGATCAATTTCTCCAAAGCGGCACCCGGGGTTGGCGCGCGGGTCTTCAATGCGCCCGGCGGGCGCAAGGTATTGGTCGCACAGGTCCTGGGTCAGGTCTTTATGAAGCGACCGTTTGATGACCCTTTCTCTGCGCTTGATGGAATTTTGCGTCAATATCCAATGGGTGGGCAAATTCAGGCCAGTCTGGTCGACATCCATTGCGAGGCAACGTCCGAAAAAATGGCAACGGGTCACTTCTGCGATGGCCGCGCCAGCATTGTTGTCGGCACCCATACCCACGTTCCAACAAGCGACGCCATGATCCTGTCCGGCGGAACCGCGTATATGACCGATGCCGGCATGTGCGGCGACTACAATTCCGTCATCGGGATGGACAAGGTCGAACCGCTGCGCCGGTTCATCACAGGGATGCCCAAGGCCCGTTTCACCCCTGCGGCCGAAGAGGCCACATTGTCCGGACTTTATGTTGAGACCGATGATCGAACGGGCAAGGCCACGCGCATAGAAATGGTCCGCCAAGGTGGGCGGTTGACACAGGCCGGACCCATATGACGCCGGTTGTGCTTGCCCAAGGCACGCCACTTCGCAAGACTGCAAGTCATGGGTAACTTTATTCAACTGACCCAAATGCAATCCGCGTTTCTGACCATGGCCGTCGTCGTGGGCATGTTCATCATGTTCCTGCGCGAGGCCTACCCGACCGAGGTTGTCGCCCTGATCGGTGTTTCAACCCTGCTTGTGGCAGGTGTTTTACCATATGACGCAGCAGTCATCACCTTGGCCAACCCCGCGCCGTGGACGATTGCAGCAATGTTTATCATCGTGGGCGCCTTGGTACGCACCGGCGCGCTGAATGCCATGACCCAGGTCGCAGAACGGCAGGCAAAGGTCAGCCCGGCCCGTGCGATTGGTGGCGGGCTATTGTTCGTCGCGTTCGCGAGCGCGATCATGAATAACACACCATTGGTTGTTGTCATGATCCCGGTCTTTGTCCAACTTGCCCGCACGCTGGGCACCTCGGCGTCAAAACTGCTGATTCCGCTGAGTTATGCAGCGATTGTTGGCGGTACGATGACGTTGCTAGGGACCTCGACCAACCTATTGGTAGACGGCGTCGCCCGGGCGTCGGGCATGGAACCCTTCGGCATCCTGGAGATTCTGCCCGTCGGCATCGTCGTCGTTGCATGGACATTCACATACCTTTATTTCATGGGTCCACGCCTGCTGCCCGACCGCCCCAGCATGGCGACGATGCTGTCTGACAGGTCCAAGATGCGCTTCTTCTCCGAGGCCGTGATCCCCCCCGAAAGCAACCTGATCGGTCGCGAGGTCACCAGTGTGCAGCTGTTCAAGCGTGACGGCGTCCGGCTGATCGACGTCGTCCGTGGCGACACGTCACTCAGACGCAACCTTAATGATGTGACCCTGCAGTTGGGCGACCGGGTTGTTTTGCGCACCGAGATGGCCGAGTTGCTGTCGCTGCAGGCGACCAAAGACCTGCGCAGGGTCGATCAGGTTTCGGCGGTCGAAACCACAACAGTTGAGGTATTGATTACGCCCAACTGCAAAATGGTTGGTCGCAGGTTGGGTTCGCTCCGCCTGCGGCGGCGCTATGCCGTTTATACGCTGGCCGTGCATCGGCGTGACACCAACATCGGACAACAGATGGAGGATCTGGTGGTGCGCGTCGGCGACACGCTGCTGCTCGAAGGCGCACCTGAAGACATCCAGCGGCTGGCGGAAGACATGAACCTTGGCGACGTGTCGAAGCCGTCACAACGGGCCTATCGGCGCAATCGCGCCCCGATCGCGATTGGCGTATTGCTGGGTGTCGTGGTGCTCTCTGCGCTTGGTGTCGCACCGATTCTGATGCTCGCCATGATCGGTGTAACGCTGGTTCTGGCGACCGGTTGCATTGACGCAGACGAGGCATTTTCCTATGTCGAAGGCCGTCTGCTCGCCCTGATTTTCGCAATGCTGGGCGTTGGATCAGCACTGCAATCGTCGGGCGCAGTGGGCCTGATTGCCGATACGCTGTCGCCTGTCATGCTAATCCTACCGCCTTTCTTTATCGTTCTGACCGTCTATGTCCTTTCCAGTTTCCTAACCGAACTTGTGTCAAACAATGCAGTTGCGGTCGTGATGACCCCAATTGCCATCGGGCTGGCAGGCGCCCTTGGCGTCGATCCGCGCCCGCTGGTTGTGGCCGTGATGATCGCCGCAAGTGCCAGTTTCGCGACGCCGATCGGTTATCAAACCAACACGCTGGTCTATGGCCCCGGAGGATATAAATTCGGGGATTTTCTAAAGTTCGGGATTCCGCTCAATCTATCGCTCGCACCAATCGTATCGTTTGTGATCCCACACATCTGGCCACTTTAGCGGGGTTGCAGGGGTGGGCGGGGATGCCCTATAGAGACGCAGATTTACATCCACCAATACGAGGTTTCCGATGGCTGGCCATTCTAAATGGGCGAATATTCAGCACCGCAAGGGACGGCAGGATAAACTGCGCTCCAAGCTGTTTTCCAAGCTTGCAAAGGAAATCACCGTAGCCGCCAAAATGGGCGACCCCGACCCCGACAAAAACCCGCGCCTGCGGATGGCCGTCAAAGAGGCAAAGTCGAGTTCTGTCCCAAAAGACGTCATTGATCGTGCGATCAAGAAATCGCAAGGCGGTGACGCTGAGAGCTATGACGAAATCCGCTATGAAGGTTACGGCCCCAATGGCGTCGCCGTCATTGTAGAGGCGATGACCGACAACCGGAACCGCACGGCATCGACCGTCCGCTCGACCTTTACCAAGAATGGCGGCAATCTGGGCGAAACCGGATCGGTCGGGTTCATGTTCGACCGCAAAGGCGAGGTGGTCTATCCTGCCTCTGTCGGCGATGCGGATACGGTGATGATGGCCGCAATAGACGCCGGTGCAGAAGATGTGCAAAGCGACGATGACAGCCACGTCATCTATTGCGCCGACACCGATTTGAACGACGTGTCGACCGCGCTCGAAGCCGCATTAGGCGAATCAGAGTCAACCAAGCTGATCTGGAAGCCGAACATGACGACAGAAATTGATCTGGACGGGCTTACCAAGCTGATGAAGCTGTTGGACACCCTGGAAGACGATGACGACGTGCAGCGGGTCACCGCCAACTTCGAAGCGTCGGATGATGTGATGGCTGCCTTTTCCGAAGAATAATCACGTAGGCTTGATCACGCCCACCTCGGTCACGATGAGATCAAGCGGTTGATCTGTCGGCTCCAACGGAAGTGCTGCATCTTCCTGTCCAGCGTAGGCAAAACCGATGGCCAGTGTCGGCCGCAGTGCGCGCAACTGCTGAAGGGTACGGTCGTAAAATCCACCGCCATAGCCCAGCCGACCGCCGCTGCGATCAAACGCCACCAGCGGCACGATCACGATTTCGGGGGTCATCCAATCGCCCGTTTCGGGAATCTGGGCGCCAAACGTACCCCGAACCATCGCGCATCCGGGCACCCATCGTCGAAACCGCAACGGCAGCCCTGCCCCCATGATAACCGGGACGCCGACGGGCCCATGCCCTGCGGCCTCTTCCATCGCGGTGGTCGGATCAATCTCGGTTCGCATCGCCATGTATCCGGCCAGCGGTGCACGCCGGTAACCCGCCAGCACATCCGCCAGATACCGCGTTGTAGCAATGCCAGCCTCATGTGCCAACTTGCGGCGGGCAAAGGCCGCCTCACGCGCTTCGGACTTGTCCATCACAGTAGCCAAACCGCTGCCAAACCCAGGAACGCGAAAAAGCCGACCACATCTGTCACCGTCGTCACAAAGGCCCCGGATGCCAGCGCCGGGTCCACGCCGATGCGGTCCAGCACAACAGGTATGGCCGTACCTGCAAGGCCCGCAATCACCATGTTGATGACCATCGCCACGCCGATAACCGCTCCCAACATGGGCGACCCAAACCACACGATCCCGACAATGGCCATGACAACAGCAAACACCAGACCATTGATGAGCCCGACAAAAACCTCGCGCCGGATCACCCGCCACAGATTCGCGCCCGTCAAGTCGCGCGTTGCAATCGCGCGCACGGCCACTGTCAGCGACTGCGTACCGGCATTTCCGCCCATTGAGGCGACAATCGGCATCAACACCGCCAACGCCACAAGACCGGCAATCGTCGCTTCAAACAACGAAATCACCATCGAGGCCAGAATCGCGGTGATCAGATTGACCGCCAACCACGGAAACCGCTGCTTGGTGGTCTGGATCACGCGGTCTGACAGACTCCCCTCGCCAACACCGGCCAGGCGCAGGATGTCCTCCTCCGCCTCTTCCTCAAGGAAGGCCATGGCATCGTCGATGGTAATCACACCGACGATCCGGTCATCGTCATCAACCACCGGCGCAGTGATCATATGGTAGTGGTTGATGGCCTGAGCCACCTCTTCGACATCTTGCGTGACGTGAAAAGTGCGAAACGTGTCTTCGGTCAGATCGCGCAACAGCGTCGCACGCGGATGGCTTAGGATCCGGCCGAGCGTGACATAGCCAACGGCCTTGAGGCGCGGATCAACCAGGATCACGTGATAAAACTGACCGGGCAACACCACATCGGACCGCATATAATCAATCGCATCGCCCACTGTCCAATGTTCTGGCGCACGCACCAACTCGGACTGCATGTGACGGCCTGCGGATTCCTCTGGGTATGACAGGGCCTGTTCGACAACGACGCGGTCCCCGGCATCCAGCGCATCAAGCACTGCTTCCTGCTGTTGCACGTCCAGATATTCGACCAGATCGACAACATCATCGCTTTCAAGGTCGCGAACAGCATCCGCAAGCTCGGATGGCGCCAACTGCCCAATCACTTCCTCACGCAGCTTTTCGTCCAGCTCGGAAAGGATGTCGCCGTCCATTCCGCCTTTCCAGACGCTTAGCAGGTCGCGGCGGTCGCGGCTTCCAAGCTGTTCAAGAAGGTGGGCAATGTCGGCTGGGTGCAGCGGATCGAGTAGAACGTCAATCGCGTCCGATGTGCCCGCCTCCACGGCCTCCATCACGTCGGCGATCAACCGGTCCGTGATGCCAAATGCTTCGTCGTCGCTGGTCTCGGTATGATCGGCCATGCCACCCCCTGTTGGTTATGCAACATAGACAACTGGGCCGCTCGTACAACGGTCATTCAGCGATTTACGCCCGCCCAACCGCCCCATAAGGTAAGGCTATGAAAAAACATCTGCTTCTGGGTCAGACCCTTGGATTTTCGGGCGACCCGTTCATCAATGACTGGGCCGACGTCGCGCACTACGCGCGCCATGGCGGCGTATTGATCGAGGGGACAAAGATCAGTGTCGTCGGTGACGGGGCGACACTGCGCCAGCGCCATCCGGATGCCATCGTCACAGACTATGGCGCAGCCCTGATCAGCGCGGGGTTTGTGGATGCGCACATGCATTACCCCCAGACCGGCATGATCGCCAGTTGGGGCAAACAACTGATCGAATGGCTCAATACATATACCTTCCCCGAAGAAGCCCGCTTTGCCGATCCCGCCTACGCCCAAGATGTGGCAGGTAGGACATTGGATTTGGCCCTGGCCCATGGCACCACAACGCTGACCAGTTTTTGCACGATCCACCCAGCAAGCGTTGACGCGTTATTTGCTGCCGCCGCCACGCGGAATATGGCGGTGGTCGCCGGTAAAACCTGCATGGACCGCAATGCCCCCGATGACCTGCGCGACACCGCGCAATCTGCCTATGATGACAGCAGGCGCTTGCTTGAAGCCTGGCACTGCAAGGGGCGCGCGACATATGCGATCACACCACGCTTTTCACCCACTTCAACACCCGCCCAGCTTGAAGCGCTTGGTGTGCTTTGGGCTGAAAATCCTACCTGCCTGATGCAAACCCACCTCAGCGAGCAGCACCCGGAAATTGCATGGGTCAAAAACCTGTTTCCAACGGCCCGCGACTATCTTGACACATACGAGGCATATGGCTTGCTTGGTGAACGCGGGCTTTATGGCCACGCGATCCATCTGGAACCTCGTGAAACCCTGCGACTGGCAGAGGTCGGCGCGGCCGTGATCCACTGCCCGACGTCAAATGCGTTTATTGGCTCGGGTCTGTTCGACATGATGGGACTGGCCACGGCTGGACTGTGCATCGGGCTGGCCACAGACACCGGCGGCGGTTCGTCCTTTTCAATGCTGCGAACAATGGCCGCGGCCTACGAAATCGGACAATTAAGAGGGGCCGCGCTGCACCCGGCGCAACTGATGTGGTTGGCGACCGAAGGCTCGGCCAAAGCCCTGCATATGTCCGGTGAAATCGGGCACCTTGGCGCGGGTGGCATGGCGGATATTGTCATTCTTGACTTGGCATCGACCCCAGCGATCGCCCAACGTAGCGCCCGTGCAGACGATATCTGGGATGCGGTTTTTCCGACCATCATGATGGGCGATGATCGCGCAGTGCAGGACGTGTGGATTGCGGGACGCCGCTGCGCGCAGCCAGCAAAGAACCCCAAAGCATGACGATTGGCACCCGCATGCTAATCCGCGACGCTAGTGCAACCACCCAGCAAGGCGCTTGGCCAGCGTATTTTGCCGTGTGATCGTGCGCCCAAGATCAATCGTCTGAAGCTGGCCATCGGCAACAATCCGGCGGCCTTCGACAAAAAGGTCCCGCACCTTCGTGGGTCCAGCCAACACCAAAGCTGCGGAATCCCATGAGCCGGCATTTTCAACGGCCTGCGCATCCCAAATCGCAATATCGGCGCGTTTGCCAACTGCAATCTGCCCGCAATCGTCACGGCCCAGGACCTGTGCACCGCCACGCGTCGCGATTTCCAGCGCTTCGCGTGCCGACATCGCATCGGCGCCATTATGAACGCGCTGCAATAACAGGGCTTGCCGCGCTTCGGCCACCAGATTTCCGGTGTCATTGCTCGCCGATCCATCGACCCCAAGACCGACAGGCACGCCTGCATCCCGCATCGCACGCACAGGCGCAATACCGGACCCAAGCCGGCAGTTCGAACACGGACAATGTGCCACACCCGTCCGGCTTTTTGCGAATAAACTAATCTCTTGGGCATCCAGCTTGACACAATGGGCATGCCAGACGTCATCGCCAGTCCAGCCAAGATCCTCGGCATATTGACCAGGGCGGCAGCCGAATTTCGCCAGCGAATACGCGATATCTTCGTCGTTTTCGGCCAAATGCGTATGCAGCATCACGCCTTTGTCGCGGGCCAGCAGTGCAGCGTCACGCATCAAGTCCCGGCTGACTGAAAAAGGACTGCATGGGGCAACAGCCACCCGCACCATGGCCCCCGGATTGGGGTCGTGGAAAGCGTCAATAACGCGAATGCAATCGTTCAGGATTACCTGCTCATCTTCAACAAGACTGTCCGGTGGAAGCCCCCCATCACTTTGCCCAATGCTCATCGCGCCACGTGACGCGTGGAAACGCAGGCCCACCTCGCCCGCAGCTGCGATTGTGTCGTCCAGGCGCGCGCCGTTGGGAAACAGATACATATGATCAGAAGTCATGGTGCAGCCGGACAACGCCAGTTCGGCCAGACCAATCTGCGCTGAAACAAACATCTCTTCAGGGCCGAAACGGGACCAGATCGGATAAAGCGTCTGCAACCATCCGAAAAGCAATGCATCCTGCCCGCCCGGCACAGCGCGCGTGAGGGTTTGAAAGAGATGGTGATGGGTGTTGACGAGGCCCGGTGTCACGATGGCATTTGCCGCATCCACGACCAGGCAATCGTCGCTGACCAGCCCTGCACCTATCGCGGCGATGATACCACCACGTAAAAGAATGTCCGCACCACGCAGTTCGGACCTTTGATCGTTCATCGTCAACACAGCCGCTGCATTTTTGATGAGGGTGTCAGGCATTGACCACCCCTTGCAGGATCGCAAGCGCGGCGGCGTGGACCGTGGGATTAGCTGCTGCAATCACGCGACCACCATGATGTGCGGGCGCCCCCGTCCAGTCCGTGACCATGCCGCCAGCGGCCTCAATCACTGCAATCGGGGCATGAATGTCATAGGCATTTAGCCCCGCCTCGATCACCAGATCGACTTGGCCCGCCGCCAGCAACGCGTAACCATAGCAATCCATCCCATAGCGGGTGAGCCGCGCACGCGCTGATACGGCCTGAAATGCGCGCATTTCCAGCGGCGTGCCAATCTCGGGAAAGGTGCTCAGAACCGTTGCATTTTGCAGGGTACTGCCATGACGGGCCCGCAGCGGCATCGTGCCGTGCGGCCCCACGACCTGTGCCGTACCAAACCCGCCAGCAAAACGCTCGCCAATATAGGGCTGATCAATCAGGCCAAATCGTGGGCCGGTTGCATCTGCGACGGAAATCAGAACGCCCCAAGTCGGTGTTCCACTGATATAACCGCGCGTGCCGTCAATCGGGTCGAGCACCCAAGTCAAGCCACTTGTGCCCTCATGGCTGCCAAACTCTTCGCCCAGAACCGAATCGTCTGGACGTTCGCGCGCCAAAATATTGCGCATAACCTGCTCAGATGCGTGATCTGCGGCTGTCACCGGGTCAAAAGCAGTTGCTCCCTTGTCGTCGGCGATCAGCTCAGCCGACCGAAAAAGACGCAGGGTTTCAGGTCGCGCAGCATCGGCCAGCAAATGTGCGACACGGATCAATTCCGTCTGGGTGGTTTTATCCAGTGCCATAAGCTTGGGTCCTGTCTGCTCCGCGTTCATGCACTGCGGTAGCGCGGGGCAGTCAGCATGGTCAAGGCTGCTTTACGCAGCCTCGCTAAGTACGCGCGCCAGGTCGAACAGGCGACGCCTCTGATTTTCCGGGATTGCGTAGTAGGACCGCAAAAGCTCCAGCGCCTCTTTGTCAGTCAGGATATCTGCAGGCATATCACTATTCCCAGTATCAGCCGTGGGTTGAGCATCCAACCCTTCGAAGAAGAAAGACACCGGCACATTCAGTACCTTCGCAATGTCCCACAGCCGCGATGCGCTGACACGGTTCATGCCTGTTTCATACTTCTGAATTTGTTGAAATTTGATGCCAACATTTTCGGCCAACTGTTGCTGCGTCGTCCCGTTCATCCAACGGCGATGACGGATACGCTTGCCAACATGTACGTCTACCGGATGTTTCATAGTTCATTCCCTTGGTTTAAAAGAACACGGCAAACGTCTCGCCTGTGCCCGATGCCGCGTTCAACACTTGGTCGAAACCACCAAAGTGTTACGCCCCCCAAGTTGCATGACATCATTGCAGTAGAACACGCAACGGTTGCAGTATTCGACCTTACCTTAAAGACAGGTTCATGATGCATTTTTTTGCCGTTCGGTCAAAACGGGGCTGTCCGATCAGCGGTAATGTTGTGAGTATAATGATTAACAAACGAATAGCTCAGAGGATTCGATGACAATGCGCGCATTTCAAGTCAGTTCGTTCAGCAGCCCACCCGCACTTGTCGTGATCGCAGATCCAGCGCCACAGCCCGGTGAAGTATTGTTGCAGATTGCCGCCTGTGGTTTGAACTTTGCCGATCTTCTGATGGCAAACGGCACCTATCAGGACACGCCAGAGCCACCATTCACACTCGGGATGGAGGTCTGCGGCACCGTTATTGCACAGGGACCTGGCGTGATCGAACCCGCAATCGGCGCACGTGTCGCCGTTTTTGGTGGCCAAGGTGGCATGGCGGAAAAAGGCGCGTTTCCGGCCGCGTTATGCCGATCCGTCCCTGATGAAATGCCTGCCGAAGTCGCCGCCGGATTTATGGTGGCCTATGGCACCTCGCACCTTGCGCTGACCCGTCGCGCACAGCTTCAAAAAGGCGAAACCTTGCTGGTGCTGGGGGCCGCCGGCGGCGTTGGGCTGACCGCCGTAGAGATTGGCAAGGCCTTGGGCGCCACTGTGATCGCAGTCGCACGCGGCGCTGACAAGCTTGCGGTAGCAAAGGCGGCGGGCGCCGATCATCTTATCAACAGCGATACTGATGACGTAAAAGCAGCCGTAAAGGCGCTGGGTGGCGCGGACGTTGTATATGATCCGGTGGGCGGCGATGCGTTCAAAGCCGTGCTGGGCGCCTGCAACCGCGAGGCGCGCGTCCTTATCATAGGCTTTGCCAGCGGCGAAATTACGAAGATACCAGCGAATATTATTTTGGTGAAAAACATCACCTTGATCGGATTTTACTGGGGCGGTTATCTTCGCTTTAACCCCAAGGCGCTCGGTGACAGCCTTTCTGAACTGATGGCATGGTATGCACAGGGCCGCCTGCGCCCACATGTCAGCCACATATTGCAACTTGATGCTGCCGCAGAGGCGTTGGAGTTAATGCGCACCCGGACATCGACCGGCAAGGTTGTGATTACGCCTTGACTGGTGCCTTCATGGTATAGAAGCCTTCCCTGATCAGGCTGGAAAGTTCAGCGACAACAGGTTCGTCCTTCAGGCCAGACTGGTAGAGATTCACGTTCATCTTGCGCAGGCTAGGCAAGCTGCCGCCATGGTTGATCCGCTCAAAATGCTGGGGCTCTGTCCCTTCGAGCATTGTATGAACGGCCAGATCCGCGCTGACTGTCGCCTCGATCGTGCGGCTGGAATTACTGTCCACCACCATGTCCCACGAAATGCCTTCATCATCGAGCCGCCGCTGTACGAACTGACGAAAGATGCAACGTTGTTCAAACGCGAGCCTGAGCGGGCGCTGTTTCCAGGCATTGCCGCCGGGGGCACCCACCCAAATCAACGGGGTCTGGGTCAGGGTTTCACCGCCATTTCCGACGCTGTCCTCCGTCGTCAAAATAACGTCGATCTCTCCGCGATTGAACTCATCCATCAGCTTTCGTGTAAATGATGAAACAAGCTGCACCCGAACTTTGGGATAGGCTATCGCAAAGCGTTGCAAGACGATGGGTATGACGGGGTAAACGATGTCATGCGGGACACCCAAAACCACCTCCCCTTCACATTCGGTCGCTGTCAGCTTGCCATATATTTCATCGTTGAGCGCCAACATCCGCCGCGCATAGCTGAGCAATTGCTCACCCTGCGGTGTCAGGCCAATCGTGCGCGCCGATCGGTCCAATAATGTGGTGTTCAGCGATTCCTCCAGTCGCTTGAGCTGCATCGAGACGGCCGATTGCGTCAGGTTCAATAACCCCGATGCCTTTGTCACGCCGCCCGTATCCGCAACAGCAACAAAAGACCGCAAAGTTGTCGTGTCCAAATTTCGCGCCATATCAATATTCCTGATACATAACTCATCAATCATTCATTTTAAACATGGCAAAAGCGACGCTAGATATCAAGCATCCCAACACCGGACAGATCAAGAAAGGACCACACAATGACAGCTTTAGCGAACCGCAACGTGCAGCGTCTGTCTATCCCCTTCGCCAATAACAGGCGGGGTTTCTGGAACGCGCTTGCTGGCGCAATGGCGGTTGCAAGGCAACGACGCGCGTTGGATAATCTTGATGATTACAGGCTGAATGATATCGGCGTCAGCCGTTGCGCGGCCCGGATCGAAGCCCATCGACCAATCTGGCACGTCCCATTGCAGCGGCGAAAATAATCGCCAATTGCGGCGCATTGCCACATTCCTGTCCAAAACGATCAGATTTGCACGTTTCGTGCATTGCGAACCTTGAAAAAGTACATGCATCTGCCAATATCAAACCCAAGCATGCTGCTTCGCAGCTCCGCTGATTATTATGGAGGTATGAATGGCTCAGTACGACGCAACGAAAACAGTCGGTGGTGTGCGCACCGCAACAATCGACGCGGGCCTGCGCGCCCATATGAACAAAGTCTATGGCACGATGTCCATCGGCATGATCATCACGGCTGCTGCGGCTTGGGCCATCTCTGGCCTCGCGACAACAACAGTGCCAACCGAATATCAAATCGGTGCCAATGAATATCTGACCCAACTTGGCTATATGATCTATGCGACGCCACTGAAGTGGGTCCTGTTCCTGTTGCCTTTGGGGATGGTATTCGGCTTCGGTGTTGCCGCAAACAAGCTGTCTGCATCGGGACTTTCCACGTACTTCTTCGCCTATGCTGCCGCTGTTGGCCTGTCGCTCAGCTCGATCTTTCTGATCTACACGGGCTACTCTATCATCCAGATATTCCTGATCACAGCGATCGCCTTTGCCAGCCTGTCCTTGTGGGGATATACAACCAAAAAAGACATCTCTGCATGGGGGTCATTTCTGATCATGGGCGTCGTTGGCCTGATCGTCGCCATGGTCATCAACATCTTCTTGCAGTCCGAAGCGATGATGTTCGCCATCTCTGCCATCGGCGTGCTGATCTTTGCGGGTCTGACAGCCTATGACACGCAGAAGATCAAGAGTGAGTATGTTGCACATGCGTCGCAGGGCGACAGCGAGTGGTTGGGCAAGGCGGCCGTGATGGGTGCGCTGACCCTCTACTTGGATTTCATCAACATGTTCCTGTTCATGCTGCAACTTTTCGGCAACCGCGAATAACCGCCAGAGCACAACGTTCTGATCGGGCCGGTGGAAACACCGGCCCTTTTTGTTGTCTCACTCGCCAATGGTCGCAAAAAAAAGGCCGCGCAATTTGCGCGGCCTTTTGTCAGAATACAGTGTAGCGATCAATTACTTGATCTTGCCTTCTTTATATTCAACGTGCTTGCGCACGACGGGGTCATATTTATTGACCGTCATTTTCTCCGTCATGGTGCGTGCGTTCTTCTTGGTCACGTAAAAATGCCCAGTCCCCGCAGTGGAGTTTAGGCGGATTTTGATGGTGGTAGGCTTCGCCATGTCTCATCTCTCCTGGTTGCGGGCCGTTATCGGCACTTCGCATAAATCTCATTGAAGCTGCCTTTTACCGCCACCCTTGGCCGAGTCAACCGTAAACCCACGTAACGGCAGCCAGATAATGCGCGGATGGCCTATAAGCCGGATTCTGTCCCCCCCAGACCGAGATCTGAGGCTGGATGACCATTCATCTAGAGCACCTGTTGCCAAGTGCCCTCTAGCTGCCAACCCGGACCGCTCAGGTTCAAGCATCCCTACGGCTGATATCCCTTGCAGGATCAGCACCGCACGCGGTCCCTATTTGGCATTGCTCCCGGTGGGGCTTGCCGTGCCGCTTCTGTTGCCAGTCGCGCGGTGGGCTCTTACTCCACCGTTTCACCTTTACCCCGCATGCGAGGTAGTCTGTTCTCTGTGGCGCTTTCCCTAGGGTTGCCCCCGCCGGGCGTTACCCGGCACCGTGCTTTTTGGAGTCCGGACTTTCCTCGGACCCAAAGGCCCGCAGCCATCCAGCCATCCGCGCAATTGGGCAGTTAGGCCCAAGCGGCGTTTACGTCAACGGGGAAACGCCCCGCCAGATCAAAGATCATGCCTGCGTCGGTTGCATCCAACGGTCCATCATGGTGCGCGCGAAACCGTAAACGGAAGATTTGCAGCAGCAAATCTGTTTCGTCGCTGGCGCTATAACCAAAAAGCCGCATCATCCGAGCAAAGGCTGAAATATCATGTGGTCCGTCTGACAGCGGCCACACCGACAGCCCCTCGCGCGCCAACCTGCGCCAGTCAAACCGTGGACCGGGATCAATCTTGCGCCCCGGCGCCATGTCAGAATGGCCGATGACCCGTTCTGGCCGGATATCCCAGCGGATGCGGATACCCCGCAGCAAAGCGGTCAGAGCATCCATTTGGGGTGCCGCAAAGGGGCTGAACCCATCGTTGGCCAGCTCTATGCCAATTGAGTGACTATTAACGTCCGCAACCCCGCCCCAGCGCCCCGCACCTGCATGCCACGCACGCATCGCCTCGGGTACCAGCGACAGAACGTCGCCAGTTTCCGAAATCAGGTAATGCGCGGATACTTCCGTCTGTGGATCGCACAGCGTTTTCAACGCAGCCTGCGTTGATCGCATCGCGGTGTAGTGAATAACAACCATATCTGGCGCAACACCACTGCGGCGTGGCCCACAGTTGGGCGACGGGTGGGACGTCAGCTTCAGTTGCCAGCAGCCCGCTTGTAGGGCGCCGGGTCCCAGCCACAGGCAAAGCCATCGCCGTCAGGATCTATGCCAAGGCGATCGCGTTCGGGCCCGCCACGGGCCAAAAAATCACGCTGCGCATCATCAGCGGTGCCATATCCGGCGCAGTTACGTTGGAACCGGCCCTGTCCAGACAAAAGCGAACGGCTGTACCACTCCTGTCCTTTCACATTGGGCGCATTGATCGCATATTCAACGATATTCGGGCCTGTATTGCTGGGGCGTTCAGGCACTGCCGTTGGCTGTATCTGCTCGCGCGCGGCGGCTTGCGCTGCGCGGCGGTCCGCATCGCTTTGGATCGTTTCCCGACCAGCGACCGCGTCAAAATTCTGCTCGTCCGAAATACCGGGATTGTTGATGATCGCGGGCGTTGGGTTGCCGGGCGATGCATCCACACCCTGTATGCGGGTTGGATCGCCCCCTGTGTTCAGCGGCGCGGTCTGTTGCACCACAGACCGCCCAATGCCAGCCTCGGCTAGCGCGCTTGACGGGATCACTGCGGCAGGCACAGATGTCGACGGCGTGCCCGGCACTATGAACGGCGGTGAAACCGGCGACGCTATCGTGTTCACGCGCGCTGCCGGGATGATCGTGCCATCAGGTGCCGAAAGTGCGGCCTCACGCTGGGCGCGTTCAAGCTCGAATTGCGCATAATCATCGAAACCAACGCCCCGCCCGCGATCGGGTGCGGGCGCAGCACTGCATGCGGCAAGACCTGCCAATGCCGCAGCTATTACCAAACCTTTATTCATCAGCAACCACCTGTCGCACTAAATTTCGTTTTTCGAGGGCTTACCACCACTTTTGCGGTTTGGCTACAAATCCCGCCGCACGTTCGAGGGCGTAGGCAACGTTTAGCAAGTCGCCTTCTTCCCATGGACGACCAATCAACTGCAGGCCAAGCGGTAGCCCCTGGACGTCGATCCCTGTCGGCACGGCAATGCCGGGAAGTCCGGCAAGATTGACGGTCACAGTGAACACGTCGTTCAGGTACATCTGGATCGGATCGGCATTGGTCATTTCACCCAACCCAAATGCGGCTGATGGTGTGGCGGGCGTCAGAATGGCATCCACGCCATCCGCAAAGACCCGATCGAAATCCTGCTTGATCAGCGCCCGCACGCGGCGCGCACGGTTGTAATACGCATCATAAAAGCCTGCGGAAAGCACGTAGGTTCCCACCATCACGCGGCGTTGCACCTCTGCCCCGAACCCTTCAGCCCGCGTTTTTTCATACATCTCGGTGATTCCATCGCCCGCAGCCAGCTTTGCGCGGTGACCAAAGCGCACACCGTCATAGCGCGCCAGGTTCGATGAAGCTTCGGCGGGCGCGATGACATAGTAGGCGGGCAGCGCATATTTGGTGTGCGGCAGGCTAATGTCTTTGATGATCGCGCCTGCGTCTTTCAACATAGCAGCGCCATCGGCCCATAGCTTGCCGATCTCTTCGGGCATTCCGTCAATGCGGTATTCTTTTGGAATCCCAATGACCTTGCCTTTGATATCGCCTGTCAAAGCAGCCTCGAAATCGGGCACGGGGATATCTGCGCTTGTGCTGTCCTTGGGATCATGCCCGCACATCGCCTTGAGCATGATCGCGGCGTCGCGCACGTCCTTGGTCATAGGACCTGCCTGATCAAGCGAGGACGCAAAGGCAACGATACCCCAGCGCGACACGCGGCCATATGTTGGCTTCAGACCGGTGATCCCGACAAATGCCGCAGGCTGGCGGATTGACCCGCCGGTGTCGGTGCCTGTGGCCGCGAGGCACAGATCCGCAGCAACAGCGCTGGCAGATCCACCCGATGAGCCGCCGGGCGTCAGCGCCGCATCGTCACCGCCACGCCGCCAAGGGTTGACGGCATTGCCGTAAACGGAGGTTTCATTCGACGATCCCATGGCGAATTCGTCCATGTTCAGCTTACCCAACATCACAGCACCCGCATCAAAAAGCTGCGTCGTGACCGTTGATTCGTACTCTGGCCTGAACCCTTCAAGGATGCGGGACGCCGCTTGCGATGGCACACCTTTGGTGCAGAACAAATCCTTGATGCCCAATGGAATGCCGCACATGTCGGGCGCATCGCCCGCCTTGATCCGCACGTCGGCTGCAGCGGCCTGTGCCGCGGCGATTTCGGGCGTCTTATGCACGAATGCGCCCAGCGCATCGGCGCCTTCGATGGCGGTCAAACAGGCGTTCGTAATTTCAGCGCTCGTGGTGTCGCCATTGCGCATTGCATCGCGGGCACCCGCGATTGTCAGTTTGGTCAGCTCAGTCATTATTCCACCACCTTCGGGACAGCAAAGAACCCTTCACGCGCATCAGGCGCATTCTTAAGGATCGCCGCTTGCTGGTTTCCATCGGTCACGACATCTGCGCGTCGCTTCAAACGCTGCGGCGTCACGGATGTCATGGGTTCGATCCCCTCGACATCCACCTCGTTGAGTTGCTCAATGAACCCCAGGATCGCGCTGAATTCAGCGGCCAAAGCAGGCAGTGCATCGTCTTCGACCTTGATCCGGGCAAGTTTTGCCACCCGGCGGGCGGTTTCTGTGTCAATCGACATGGAACGCATCTCCGATAAATTTGTTGTCTGCGTGTACCGCCCTGCAGCAGCGCCCGCAAGCAAATGCCAGCATGAACGTCGATTGGCAGTGAACCAATCCATCTTGCACCGCAGCAGATTGCAGATAGTCTGAGAGCTTCACAACGGAGGGCGCGATGAAAATCACATGGCTTGGACATTCCAGTTTTCGTATCGAAATCGCAGATCAAATTCTGCTGATTGACCCTTGGCTGGCCGGAAATCCCATGCTGCCAGCCGACCGGCACGCCGAAGCGATTGCGGGGGCTACGCATATTTTGGTGACACATGGGCACGGCGACCACGCCAGCAGCACATTGGCCATCGCCAAGACGGCAGATATTCCGATTCTGTGCATTCACGAATTGGCCAGCTATTGGGCTGCCACCAAAGGTGTCCAGACCCGTGGTTTCAGCAAAGGCGGCACCGTCGCTTTGGGCGATGTCCGGGTCACGATGGTGAACGCGGTACATTCATCCAGCGTTGATTTTGAAGGCGGTCGCCCGACCTATGCCGGATCCGAGGCAGGGTTCATGATCGCGGGCGAAGGCCACACGATCTACGTCAGCGGTGACACCGACATCATGGCCGATATGGATTGGATGGGCGATTACCACAAACCCGATATCGGCATTTTGTGCTGTGGCGGACATTACACGATGGACATGGACCGCGCAGCCTATGCCGCAAAGCGCTACTTTGATTTCAAGACCGTTATCCCCTGCCACTACAAGACATTCCCACTACTTGCACAGTCTGCACAGCCGTTGGTTGACGCCCTGCCCGGCGTCAACGTACCCACGCCGGATGTGATGGAGACGCTCAGCTTTTAGCGGCGTGCGGCAAAGAATGCCCTCATCAGGTCTTCGGACTGCGTCGCGGCCAGTCCGTCGTAGACTTCGGGCCGGTGGTGGCACTGCGGGTGGCTGAAAATGCGCGGGCCTTGCGCGATACCGCCCGACTTGGGATCGGCGGCACCGTAATACAGACGTGCGATCCGGGCGTTGCTGATCGCGGCGGCACACATCGGGCACGGCTCCAGCGTGACGTACAGATCGCATCCAGTCAGACGTTCCTGACCCAGCACGGCACAGGCAGCCCGAATGGCCATCATTTCCGCATGTGCCGTTGGATCATTCAGTTCGCGGGTGCGATTGCCAGCCTGCGATATGATACCCTGCGGCCCGACGATGACAGCACCGACCGGGACCTCACCCCGCTTTCCCGCGGCGCGTGCTTCATCTAGTGCCGTTTCCATGTGACTGCGAAAAATCATAACATCTGATGCCCTGTCTACCATGCCACTGGCAAGGTCGGATCAAAGCGGCTATGGGACAGTCATGACTGATAACACACCTCAGGGCGACCGTATCGCCAAAGTTCTGTCACGCGCCGGCATCGCAAGCCGCCGCGAGGCGGAGCGTATGATTGCCGAAGGCCGCGTCAAGGTGAATGGCAAGACCATCAACAGCCCGGCCCTGAATGTGACACCTTCTGACAAGGTCATCGTCGACGGCAAACCTGTGCGCGAACCTGAACCGCCGCGGATATGGCTGTATCACAAGCCTGCGGGCCTCGTGACAACCGAGCGCGATGAAAAAGACCGTGAAACGGTCTTTGATACCCTTCCCGATGATCTCCCCCGTGTGATGTCAATCGGGCGGCTCGACCTGAACTCCGAAGGTCTTTTGCTGCTGACCAACGATGGCGGCGTCAAGCGCAAGCTGGAACTGCCCAGTACCGGCTGGCTGCGCCGGTACCGCGTGCGAATCAACGGATCGGTGAGCGAAGCCCGCCTGGACCAACTGCGGGCCGGAATCGAGGTTGACGGCACACGTTTTCAACCCATGGTCATTACGTTTGACCGCCAACAGGGCGCGAACGCGTGGCTGACGGTCTCGTTGCGCGAAGGAAAAAATCGCGAAATTCGCCGCGCCATGGAAGCCATCGGCGTGACCGTGAACCGTTTGATCCGGGTCAGCTATGGCCCCTTCCAGCTTGGCAACCTAGAGCCGGGCGGGGTCGAGGAGCTAAAGCAACGCGTCGTGCGCGACCAGTTGGGACTGTCCGAAAAGCCCACCCTGACACGGGTGCGCAAACCCGTTAATCGTCCGGCCAAATCCGCACCACGCGGCAAAAGTAAGTAGAACTGCCCCGGCATTACGGCTGTGGCGGCATAATCATGCCGGCAATTCAACTTCGTTGATCCAAGCTCAAACGCAAAAGAACTCGCAATCCCTGCTCTGGTCTCCTATTTCAACATATAGACACGATATGGAGCGCCCGAAATGATGCGTCTAATCCTGTTAATTCTTTTGGCAGCGGCGGTTCTGATTGCATTCACCGCTGCGGTGGGGACAATGCAGGCGGTCGTATCTTTAGCGAGCGCCAAACAAGAGGACCGCATGCCAGACACGTTTCAAAGAATAGCCTATCTGGTTCTGATCGCCCTGATGTTCGGTGTAACGTCAGGCTTGTTGGAGGCGACCTGATGGCAAAACGCTTTGGTGGCAAATACAGCCCAGGTGATGAAACGAAGCAGGGCGCGGCAAACCGCGAGGCGGCGCTTGATCAACGTGCAATCCATTTGGCGGGATCACGGGGGCGGCTGCTTTATGTCCCCGCGATTGTTCTTGTGGCAACGTCGCTGAATGATGGGCCTTCTGCACTTGTGACCGCGCTTGTCGGTGGCGGTGTTTTGACTTTGGCCGCATGGCTGACACAAGAGGGCCTGCGCGCCCAGGCGACCTATGACGCGCGCCGTGTGGCGCGCCGCCCCGCCCTGCCCCGCAAGATGATCGCATCGCTCCTGACCGGCGTGGGTATTTCGCTGGCGGCATATACGGGCGACACCGGGCTGATCGGCTCGGCGCTTTATGGTATCGCCGCACTGGGTCTGCACGTCGCGGCATTTGGCATTGATCCGTTGCAAGACAAGCGCATGGAAGGGATCGACACGTTTCAGCAAGATCGCGTCGCCCGCGTCGTGGACGCAGCAGAAGCACATCTGGATGTCATGAAAGCGCAGATTGCTGCTTTGGGTGACCGCAAGCTGGAACTTCGGGTTGCGACATTCCAAGCGATTGCGCGCCAAATGATTCGCGCCGTCGAACAAGATCCCCGTGACCTATCAGGAGCCCGCAAGTTTCTGGGCGTGTATCTGATGGGTGCGCGGGATGCGACGGTCAGATTTGTCGATCTGTACAGCAGAACAAAGGATGCCGCAGCACGCAGTAATTTCGAGGCGCTGCTTGACGACCTTGAACAGAATTTTGCGGCCCGTACTGACAAAATGCTGCTCGACGATCGCAGCGATATGGATATTGAGATCAATGTACTGCGCGACCGATTGCAGCGCGAAGGCGTCAGCCTGAAACCAAAAGGAAATTAGTATGTCCGAGACCACCCGCCAAAAAGCTGAAGAGGCCCTTGCCGAAGTTGCAAAGGTGACCGCCGTAATCCTGCCAGAGCCGAAGGGTGAGCTGATCACGCTGGACGACGCAGATGCGCCGACCAGCAACGAGATCACGAAGCGGATGGCTGAAATCGACATCACCGACACCAATTCCATCGTTTCGTTCGGATCATCTGCGCAGGCCGAATTACAGGTGATCAGCCAAAGCATGCTGGCCGGTGTGCGCAACAAGGACGTTGGCCCTGCAGGCGACAGCCTGCGTGATATCGTGACCACGATCCGCGGGTTTTCAGTCTCGGAACTGGATGTCCGGCGCAAACGCAGCTGGTGGGAAAGACTGTTGGGGCGTGCGGCGCCAATGGCCAAATTTGCCGCGCAGTTCGAAGAGGTGCAAGGCCAGATTGACCATATTACCGATGACCTTCTAAAGCACGAACATGTACTTCTCAAAGACATCGAAAGCCTGGACATGCTGTATGACAAGACGCTGCAGTTCTACGACGAACTCGCGCTATATATTGCCGCCGGTGAGGCAAAGGTAGTCGAGCTTGACACCAAGACAATCCCTGCCAAGGAAACGCGCCTGCAAGGCGTCGCCGAAAATGAGGCGGTAATGGAGGCGCAGGAGCTGCGTGACACCCGCGCTGTTCGCGATGATTTAGAACGCCGTGTGCACGATCTGAAACTTACCCGTCAGGTGACGATGCAGTCCCTGCCCTCGATCCGTCTGGTACAGGAAAACGACAAATCGCTGGTCACCAAAATCAACTCGACCCTCGTAAACACCGTGCCACTTTGGGAAACGCAACTGGCACAGGCGGTGACAATACAGCGTAGCGCCGAAGCGGCAGGTGCCGTCCGCGATGCGAATGACCTGACGAACGAACTGCTGACCGCAAATTCGGAAAACCTACGTCAGGCCAATCGTACCATCCGCACGGAAATGGAGCGCGGCGTGTTTGATATCAACGCAGTAAAGGAAGCAAACGCCAACCTGATCGCGACAATCAATGAAAGCCTTGAAATTGCCGACGAAGGCAAGCGCAAGCGCGCCGAAGCCGAGGTCGAATTGCAAAAGATGGAATCAGAGTTGAAAGAAACGCTCGCGGCGGCCAAGGCGCGCGGGACCGATGATGGTCAAAACATTGGCAGCGCTGTGGATGACTAGGTAACGATGGGGTGCGGGGGTAAATTACGGCACGGTCTGGCAGTCGTCGGCATATCGGCGGCTGCGGGCTGTGCGTGGGTGCTGCCCGATCCTGCCCCCGGTCCGCCATCACCTGTGGTCACACCAGACGCACCCGTACCGCCGGCTGTGACGGTCACACCCCCCAGCGCCAAAAGTCAGGAACTTGCCATCTTTTATCGGCGTCTGCAGAATGACCTTCTGACCCAAGGTCTGCTGCGGGGCGATGGCGGCGGCCCCGACACCCCATTCACCGACACACAACTGGCGCGCAACTTTGTACGGATCGCGCTATTCAACGAATACCGTGACGACGGTGATTTCAGCGCCCCACTAGCAACCGTTTCCAAACTTCGCCGTTGGACCAAGCCCATTCGCATGACAGTGCGTTTTGGTGATACTGTGCCGCTGGCGCAACGCGATCTGGATGAGGCAAGCGTCAGCGCCTATGCCGCGCGGTTGTCACGGCTCAGCGGCGTGCCGATCACAATCACGGACGATGCACCCAACTTTCACGTGTATTTTCTCGGCGAAGACGACCGCCTTGAATTTGAAGATGAACTCCGCAGGATCATCCCCACCCTTTCGGGCGCAACGATGCGGGCCTTGATCAACCTGCCCCGTGACCAGCTTTGCGTTGTCGTGGGAACGTTCGAGGCCGACAAATCCACCTATAGCCAATCGGTTGCCCTGATCCGGGCCGAACATCCCAGCCTCATGCGCACGGCATGCATCCACGAAGAGCTTGCCCAAGGTATGGGTTTGGCCAATGACAGCCCCAATGCAAGACCCTCCATCTTTAATGATGATGAAGAATTCGGGCTGCTGACCTCTCACGATGAACTGCTGCTGCGCATGCTATACGATCAAAGGCTGCGCGAAGGTATGGCGCCCGCCGTCGCCGCGCCCATTGCCCGCCATATCGCAACCGAAATTCTGTCAGACGGGGCCAGTTGATGCGACCAATCTCGGACCAAACATTGCAAGGAGGCCACTAACATGGGCATTTTCGATTTCTTGACGGGTGAATTCATCGACGTCATCGCCTGGACCGATGACACCCGCGACACGATGGTCTGGCGGTTTGAACGCGAAGGCCACGAAATCAAATATGGCGCCAAACTGACCGTCCGCGAGGGTCAAGCCGCCGTGTTCATCCACGAAGGCCAACTGGCTGACGTCTTTACCCCCGGTCTTTATATGCTCGAAACCAACAACATGCCGGTTATGACAACCCTGCAACATTGGGATCACGGGTTCCAAAGCCCGTTCAAATCCGAGATTTACTACGTCAACACAACCCGTTTTTCTGACCTCAAATGGGGCACCAAGAACCCAATCATGCTGCGGGACCCGGAATTCGGGCCGACCCGGCTGCGTGCTTATGGCACCTATACGATCAAAGTCAGCGACCCTGCGGTGTTCATGCGTGAAATCGTGGGCACAGACGGCGAATTCACCATGGACGAGATCAGCTACCAGATCCGCAATATCATCGTGCAGGAATTTTCCCGCGTCATCGCGTCTTGCGGTATTCCCGTGCTTGATATGGCGGCCAACACTGCCGATCTGGGCAAATTGGTCGCGAGCGCGATAGATGCCACGATGCAGCAATACGGGCTGACGATCCCCGAGCTCTATATCGAAAACATCAGCCTGCCCCCGGCAGTCGAGGCCGCGTTGGACAAGCGCACGTCGATGGGGCTGGCTGGTGATCTGGGCAAATTCACGCAGTATTCCGCAGCTGAAGCCATGACAGCCGCCGCCGGAAACCCGTCAGGTGGCGGAATGGCTGCGGGCCTTGGTGCGGGCATGGGCATTGCGATGGCTGGCCAAATGGCACAGCAAGGCCCATGGGGCGCCGCCCCACCGGCTTCTGCACCGCCACAGCCACCCATCGAACATGTCTGGCACATCGCAGACGCTGGCGCAGTCAGCGGCCCGTTCTCAAAAGCGTCGATGGGCCGCAAGGTCACAGAAGGGGCTTTGACACGTGACAGTATGGTCTGGACCCAGGGGCAAGACGGATGGATGCGCGCAGAGGACGTAAGGGAACTCGCCACCTTGTTCACGGTCATGCCCCCGCCGCCGCCAAACGCCTGAACCGCACCCCAAGCGGATTATCAGGGTAACACGGCAAAAGGATTGCTCCCATGGCTGTGCGACGCGGATACTCTGCACTGCAAATGACACTCCGTTGGGTGATAGCGATCCTGATTGGGGTTGCTTGGTACAGCGGGGACGGAACAGCGCGCGCCCTGCGCCAGCGGGTCACAACTGGCATCCTGGGCAATACGCTGCATGTCCGGATCGGCGGGGCCGTGTTTGTCTTGGTATTGGTGCGGATCATTGTCCGGTGCATCCAAGGGGCGCAGGCGTCAGAGGCGACGGGACCTGCTTGGCAGGAAATGGTCGCCACATGGGCGCATCGTTTGCTTTGCGTCCTGATGGTCCTTGTACCGCTCGCGGGTGCCGCAGCGTGGTATGGCCATATCGCTATCGCAGCAGACCTGCATCCGATCCTTGCAAATGGTCTGATGGTTTTGGCGCTGGGGCATGCAGCATTTGCAATTTGGCATCACGATGTCGTCAAAGACGTCACATTGCGCCGCATGTCAGCCCAGATCGCGGATGATAAAATGCCGCCCTGCAAGGCACGGCACCCAGGCAGCGCCGTTTTCATAAATCCCGACATGGTGTCGGCCTCGCAGCATTGGTAATGGTGGGACATGGACACAAACGCCCCAAACGATCCCGAATCGCCCGCAACCGAGCATCGCTTTCCGTGCGATACCTGCGGTTCAGATCTGCGGTTTGATCCCGCCTCACAGCAATTGGTCTGTGACCACTGTGGCAATATCGAATCGATCGACGCCGTCAGCCGTACTGCGGGCGGGATCAAGGAACTCGACTTTCGCAAGGCTATCGAACTGCGCCTCGATGAGGCCGAAATCGAAGAAACGCGTGTCATTACCTGCCCCAATTGCGGTGCAAGCACTGAAATCAGTACTGACACACATGCTGCGGAATGTCCGTTTTGCGCCACACCCGTTGTCACCGATACAGGCACCCATCGCCATATCAAGCCGCGCGGACTGTTGCCCTTTGGGTTGGAAGAAAGTGCTGCGCGCGCGGCGCTGAACGACTGGCTTGGCCGTTTGTGGTTCGCGCCGGGCGGCTTGATGGACTATGCCCGCAAGGGTCGCAAGATGAACGGTATTTACGTCCCCTACTGGACGTTCGATGCAGATACCAAAAGCAGCTATATCGGCCAACGCGGCACACATTATTACGAAACAAGGACTGTCATGCGCGACGGCAAGCAAAGGCAGGTCCGCGTGCGCAAGACGCGCTGGCGCGGTGCATCCGGGCGGGTTGCGCGTTTCTTTGACGATGTTCTAGTTCTGGCATCACGGTCGCTGCCCAAGAAATACACCGACGGGCTGGAACCGTGGGACCTGTCCGCGCTTGAGCCGTACAAGCCCGCGTATCTTGCCGGGTTTCGGGCCGAAGGCTATCAGGTTGAACTGGCCGAAGGTTTTCAGGAAGCCCGGTCTTATATGGACCGGATGATCTTGCGTGACGTTAAATATGACATCGGCGGGGATGAACAACGGGTCAGCCGCGTGGACACGGCAATCAGCGATGTGACTTTCAAGCATATCCTGCTGCCCGTCTGGCTGGCTGCTTATAAATACCGGGGAAAAACCTTTCGCTTTGTGGTTAACGGCCGCACAGGTCGGGTACAGGGCGAACGTCCCTACTCGGCGTGGAAGATCGCATTTGCAATTTTCGTCGGCCTGATCCTTGCGATTGTCGCTGGATTTGTTATCGCTAACAATCAGTAAAACTGGGAGAGACGCGATGATCCTATGCTGCGGTGAAGCTCTGATAGACATGCTGCCACGGCAGACGGTAAATGGTGAGAACGCCTTTGCGCCCCATGCGGGCGGTTCTGTCTTCAATACAGCCATCGCACTGGGGCGACTTGGCGCGCCGGTACAATTCTTTTCGGGTCTTTCATCCGATCTATTCGGCGACATTCTGCGGTCGGAACTTTCCGCATCTGGCGTGGACAGTAGCCCCGCCGCCATCGTCGACCGGCCCACGACGCTGGCCTTTGTGACGTTGACCAATGGCCACGCTTCGTATGCTTTCTACGATGAAAACACGGCAGGGCGCATGTTGGGAACAAACGACCTGCCTGATGTCACCGCCGATGCTCTGTTTTTCGGCGGTATCAGCTTGGTCGTCGAGCCTTGCGGCGCAGCCTACGAGGCATTGATGCTGCGCGAGGCCCGCAACCGGGTCATAATCATCGACCCCAATATCCGCCCCTCATTTATTACCAGTGAAGCAAGCTATCGCGCACGCCTGACCCGCATGCTGGGCGCCGCCGATATCATCAAGACATCGGATGAAGACCTTGCATGGATCACCGGCGGCACAGATGCGACGGCGCTTTTTGCACATGGCTCGTCCAAGATCATCTTATTGACCCGCGGCAGTGACGGTGTCGTGATCGTGACACCCGATGGCCACTACGAGGTTCCGGCGGAAAAGACTGCGGTGGTGGATACGGTCGGTGCGGGTGATACCTTTACCGCCGGTTTTGCAGCCACCCTTCAGGCGCGTGGGCTTTTGACCAAAACGGCCTTGGGCAGCGTCACCGAAGAAGATCTGCGCGCGGCAGCGGCATTTGGGGCCAAGGCGGCCGCGATCACCGTCAGCCGCGCCGGTGCCAACCCCCCGTGGGCCGCCGAACTATGAGAGCGCTCATTCAGCGCGTGACGCAAGCCTCTGTCACCGTCGAAGGCCAGACAGTCGGTGAAATCGGCCCCGGCCTGCTTGTTTTTGTCTGTGCCATGCAAGGCGATCAAGCGCCCCAGTGCGCCACGCTTGCCGCGAAGATCAGTAAGCTGCGGATTTTCAAGGACGCGAACGGCAAAATGAACAGGTCACTGGTTGACATGGGCGGCGGCGCGCTGATCGTCAGTCAATTCACCTTGGCTGCGGATACGTCACGCGGGAACCGTCCGGGTTTTTCATCTGCGGCAAGCCCTGACGATGGCCGCGTGCTTTACGAACGTTTCGTCGCTGAGATGAAAGCATTGGGCGTCATGACCGCGACAGGGTCATTCGGTGCCGATATGGCGGTTGGCCTGATCAATGACGGCCCGGTCACAATCTGGATCGACGGCTAGCAGCGTTTTCCGACGACCAATACCCAGTAGGGGCCACGCGCGCCTTGTGTTATGCCGACCCCATATTCCTCGATCCGGGGATGCAACATGTTGGTGCGGTGACCGGGCGAGTTCATCCAACCCGCGATAATCTGAGGCGCGCTTGGGTAGCCCCAGGCAATATTCTCGGCGACGATACAATCTTTGTAGCCGGCAGCCTGCACGCGCGTTTGCGACGTCGACCCATCAGACCCACGGTGATCGAAAAAATCATGCGCAAGCATGTCACATGCGTGTCTCGTGGCAGCCCGCCCCAGACGGGGGTTAAACCGAAGCTCTGACTGTCCATTCGCACGGCGGCTCGCGTTCAGGCCCTCTGCAATCTCGCTGGATAATATATCCACGTTGGCAGGCGCGGCACAATCAGCAGCCATCGCCTTGCCGCCCAGCAATGCGATAGCCACACTCGCTGCGACGGTAGCCAGTCGTTTCATGTTGGGTCCCCTTTGCCACTGCGCGTTTCCTATGTGTGACCCGTCAAAGGGGCAATCCTGTGGCAAACATTTGGCTGTACGGCGACACTTACCCGCCAAACCGCGCAAGTTACCGCCGATAGTGCCTACGCCAAACATCAACGCAGCAGGGTGGATTTTCCCGCCCCATTCGGCCCCCTGCCATTGGTCCGCACGATTTTGTCTTGTGCCCAACCGATGCACGGCGACTGGCCGATGCTGGTCTGCCAGTCTGGGTTAGACATTGGCTGGCGCGAACCGTCCGTCGCACGCATCTGGGTCACGGCGATCATGACAGCACTGATCGAAACCGATCCTGGCAATGCTGCGACTGACGCCTGAAATGCCGCCAACGCTTTCACGGGTTGCCTGTCGCAAGATTAGAAATCCGTCGGCGCGCCGCCCTCTGCCTTACGGCGCGTCACAAAGTCGGTCAGTTCTTCGCGGATGGCGATGTCCATCGGCGGCGGCTCAAAACTGGCAATGATTTCCTTATATGTCCGATGCGCCCGCTCTGCCGTCCAAACACTGCCATCTGCTTCCCATGCTTCGAAATTCCGCCAATCAGAAACGATGGGCTGATAGAATGCCTTTTCATAACGATCCTGTGTGTGCTGAATGCCAAAGAAATGGCCATTTGGCCCGACCTCCTTTATCGCATCGAATGCGATATCTTCTGGGCCTGTCGCCACCACCTCGGGTTCCATGTAGCGCTGGATCATCTGCAATACTTCGCAATCCATCACGAATTTTTCAGGGCTGGCGATCAGCCCCCCTTCAAGCCAACCTGCCGCGTGATAGACGACATTCGTCCCCGACTGCACCGCCGACCACAACGAATTTGATGTCTCCCACATGGCCTGCCCATCCGGAACATTGGCGGCACAGACACCGGATGCGCGCATCGGTAACTCATAAAACCGGGCCATCTGCCCTGTCATCTGGGTTGCACGCATGTATTCGGGGGTCCCGAACGCGGGCGCACCCGATTTCATATCGACATTGCTGGTGAAGGTCCCGATCACGCAAGGCGCACCGGGACGAACGTATTGAAACAGCGCAATCGCGCTTATCGCTTCGGCAATCGAAAGCGTGACAGCCCCCGACATGGTGACTGGCGCCATCGCGCCGGCCAACGTGAATGGCGTCACAATGACCGCCTGCCCCCGACGGATACACCGCAGGCAGCCATCAATCATCGGCACGTCATGTTTCAGCGGCGAGGTCGAGTTGATGTTCGTATACATATGCGGCTTGGCTGCGAATTCCTCCTCGGTCATGCCGCCTGCGATCCGCACCATTTCCATGACATCTTCGACGCGTTCCTTGCCCAGCGAATACGCATGGGCGACTTTGTCCGTTAGGATCATCTTGTCAAAGACAACATCAAGATGCCGGACAGACGCGTGCACATCGACAGGCTCAACCGGGTAGCCGCCCGCAAAGTGGATGCAGTTGAAATACTGGGTCAGCCGCAGCAGATTGGCGCATTGGGCGCGCGTACCCGACACCTTTTTACCGATTTCCAGATCAAAGTAATTGGGCGGCGATGACACATTCCCGAACAGGATGTGCTTGCCGCCGATCGTAATCTTCCGATCAGGGTTTCGCGGAGTGATATCGAACTGGGCCGGCGCGTGTGCCAGCATTTCCATCACCCAATCGCGGCCCATCCGCACATTGGTGCCGTTGACAGTGCAACCGGCCTGTTGAAACAGCACCAGCGCCTCTTCATTCAGAAACTCAATCCCGATTTCTTCCAGGATTCGCATCGCGCCATCATGGATGGCATGCACCCCCTCTGGACCCAAAGGTTCTGTTGGGCGGTCGGTGTTGATCGGCAGGCGCCACGGCATCTGATCAATCACTGCCGTTCCGCGCCGGGCTGACGCCCCTGCGCGACCACCACCGCGCCGCCTTGCTTTCCCATCATCGGCCATGCTTGCCCTTTCGCTTCATGCCAAAGGTGCCATTGCCAGCCACAAAAGTACGTGGATTTGCGACAATTCCTGTCGGTTTCAGGACGAAGGTCGTGTTCCCGCCGCTGTTTGTCCGGCCAACCAGTCCGGAATATCCGCAATCGACGGCAACACAACATCCGCATGGGGTGCCAGTTCCGGCGCGGCGGCAGGTCCTGTCAGCACGCCAATCGTACGTACACCGGCAGCACGACCCGCAGTCAAATCATGCACGCTGTCCCCCACCATGACCGCTTCGTCTGCAGCCAGCCCGGTCTGCGTCAAAAACGCCAGAATTTGGCCTGCGCCGGGCTTTGCACCATGGCCACTGTCGTAGCCCGCGATAAAGTCAAAGTGGTCCAAAATACCCGCCTGTTCCAAATGCGCAACGGCTGGTGCTTCGGCGTCATTCGTCGCGATACCAAGCCGCAGCCCCGACCCGCGCAGCCCGTCGAAAAACGGCAAAAGCGGCGTCGCCTCCACCTGCGCAACCCCGATCGCTGCGGCATTCATCCGCGCGCGCAACGCATCCATTGTCGTATCGTGCAGGACATCCAACATGCGGGCCGCAACGATATCAACCGTTTCAGCAATCACGATGCTGCCGGGTAAAAACTGCTCGGTTGGCACATCAAATCCCAACACATCAGCCAAAGCCGCAAATTGCACCGGGTCATGTCCGACCTCAGCGGTCAGCATCCGCAGCGCCCAAGTGCCCCATGTGGCATTAAAATCAAATAACGTGCCGTCCTTGTCAAAGATGATGCCCTTGATCATTTGCGATGCCTCTGCGTTGTTCTGCATTGACACCCGACCCCAGCACATGAACGGTGTCAATCAGCATGTTGAAACTCCGTTCCTATCGTTCGCGCCCGATGCATTTGGGGCCATTTCCGCTCGAATCGCTTAGGCGCCAGCCCGAGGTTGATTTGCGCGGCGTCCCTGCAATGAAGGGCCTTTCGTTTCGCCGGTCCGATGACCCACACAGCATCGTCAACGCCATGGGCGAATATCAGGCGATGCTCGACGCCACACGCGATGGCCTGGTCAAACGCGAATTGGCCGAGATCCCCTCCGACCTGACAGAACGTGCCAACCACCTCAAAGCATTCGGCTACTATTGCGATGCCAGCATGGTTGCGATCTGCGACATGCCAACCACCGGGTGGTTGGACACGCCAATATGCAACCCCGACGTTGACCGGCTGGCCGACAAACTGCGCACCATGCAGCCCAAGACGCTGGCGGCTGGAATAGATGTCATCATGGCGGGCCTGCGCGAAAGCATGGCCATGCCCCCCGTCGATTGCCGCCACCACACCCATGCGATAGTCTTTCTTTACGATCATTCCCGTGATCTGCGCCCCGATGAAACCGGGACGGATTGGATCAAGGACGCGCTTGACCACCGGGCGTGCCTGCGCGGGATGGAAACCGCTGTGACGCTGGCAAGCTACATCCGCACCCTCGGTCACGAGGCCCGTGCGCACTCCATGGCCGCCAGCGATGTGCATCTGGGCGCACTGGCACTGCAGGCCGGGCTGGTCACGTTTGAAAACGGCCAATTGTCGAACCCGTTCACCGCAGATCGCTTTGGTCTTGCCGTCATTACGACAACACTGGAATTGGCCGCCGATCAACCACTGCGCCCCGGTCAGCGACTACCGACCAGCTATCGCACGGGCTTGGGCACCCATGCCAAATCTGCGCGCACCCGCGATCCTTATGCCAAACGCGATTTTGCCCTCGGCCCTCATCCCTTCGAGACACTCAGCCGCGTGGATACGCCTACGACCTACATTGATCGGCCCAACGTCGCACGCGTTCCCAAACGGGCCAATATGTTTGTCCGCGGGCTGTTTGGAGATCTGGGTAAACAGGTGCAGGACGCCACCAGAAACGGCAACTATGTCCGCAAGTCCGCTGCCGCTTTTGCGTTCCGGCCATCGCTTGGGGCGTTTGTCTTGCTGCAAGACGGCGAGGCGGCAAAGCAAAAAAAAGCTGAAAATGCGTCTAAAAATGCAGAAAATATCAAAGCAGCACTTTATTTTCTTGGCGTGGATGCGGTCGGCCTCTCGGCCTGCCCCGATTGGGCCTACTATAGTCACGACGCCGCCGGTGACCCGATCACCCCATACCACACCAATGCGATCTCCATGATCATTGATCAGGGCCACGAAACCATGGAAGGCGCATCAGGCGACGACTGGATCGCTTGCGCCCAATCCATGCGCGCCTACCTGCGGTTTTCGCTCTTGGGCGGCGTGCTGGCCCAGCACCTGCGCAATCTTGGATACACCGCCCGCGTTCACTCCGTCATGGATGACGAAGTTTTGCATCCGCCGCTTTTGTTGCTGTCAGGTTTAGGCGAGGTGAGCCGCATCGGTGAAGTCATTCTGAACCCGTTCCTCGGTCCGCGTCTGAAATCCGGCATCGTCACCACGAACATGCCCATGACGCATGACAAGCCCATCGACTTTGGCCTACAGAAATTCTGCGGAGCCTGCAATAAATGCGCCCGCGAATGCCCGTCAGGGGCAATCACTGCCGGGCCAAAACTCATGTTCAACGGCTACGAAATCTGGAAATCCGACAGCCAGAAATGCACGACCTACCGGGTCAGCCAAAAGAACGGCGCCATGTGTGGGCGTTGCATGAAAACCTGCCCGTGGAACCTTGAAGGGCTGTTTGCCGAAGCACCTTTTCGCAAACTGGCCATGGCCGTCCCGCAGGCCGCCAAAGCGCTTGCCGCGCTTGATGATCGTCTCGGTCGCGGCGCGATCAACACGGTCAAAAAATGGTGGTGGGACCTTGAGATGGAGGACGACGGCGCATACCGGCCAGCCCGCCACCCGGTCAACGCGCGCAGGCTGCAAAAAGACCTCGACCTGAAATTCGCGGATCAAACGCTTGCCGTTTATCCTGCGCCCCTCGCACCGCCGCCTTATCCCTGGCCGTACCCGATGGACCGCGAGGCGGGGATCGCGGCATACAACGGCATGATCACGGCCGATGCGCACAAGAAACGCCGCGCCGCAGGCCAACCACCAGAGCATATATACACCCCGGCCAAGGGCGACGCGCCTGTCATGCAGGTGGTTGTCAGCAAGGTCACAAAGATGACCAAGGGCATTACGCAATATGAATTTTCGATGCCCGACGGGTCAGACCTGCCATCCGCAACTGCCGGGGCCCATATCGACGTTGTGGTGGCGCCTGAATTCTTTCGGCAGTATTCTCTTTCAGGTGACCCTGCGGATCCGACAAAGTACCAGATCGCCGTCCTGCGCGAAGACACGGGGCGCGGCGGATCAAAGCTGATGCATCGGATATTCACCGAAGGCCGGCGCGTTTTCATTTCACGCCCTATTAACCATTTTCCCTTGGTTGAGGACGCGCAAATGACCCTTTTGATGGGCGGCGGGATCGGGGTCACACCGATGATCGCGATGGCGCATCGGCTGCACGCGATCGGTGCCGAATTTGTCTTGCACTACAGCATCGGGAACCGGGCGGGTGCCGGTTTTCTGCATGATCTCGCAACCGTGCCATGGGCGCGAAAAGTCCACCTACACATAACAGACGAAGGCAGCCGGGCCAACTTTTCGACCCTCATTACCTATGAAAAAGGTGCGCATATCTACACCTGCGGCCCAAACGCATACATGGCAGCCGTCATGGCGGCAGCAACCGACAGCGGATACCCCGAGGACGCGCGCCACTTGGAGTATTTCGCAGCGCCAGAGCAACCGGAATACGCGAACCATCCCTTTACTCTGACTTTAAAGGACGGACGCAATATAGGCGTTTGCGTTGACCAATCCGCCGCTGACGCCCTGATTGCCGCAGGGGTACATGTGGATGTCAAATGCGCGGATGGCCTGTGTGGGGTCTGTAAATGCCGCGTCGTCAGTGGCAAAGTCGAGCACCGTGACTTCGTCCTGTCCAAGGCGCAACAAGCGGGTGAAATGATCTTGTGCCAAAGCCGCGCCGCAGAGCCCGACGGCACGCTTGAAATTGATCTTTAGGTCCAATGCACGTTTTCGGCCCCCGGCAGCGCATAGCGCGCCCTGAGCGGTTGATCATAGCCCAATCCAATACTGTCACAAAACGCCATCACCCAATCGTCGTCCATGGTGATGAACTCAAGTATCGCGGCTTGAAATGCCGGGTCAGTAGCATTTTCGCGCAAGTCATCGACCGACCCGCCCGTTGAACCCAAAAAAACCGGCCAAAGCTCTTCATTGCCAGCCAACCAGCTGAGCGCCTGAAGCGCGATAACCTGCGCACGTTCTTCTTTCATTCAAAGTCCCTACTCAACCGGCAACCGTTTTTTAACCATTCTCGACGAAATTGTATCGAAACACCTGTGGCAGCCCCACATAAGGATACAGAAATGTCCGGTCGAATCCTGATTGTCGATACAGTTGCAACCAATCGTATCGTGTTAAAGGTAAAAATGCTGTCTGCACAGTTCAGTGTCGACGCTTGCTCGACGCGGATCGAGGCCCAGGCGATCATCATAGCGAACCGGCCCGATCTGATTTTGATCAACCTGTCGGATCCGGCTGAAGACCGGCATGAATTTTGCAAGGCGCTCAGGTCGGACCACGAAACCGCATCTATCGCGATCATCGCCGTGGGTGTCGCCGACACCTCCAAGGCGCGCCTTGCCGCACTGGACGTTGGTGCCGACGACGTGCTGCCTCGGCCCATGAATGACACCCTTTTGCTGGCTCGCATACGCAGCCTGCTGCGTGTCCGCAGCGCCAGTCAGGAATTACTGCTGCGCGACAGCACAAGCCGCGCACTGGGCTTCGAAGAAGTAGCTGCTGCGTTTGGAACGGCTGCACATGTCGCCCTGCTGTCACCCGAAGGCACGACAGCGACACAACTCACCGAAACCCTCAAACATGGGCTGGCCCAGCCGATGCGTCGGCTTGATCCTGGCTGTGTTCTGAAGGCGGCGGGTGTCACACCCGTCCCTGATCTTTTCATCATTGACGGCACCGATGTCGACGGGCCGAAAAATACACTGTTCAGTCTGGTATCTGATCTGCGGTCCCGGTCAGAGACACGCCAGTCCACACAACTTATAATTGTGCCCCGCGATCAGCCAGAGCTGGCCGCGATGTTTCTGGATCTCGGCGCGGACGACATTGTCACATGGGGCACCTCTGCCGGAGAGATCACTTTAAGATGCAAGGCTTTGATCCGTCGCAAACTGCTTCATGATCGGCTACGCGATACCGTGCGCAATGGGCTTCACGCAGCGATCACCGACCCGCTTACCGGGCTGTACAATCGGCGCTATGTGGAACCGCATCTGGCACAGCTTGCCCGGCAATCAAAGAACTCGGGTCTCGATCTTGCGGTCATGATGATCGACATTGATCATTTCAAATCCATCAACGACACATATGGCCACGCAGCCGGGGACAACGTTCTTGTCCAACTGGCTGATCGGCTGCGCGAAAACCTGCGCGCAATTGATCTGGTGGCTCGCATTGGTGGTGAAGAATTCCTGGTCGCGATGCCCCGCACCACCGCAGCACAAGCGCGCGGTGCCGCTGATCGCTTGCGCAGGCTGGTGAATTGCCAGCCATTCGCGCTGGGCGAAGGATTGCCGCGACTGGGCGTGACGGTCTCGGTTGGGGTCGCTGTCAGCGGTCGTGGCGGGATCGAGCAGCGGCAACTGAACAAGATGTGTGATCAGGCAGACGCAGCGCTCTATGCAGCAAAATCCGCTGGTCGCGATCAAGTCGCGATGAGCATGTCAGCCGCCTGATCGCCCCGCACCCGGCGCACGCGCACGCGACATTTCCTCCTGCAACCGATCAGCGAAAACAGCCCGACGTTCCGCGGACATCGCCGTAATCCGCGCCAGCAGTAATCCTTGGGCGCGCTGCTGCAGCAAAGCAAGCTGTGCATTCTGTCCTGCAAAAACTGCGCCAAGGGCTTCAGGATCGAACGGATCAGACCGAAGCAGAGCGAGCATTTCCGAGGCATTTGCGCGCATATCAAGGTCGCGCAGTCCACGATCACGCCGCAGGGCAAGACCGATGTGGCGCCGTTCGTCACGGTCCAGTGCGCGCACAACGGGCCCAACACCCAGATCAAACGTCCGTGGTGGCCCTCCGCCCAGTCGGCCAGAAAATGCAGAGCCAACAATCAGGCCCGCAATTGCAAGGTTCACGGCAAGAGACCCCACCAAGACAATCCGCCAAAGCCGCGATGGCTGGGCCACAGCGCGCACTTGATCAACCATCTGCCAAATCTCCTAGATCAAAAATGCCATCTTGCGCAAACAGGCTCACCGTCACCGCATCACCCAGCAAAGACGCCGCAAAATCCTCGACCGTGGCAGGGGGCGCCACGCCGATCCAGATTCCGGCAACCGTCGCGGCCAACAGGCTGCCCAGTGCCGGCCATCCGCCCAGCATACCCGAAAGACGCGCCCACAGGCCCGGCCCGGCAACCAGCGTGGCCTCAGATGCGGGGCTGACCACATCCGCCAGTATCCGCGCCATCAGATCCGCGCTTGGATCCGGGGTAACGGCACGTGCCTGCGCAAAAATATCGTCAAGCATATCATCATTTGGGTCAGTCATCATAATACCCCAGTTCTGCCTTCCGTCCGGCCATTATATGGGCCAAAGCCCGTTTACCGCGTGCTGTCAGACTTTCCACGGACCGCACGCTGATGTCCATAATTTGCGCAATTTCAGGGTTCGCAAGCCCTTCGAGATGCCGCAGCGCAACCGCCTGCGCCTGCCGTTCAGGCAACTGAGCCAGCGCATCGGCCAAAGCCACAAGGCGGGCATTGGTCTGCATATGCGCCACAGCCCCGGGCCGACCGTCAGCAGGCTCCGTAACAGCGTCAATCGCAATGGTGCCGCGCCTTTTGCGCAAACGATCCGTGCATAAATTCGCGACCACGCGGTAAAGCCAAGTGCTGACTTGAGCCTCACCCTGCCGCCAGTCGGGCGCAATTTTCCAAAGCCGTATCATGGCATCCTGGGCCACGTCCTCGGCCTCGGCCAAATCAGCGAGCATGCGCATCGCCTGCGCCAGAACCCGTGGCAAATACCGCGTTGCCAAGTCGCGCGCGGCTGCCGCATCACCATTGGCGAATGCAATCAATAGCGCGTCGTCGGGGACGGGCACAATAAGATCGGGTGCGGCTTTCATCGTTGATTGTGCTATCTGCATCACCCGGAACTAGCAATTCGGAAGGGGCATCGCAGCCCCCTCCAAGCTGCAAATCATCCGCGCCCACGTGGTCCATGACCGTTGCTCCGGCATTCATCACGCCGCGTTTTGGCGGTTTGGAACTCTTCCTCGCTAATGGCACCGTCAGCATCAGCGTCCATTTGGCTGAGCATACGGCCCCGCCGCTCTCCGCCGCGTGGCTGCATTTCGGACAGTTGCAGGACACCATCGTCATTCTCATCCAGATGCGCGATCATCCGCGCCGCCCGGTCAGCGGCATTATTGGCCGCCGCAGCGGTCAGCTCGTCTGCGGACAAGGTTCCATCGGCATCGCCATCGACCTCCGCAAAGCGTGCCGCAGCTTTTTGCGCCATCTCGTCCATCGTCAGTTGTCCGTCGCCATTCGCATCCAAGCTCGCAAAATCGGGACGCTCGCGATGCCCTTGCGCCTGCGCGGCACCTGCCGTCATCACGACACTGGAAAGAAGGGCTGCCATCAAAATCTTGGTTTTCATTGTCGTTCCTCATTTTTCATTTCATCACGACTTTGCGCCGCTGACCTACCTTCAACGTGTGGCATGAACAATTCCGTCGCTTGTTTTTGAAATTCCGGACCAATCGCTTGCGACATGCCGCCGCAAATCGCGCGCACCCCTTCCCAAACAGCCACCAATAGCCCATGTGATAGAAATACCCCGGAGTTGAACATGCCAGACCAAGAGCCCCTTATCGACGATCGTCCAACCAAACCAGCCATCTGGCGCGGGCTGTGCCGGCGCTGTCCGAACTGCGGCGAAGGCCTGATGTTCGACGGTTACCTCAAGGTCGCCAATACCTGCCCTGTATGTCAGGAAGAATTATTCCATCACCGCGCCGATGACGGCCCCGCGTATTTGACGATCCTCCTGGTCGCCCATGTCATTGGCTTTACGATCCATTTCATGTGGGTTCAGTTCCGACCGGAGCCGCTGGTGATGGCGACCGTGTTGACGGTTGGCGCTGTTGGCCTGTCACTTTACCTTCTGCCAAGGCTCAAGGGGATGGTTGTCGGAATCCAATGGGCGCGACGCATGCATGGGTTTGGCCACTCGGCATGACGCCGACGCAGGACGGGCAAATGGACAAAATAAAAATCCGCGACGCGGCAACGGTTATCGTGTTGCGCGACGCCGCGACACAACCGTCCGTTTTGATGGGACAGCGTGGTGCATCTGCCGCGTTCATGCCCGGTAAATTCGTTTTTCCCGGCGGCGCCATTGATGCAAACGACGCAAGCGTTCCCCTGACCGCACTTGATTCGGACAGCGCAGCGCGCCTGTTGCACGCGAGCGACGTCGCACCAAATGCGATTGCCGCCGCTGCCATCCGCGAATTATGGGAAGAAACCGGCCAGGTTCTTGGCCAAGCTGCGGTGTGGGACGATGCCCCCCAAGGCTGGCGGGGCTTCGCGGCCAGCGGTCACCGGCCCAATGGCGCCGCCCTTACGTTCTTTTTCCGCGCTGTCACCCCTGTGGGCAGGCCCCGCCGATTTGATGCGCGGTTCTTTCTGGCGCCCGCCGAAGACCTCATCACTGACCCCGATGATTTTTCAAACGCCGAGGATGAACTGAACCACCTGCAATGGGTACAGTTGAGCGATGCCCGGCATTTTGACCTCCCATTTATCACGCAGGTCGTTCTGGCCGAACTTGTGAACCATATCAAACGTGGTGGCCCACCTGTCAGTGTTCCGTTCTTTCGCAACGATGACGAGGCGCATCTGGTCAGTCGCCTTGGTGCCCAAAGCCTGCTTTAGGTGACCAGCACCAGCAAAACGATGCTCCCCGTCAACAGCAGCAACCCGTGCCATTCCCGTCGCGTCACCGTTTCACCGAAAACAAACGCACCAACGATCAGCGAAAACAACAGTTCAACCTGACCTAGGGCATTCACATACGCCACATTCTGCAACGTGAAAGCGGTAAACCAACAGATTGACCCTGCCATGCTGGTCAACCCGACCAATCCGGCGATCCGCCACGCCTGCAAGACCCGCAGGATCTGCCCCTTCTCGCGCCAACCCAGCCACAGCGCCATGATGGCCGTCTGAAACGCAGTCACAAAGGCCAGCGTGACGATGGCCCGATAAAATACATCCCCATCCCCCAACGACAACGACGCGCCGCGATACCCGTTGCCCGAAATCCCAAAAAGCAATCCTGCACTCAGACCCAGCGCCGTCGCCCGGTTGCCGATACGCCGATACCATGCGCCCATGCCGCCGGGCGGATCAGACAACAGCAAAACACCGAATAGACCCAGAATAATCGCCCCAAGCGCGGCACCGGTGATCACATCACCCAAGACGACAAAGCCGACCAATGCACTTAATAATACTTCGGTCTTCTTGAACGTGATTCCGACTGCAAAGTTACGGTGCGCAAACAGGGCAACGATACACATCGTCGCCAGAATTTGTGATGTTCCGCCAGCCACGGCATAGGGCCAAAACGCGACAGGGATTTGGGGGGCACCCTGCCCTGTCGCCGTCGCATATGTAACGGCAATCAGCATCACAAGAGGCGACGAATAGATAAACCGCGCAAAAGTCGCACCAGCCGTCGACAACTGTGTCGTCTTCAAGTGTTTTTGCAGCATAAACCGCAAGGTTTGCGCGCCAGCCGCCCCCAACGTGATTGGGATCCAAATTTCCACTAGTGCCCTGTTACCGCACAGGCCACGACGCCGCAGAACGCGCGCGCACCTTGCGCCCATCGTTTAATCGCCACGAACGCCAACTCCCTTTCCGGCGCCTTCCGGCAAGGGCAGTGCGGCATGCGCCTGTGCCACACGTTCCAGTGTGGCCGCTAAAACAGGGCTTGGTTCTGATGCGCTCCGTGTTTCAAGGCTGACATGGATCAGCATATGTTCGCCAGTGGCGAGCAGGCGGCCATCAGTAGACATACGATGGAAAAGGTGCATCTTTTTTCCCGCACCCGCCAACACTTGCGTCTCGATCAGGATGACCCTACCGGCGTGTACCTCGTCCAAATGCCGGATATGGGTTTCAGCGGTGAAAAAACTTGCCCCGGCGGCAATATAGGCCGCATCGCAGCCAATCAGCAGCATCATCCGGTCAGTCGCCTCACCGAAGGCATGCAGATACCGCGCCTCGGTCATGTGGCCGTTATAGTCGGTCCAATCAAGCGGCACGGCGCGCTGCATCGTAGCGATTGGGTGGCTCAGGTCGTCGGGCAATGCCACTGGCCCTTCAATCCGGCGGTCATGGGCATTCAGCAACGTACCGGCGCCCCAATCCCGCGCCTTCAAGCCGCGCAGGATGGTCACCAAATTGTCATCGCGCGCCCGTTCCAGCGCACGGATCGAAACAGCCCCGGATTGTTGATCAGATTGGTCCGTGATCTTGTCGATAAGCTCGTCAGTCAGCTTGGGCACATCCATCAACTTGGTCCATGGCCATTCCAAGCAGGGGCCAAACTGTTCAATAAAATGGCGCATCCCCGCTTCGCCACCAGCAATCCGGTAGGTCTCGAACAGGCCCATCTGCGCCCAGCGCAGGCCAAAGCCGTACCGGATCGCATCATCCACCTCGGCGGTCGTAGCGACGCCGTCATTGACCAACCAAAGCGCTTCGCGCCACACAGCCTCAAGCAGGCGGTCCGCGATGTGGGCGTCAATTTCTGCACGCACATGCAACGGATACATACCAAGAGAAGTCAAAACAGCCTTCGCTTTTTCGACAAGATCAGGTGGATTTAACGCGCTTGGGACAACCTCGACCAAAGGAAGAAGGTAGACCGGATTAAACGGATGCGCGACGATAATTTGCGCGGGGCGGGTCGCACATCCCTGCAATTGCGATGGCTTGAACCCGCTTGTAGACGACGCAATAACAGCGGCTGGGTCGCAATGCTCTTGCAGCGTCTGATACACTTTGCGCTTGAGCGTCAGACGTTCCGGCACGCTTTCCTGAATCCACGCAGCACCGCTGACAGACTCGGACATGGCATCATGAAAGGTCAGCTGCCCTTCGGCAGGCAACGCCACGTCCGACAAGCCGGGCAAAGACCTGCGCGCATTATCCAGCACGTCGCCCAGTTTGCGCGCGGCGTCAGGATCAGGGTCAAAGACACGCACGTCCCACCCCATCAGCAGGAAACGCGCGGCCCAACCGCCGCCAATAACACCGCCGCCAATGATCGCCGCAACCTGCCGCATCGTCCGTCCTTTGCTTGTCAGCCGCTGGTCGGCGCGCCGGGATGATCAAACTCATCCGCCGGAACCGGCTCGCGGACGACATGCGGGTCACAGGCGACCATGGGGCTGCCCGGATCGCGAATAATCAGGCCGCCGCGTGCGCGGCACTGCTCAAACGTCATTGTATTGCCAATCACCATAAATTCGCGAAATGTCGTCGGTGACCCGCCAGCGGGCACCCCATCGCATGCAGCAAGCGCAACGACACATACCAAAACGACTCGTTTCATTGGGAAACCTCCATTAGTCGGCTTACGTCATAACCGTTGAATGCCAAAACATCACGCGCTGCATTCAGGCGATCCGACCGTATTTCGGGACTACGGTTCAAAACCCAGCCCGCACGACCATTTGGCGACCCCACCACCGCAGTCTGATAATCGTCATCGGTCCACAAAACCCAATAATCCGCCGCAGCAAATGGCACTGACGCAAAGCGGACCTTCAACCGCCCCGGCCCCACAATTTCCGCCGTGCCCGCAATGCGTGACCGCTCGGAACCATCAGCATTACGGCATATGTTCAGAACCGACAGCGTCCCGTCATCACGCAAACCGTATTCGGCGGTGACACCGACACACCCCGCCTCAAAGAAAACCGGAAACCGGGCCACTTCGTGCCAAAGCCCTGCATAACGCGCGGGTGCGAACACAGCTTTGGACGATATCGGCGCATCCGTATCGCGGTAAACGTCAAAGCTGCCGCAGCCCGCCAGCAACAGGATCAAGATCAGCGCTCTCATGCGGCCACCGGCGCACGCTTGACCAGTCCCAGCTTGGCCCGCACCTCTTCGGGGCCAAGCACCCGCGCGCCAAGGTTTTCGACAATGCCGACGGCCCTCTCGACCAATTGCGCGTTGGTGGCCAGCACGCCGCGATCCAACATCAGATTATCCTCAAGCCCGACACGCACATGCCCGCCCGCCAGAACCGACGCGGCAACATAAGGCATCTGTGATCGGCCCAGCCCAAAAGCCGAAAACGTCCAATTGTCCGGCACATTATTGACCATGGCCATAAACGTATTCAGGTCATCGGGCGCACCCCAGGGCACCCCCATACACAACTGCACCAACGCATCAGGTTCCAGAACACCGTCGGCAACCAGTTGTTTGGCGTACCAAAGATGTCCGGTATCAAACGCCTCGATCTCTGGCTTGACACCAAGCTGTGTCATCATGCGCCCCATCGCAGTCAACATGCCCGGCGTGTTCGTCATAACATAATCGGCTTCGGCAAAGTTCATCGTGCCGCAATCAAGTGTGCATATTTCCGGCAAGCATTGCGCGATATGTGCGACACGTGCCGTCGCCCCGACCATATCGGTCCCGGCAACGGGCGGCAGCGGCGTTTCCGATCCACCGAAAACGATATCGCCCCCCATCCCCGCCGTAAGATTAAGGACCACATCGACTTCGGCCGCGCGTATCCGCTCTGCCAACTCGCGGTACAGGTCAAGCGCGCGCGACGGCGTGCCGGTTTCTGGATCACGCACATGGCAATGCACCACAGCCGCGCCTGCCTTGGCCGCATCAATCGCACTGGCGGCAATATCACGCGGCGAACGGGGAACATGCGGGCTGCGGTCTTGGGTGGCACCCGATCCGGTCACGGCACAAGTGATAAAAACCTCGCGGTTCATGGCCAAGGGCATGCGCGATCCTCCTTCAGGTATGGGCGGACATTCCCCGAAAACAACGGCGGACACAAGCCTGCAAGCCCACGCAATGTGCCCGCCCGTAGGGTGGGTCAAGACCCACCTTACGTTCAGTAAGGCATCGGATTGGCCCGGTTAAGCTGATCAATCCCCGCGACAAGCTCATCGGTCAACACAACGTCCCGTCCGGCAAGTATCCGGCTTAGTTGATCCTGCGTCGTTGCACCAAAAATCGTGGAAACGGGGAACGGGCGGGTCCTCTGCCAAGCCATCGCCATATGCACCGGGTCCAGACCGTGCGCCGCAGCCAGGTCCAAATAGGCCTGCGTCACCGGTAAAACGCGGTCGGTCATGCGACCGCCCAAATCGCCATTGATCGACATCCGGCTACCATCGGGCACTGCGCCGTTTTGGTACTTTCCGGTCAGCAGCCCACATGCCAACGGCGAAAACGCCAGCAGCGTGACGTCTTCGTTCACCGCCATCTCAGCCATGTCCGTATCGTACAAACGACATAGCAGCGAGTACTCGTTCTGTACGGAAAACATACGCGGCAAACCGGCCGCTTGGGCCTGATCTATCCACTTCGTCATACCCCACGCGCTTTCGTTGGACATACCAATCGCACGAATCTTGCCCGCATTGACACAATCGCCCAGCGCGCCCAGCACATCCATCATATGATCAAGCGTCTGTTGCCGATCCTGCCCCGACGGATCATAGGTCCAGTTTTGCCGAAACATATAGGACCCACGCACGGGCCAATGCATCTGATACAGATCAATCACATCCGTTTGCAGCCGCTCCAGCGACGCATCAACCGCCTCGCGGATCACCGCACCGTCATAGCCGCGCCCTTCGCGAACCCAGCCGGGATTATTGCCCGATACTTTGGTCGCAATCACCACATCATCCCGGCGACCCGTCTTGGCGATCCAGTTGCCAATCACCGTCTCGGACAGCCCGACCGTTTCCGCCCGGATCGGGTTCACCGGATACATCTCGGCTGTATCAATGAAATTGATCCCCGCATCGACTGTCATATCAATCTGTGTATGCGCATCATCCTGCGGGGTCTGATTGCCAAAGGTCATGGAGCCCAGACACCAATCGCTGATCATGATATCGCTGCGGCCAAGAGGGATCTTTTTCATCTGCCTACCTTCAATTCAGTTTCGCGCAGACCCTAGCGTGGCCAACCGCTGAGACAAGACCGAATTGAAAACACCGCCCCAATGACCATTCGCGACACATCGCGTCGAATAAGGCCTAGTATCGCGGCAGAACCTGACGCAGGGTCGCGCTCATGCGCATGCTCATCTCATTTGCGGCCCTGTTCCTGTCGGTGGCCCTGTTGCAACTCTCCTCTGGCGGGGTTGGCCCGCTTGATGCTTTGACCGGCCTCAGAAGCGGCTTTTCTCCAGGCGAGGTCGGCTTCTTGGGTTCCTCCCATTTCTTTGGGTTCTTCATCGGCTGCTGGTGGGCACCGCGGTTGATGGGCAGCGTCGGCCACAGTCGCGCGTATGCCGCGTTCACAGCCATGGGTGCGATCGGACTGGCAGCGCATGTGATCGTGACCGACCCGGCCTATTGGGCCCTGTTCCGTATCGCGTCCGGCGTTTGCGTCGCGGGGTGCTATACCGTGATCGAGGCGTGGCTGCAGGCCAAAGTCACCAATGAAACGCGCGGGCGTGCCATGGGCAGCTACCGTATCGCGGATATGGGCGCGTCGTTTGTGGCGCAATTGATGATCGGGGCGCTGGCCGATCTTGAAACGTATATCGCCTATAATATTTTGACGATTCTGTGCTGTGCATCGCTGTTGCCGCTGGTGCTGACGCGCGCCACCCAACCCGTGACACCCAAGGCGACACGCCTGCGCCCGGCCCTTGCCTGGGCGTGTTCGCCGTTGGGGGTGGCTGCGGTCGTTGTTGCCGCCCTGTCCAGCGCGTCGTTTCGGATGGTCGGCCCGATTTATGGGCAAGGGGTCGGATTGGGCGCTGAGCAAATCGGATATTTTCTGGCCGCCTACGTGGCTGGTGGGGCCATTGCGCAATACCCCATCGGCTGGCTTGCTGACAAATTTGACCGCCGCTGGGTGATGATCGGTCTATCCGTCGCTGCGGTCGCTTCCTGCGCAACGACGGTCGCCACCTCAAACGAAGGCACAATGGCCGTCTTGTGGGCAGCTGCGTTTTTCGGCCTTACGACATTTCCGATCTATTCTGTCGCGACGGCCCACGCCCATGACTTTGCAACCGCAGACCAACGGGTCGAACTCTCAGCCGCGCTGATGTTTTTCTATGCAGTAGGCGCGATTGCAGCCCCCTACACGACGTCGGCACTAATCGCGGGGTTTGGCCCGGCCGCGTTGTTCTACTTTGTCGCGATCGGCCATATCGTCTTGATCATATTCGGCATCCTGCGGATGCGGGTGCGCAGGGCGCCCGAAGATCGCACGCGCTATGTCTATGCGCCGCGCACCAGCTTTGTGATCGGCCGATTGCTGGGCCGCAGCCGCGACCCAGACAGTTAGAATTTATAAGTCACGCCAATCCGGGTCGTGGTCACCGCAGGGAACGCGCTGTCGTCGGGGAAATCACGAATAAATTCGCCCCGCATTGTCAGGCGGTCCGACACATCGCGCTGCACACCAAGGCCAAGGTTATAGCCATCCACAATGCCACTATCCGTGTCAAACTGGGTCACGCCGCCCGCAACACGGGCAGAAATATCGCCCAGCCCATACGTGCCCCAAAACCGGAATCGCTGCGTGTCGTAATCGGCATCACCCGCGACATGCATCCCAAGTTCGACTTCTGCGCCATAGCCGATTTGGGCGTCGCCCAGACCGACGCCGGCTATCACCGACCCAACGGTCTGCGCATCGCCCGAATGAGGCAGCCCATAGTCAAGCGTCGCACCAGCGTAAAAGTCCTGTGCGCTCGCACCACTGCCGATCACGGCAGCAAACAAAACGGAAATCAGCGTCTTCATCGGTCAATCCTACTGTTTTTATCTGGCGACACCCTAGCCAACAGCCCATCAAAACACCAGCACCCACACAACATCTGGCATTCACGGCACAGCCTCGTTAGATAGACGCAAACGTATAGGAATATCGCCCATGGCCCGCCATCTGATCACGTCTGCCATTCCGTATATCAACGGGATCAAGCATCTGGGAAACCTTATCGGCAGTCAGCTACCTGCAGACCTCTATGCGCGCTACCAGCGTGCGCGGGGACACGAGGTCTTGTTTCTCTGCGCCACCGACGAACATGGAACGCCCGCTGAACTGGCTGCTGCCAAGGCAGGAAAGCCGGTGGCAGAATACTGTGCCGAAATGCATGACATTCAGGCGCAAATTGCTGATGGTTTCCGGCTGTCATTTGATCACTTCGGTCGGTCCTCCAGCCCGCAAAACCACAAGCTGACCCAAGCGTTCGCTGGACGTTTGGCCGATGTTGGCCTGATCAAGGAAGTCACCGAAGAACAGGTTTACTCTGTCGCCGACGGTCGGTTCCTGCCGGACCGCTACATCGAAGGCACCTGCCCCAACTGCGGGTTTGAAAGCGCGCGCGGCGATCAGTGTGACAATTGCACCAAGCAGTTGGACCCCACCGACCTGATCAACCCACACTCGACAATATCAGGCGCAACAGATCTGGAAGTGCGCGAGACCAAGCACCTCTACCTGCGCCAATCCGAGCTGAAGAATGATCTGGCCGCTTGGATCGACAGCAAGAAAGATTGGCCGATCCTGACGACATCTATTGCCAAAAAATGGCTCACAGACGGCGACGGCCTGCAGGACAGGGGCATCACCCGCGACCTTGACTGGGGGATTCCCGTCAAAAAGGGCGACGCGGACTGGCCCGGCATGGAAGGCAAAGTTTTCTATGTGTGGTTCGATGCGCCCATCGAATACATTGCCTGTGCGCAAGAATGGGAAGATGCGGGCAAAGGAACGGACTGGGAACGCTGGTGGCGCACCGACAAAGGCGCCGATGATGTCCGCTATACGCAGTTCATGGGCAAAGACAATGTTCCGTTCCATACCCTGTCGTTCCCGGCCACGATCATGGGCACCAATGAACCTTGGAAGCTGGTCGACTACATCAAATCCTTCAACTACCTGAACTATGACGGCGGTCAATTCAGCACGTCGCGCGGGCGCGGTGTATTCATGGACCAAGCGCTGGAAATTCTGCCGCCGGATTACTGGCGCTGGTGGCTGCTGAGCCATGCACCAGAAAGCTCTGATGCGGAATTCACCTGGGAAAACTTCCAGACTGACGTCAACAAAGACCTTGCGGACGTGCTGGGTAACTTTGTCAGCCGGATCACGAAATTCTGCCGCTCGAAATTCGGCGAAATCGTCCCCGCGGGTGGCAGCTATGGCCCTGCCGAAGAACAACTGATTGCCGACCTGACAACCCGCCTGCGCGCCTACGAGGGGTTCATGGATGGGATCGAAGTCCGCAAAGCAGCGGCTGAACTGCGCGCCATCTGGGTGTTGGGTAACGAATACCTTCAGGCAAACGCGCCATGGACGACATTCAAAACCGATCCGGAAACGGCGGCAATGCAGGTTCGTCTGGCACTGAACCTGATCCGCATCTACGCCGTTCTTTCTGCGCCCTTCATCCCGGATGCGGCGGCCGAAATGATCGCAGCCATGCAAACCCAAGACAAAGACTGGCCCACTGATATCGCGGTCGCCGTGGCGGCACTGCCCGCTGGCCAAAGCTTTACCGTACCCGACAACCTGTTCCGCAAGATCACGGATGAAGAACGCGAAGAGTGGGAAGAACGGTTCGCCGGTACCCGCGACTAAAGCGCGATACCTGCATTGCTGCAAAAGAACATGGCCTGACTGACAGCCGTTTGAATCCGATCGGCGCTGCAGGGTTTCGCGATCACAAACGCAGGATTGATGCAGCCCTGATCATAGGCGGCGGCAGATGATCAGGCATTCAGCCACTCAGCAAAAAAACTACCGACACAAGCCAACCTTCCATGATGACGAGCTATGCCCGAAAGTTGGTGACGGCGTGATCAGGCGGCGGTTTGAAGTTGCTTGATCCCGTCCTTGAACGCAATTCCTTCGATTATCTCGGGGATAGGGTTGGTGCCATCGAGTTTGCGCCATTT
>Ga0208544_10000032_pt1 | contig 98643 bp, 99 predicted proteins | sample DEB08_DNA_9_FD_184526 | JGI IMG/M metagenome (GOLD analysis project Ga0208544, IMG submission 184526) | Aqueous microbial communities from the Delaware River and Bay under freshwater to marine salinity gradient to study organic matter... | ecosystem: Environmental > Aquatic > Marine > Coastal ...
AAACACGGCCACACCAGGTTTGTCGATCACTTCATGGACATAAACCGATCGGCCAAACCAGGGATGCCATCGATATAGAACCTCGCGCCGATCGATAACGTGGGTGTTCTGGCGTTCAGTTGTACAATCACCGCCGTCCACACGCGGCGGCCCTTGGCGGCAGACCACCGGCCGTGCTCTACTCACTGCAAATCGAAGTCACACAACCCGATCAGCAGGAGAAAAGAAGAGCTTAGAAAGCCCCAGATCATGTCCAAAGAATGGGGACCACCTCTAATACCACAGACGCGCTTGCCACGACCGCAGCTTACTTCAACCGCCCCGCACGCCCCCCGCGGCGTTTCGTGATCTGGCCTGCCCGCGCGGGCAGGTCCGCCATCACCGCAGACCGCGCCTCTGGCGTCATCCGCGACCAGGCACCGATTTCGTCGATGCTGCGCAAACAGCCGGTGCACAGGCGGCTTTCCGGCTGGATCACGCAGATTTTGATGCAGGGGCTTTCGATTTCGGCGCGGGCCCAGACATGATCGGTGTTTTCAGGTTTTGTCACGGGTTGTTCCTCAGATGCGCCAGCCGGTCCAGCATACCTTGCAAGATATAGCTGGCTGCGACGTGGTCGATGACCTCTGCGCGACGTTTGCGTGACGTATCCGCCTCTAGCAGGGCGCGTTCGGCGGCGACGGTGGACAGGCGTTCATCCCAATAGGTGATCGGCAGCGGCGTCAGCCGTTCCAGATTGCGCGCGAATGCGCGGGTCGCCTGACAGCGCGGCCCCTCTGATCCGTCCATATTGCGCGGCAGGCCCAGCACAAGGCCGGCGATCTGGCGCGCGCCGGTAATCTCAAACAGGCGGACGGCATCAAGGCCGAATTTCTTGCGTTTGATCGTCTCGAGCGGGGTTGCGACCGACCGCGTCAGGTCCGACACCGCCACACCGATGGTGACCGTCCCCAGATCCAGACCCGCCACCGCGCCAAATGCCGGAATGGCAGCGGCGAAATCCTGCGGTGTTTCGCAGATCATTCCAGCACGCCCGCCGATTCGGCCGCATCGGTCAGCGCGGCCATCGCGGCGGGATCGGCGCCAAAGACATCGGCCGCCTCGACCCAGACCGTACGCGCCGAAACCGTATCCCCCAAGACACCGTAAGCGGTGATCAGGCGCGCCCAATCGGACGCCGGGCCGCCTTCGTTGGCCAGCCGGTCCGCAAGGCCCGCGATCATATTGCCGATCATCGCCTGCCGGTCTTCGGGGGTCATGTCCTGGGCGTTTTCGATGTCTGCGGCCGATGGGCCGCGCAGCGGGGGCAGGCTGTATTCGATCCCGGCGCGGAACGCCGCATTCTCGATTTGCGCGCGCGCGGTGGTCACATGAAAATTCTGCGGATCGCCGTTTTCGACAATCGCACGCCACAGTCGAAACGCGAAGTCAGGCCGGTCCGTCTGGTCGTAAAGTGCGCCAAGGTAATAGCGGGCCGCGATATTGTTTTCGTCGCGGTTCAGCATGTCACGGATCACCAGTTCGGCCTCGGGGGACACAAATCCACCGGCGGCGATGACCATCAGGTCCAGTAGGCGGCGGCTGTCTTCGATCGTGGCGGCGTCACCCTTAAGCGCGATCACCCGTGCCTGCGCCTGCGACGCAGCACCAAAGTTGCGCAACTCTGATTCGTGAAAGGCCAGCAATTCCCATGCCTGCAAATCGTCGGGGCGGGTCGGGGCAATGGTGCGCAGCTGATCAATCGCGGTGGTATAGGTTTCAGGCGCGTCCACGGGCGGCGGCAGCGGTGCGGCCGTTTCCAACGCGGCCTGCGATGGCCGGTTCGCACGCGCTTGCGCGCTGGCGTCCAGCCGTGCCTGCAACGGCAGATCGCCATAGCCGGGCGCGCCAAGCTCCCGATAGACCGCAAAACTGACGCCCAGCACCACAACGCCAATAATCAGCGACAGCGCAATGGTATGCGCCCCCTTAGCGGTGGGCGTGTCGGTTATCTTGCTGGCGGCCAGCAGCCTGCGGGCGACTTCGGTGCGGGCTTGTGCGGCCTCTTCGGGGGGCAGCAGCTCGCGGGCGATATCGCGGTCGATCTCATCCAGTTGCGCGCGGTATAGCGCCACATCGGGATTCGCCATCGCCGGGGCCGCAGGGCGCAACAAGGGCGCGGCCAGCATGGCCGCCACCGCAAGGGTCAAAACAATACAAACCAGCCAGAACAACATGCGCAATCCATCTTACTTCTCCAGACCGACATAACCATCCCGGCCCCGGGTTGAAAGACCCTGCGACGACCTGCCATTTGCATCTGCACGGCCATGTCGTAAAAGACAGGCCAGACGCCGCTGGCAGTATCCACAGGCGATGGCAAAGGGTCCAGACAGGGCACCAAAGCCAAGACCATGACCAAACAGGGAATCGGGAACTGATGAAACGTTATTCCGCCTTTGCCGTCGCCCGCGAGGCCCTGCGCAATCACACCGGTTGGGACCGGGCATGGGCCAAAGCGGCGCCCAAGAAGAAATACGATGTGATCATCGTGGGGGCTGGCGGGCACGGGCTGGCCACAGCCTATTATCTGGGCAGGAATTTCGGGATTACCAATGTGGCGATTCTGGAAAAAGGCTGGCTGGGCGGCGGCAATACGGGCCGGAATACAACGATCATCCGCTCCAACTACCTGCAGGACCCGTCGGCGGCGATTTATGAAAAATCCCGCAGCTTGTATGAAACGATGTCGCAGGACCTGAACTATAACGTGATGTTCAGCCCCCGTGGCCTGATCATGCTGGCGCAGACCCAGCACGAAATGCGCGGCTATCAACGCACCGCACACGCCAATGCCCTGCAAGGTGTGCAGACCGAATGGATCGGCCCGGACCGGGTCAAGGAACTGTGCCCGATCATGAACATCGACGGGCCGCGCTATCCGGTGCTTGGCGGGTTGTATCAGGCGCGCGGCGGCACCGCCCGGCATGATGCGGTCGCGTGGGGCTATGCCCGCGCCTGTTCGGACATGGGCATGGACGTGATCCAGCAATGCGAAGTCACCGCCCTGCGGCAGGAAAGCGGCAAGGTGGTCGGTGTCACCACGACCAAGGGCGACATCGGTTGCGACAAGCTGGCGATGGTGGTTGCGGGACATTCCGGCGTGCTGGCCCAAATGGCCGGCTTTCGGCTGCCTATCGAATCGGTGGCCTTGCAGGCGCTGGTCAGCGAACCGATCAAACCCTGCATGGATGTGGTCGTGATGGCCAACACCGTCCACGGCTATATGTCGCAGTCAGACAAAGGCGAGATGGTCATCGGCGGCGGCACCGATGGCTATAACAACTACACCCAGCGCGGATCGTTCCACCACATCGAAGAAACAGTGCGCGCATTGGTCGAAACATTCCCGATGATTTCCCGGCTCAAGATGCTGCGCCAATGGGGCGGTATCGTGGATGTGACCGGCGATCGGTCCCCGATCTTGTCAAAAACCCCGGTCGAGGGTGTCTTTGTCAACTGCGGTTGGGGCACCGGCGGCTTCAAGGCGATTCCCGGCTCTGGTTGGGCGATGGCCGAACTGATGGCCAAAGGTCATTCCCCCCTGACCGAAGAATTCAGCATGTACCGCTTCCGCGAGGGTAAATTCATCGACGAAAGCGTGGCCGCCGGGGTGGCGCATTGATGCCTGCGCTTTCGGCCCGTTCCGTCCCGGCTGTCGGCCTAGCCGTGGTTGCCGTCGCCATGCGGGCTGGCGTGGTCATCGTCGCCGGGCCGCGTGGCGGTTTCATCGGTTTCCGCAAAAGGTCCGCTGCGGATACGTTGCACGATCATCGCAATGATCGCCGCGACCAGAACGCACCCGATGATGATCAGTATCAGCTCCATGGCGCGACACTAGCAACTCCGCGTGCGAATAATACCTCGGCGGGCGGTAGCGCATCAATAGTGGGGAAATTGGCTGCGATTGGCCCAAAATCGCCGGGGATTTCCGCTTATCTTCCACTGCAGGCTGAATCTGTTTTGATAGGTGCGTCTGCAAAGGAGGACAAACCATGGTTGACTACACATCACCCAAAACAGGCAGCGGTCGCGGAATCGGATGGCTCATTGCTGGTGCCGTCGTTGTTCTGGTCCTGCTCTACGCGCTTTTCGCCGGTGGCGGCGTCAGCACGACACAGGACGCAACTGGCGTCGGGACGGTTCAGGACACAGCGCCAGCCGCGCCTGTCGCACCTGAAACCGCGCCACCGCTCCCCGATCCGGGGCCTGCACTGCCGCAATGATACCACTCACGCTCTGACGACCAAAGGCGGGTGCCGCACAGCACCCGCCTTTGGCATGCGTCCATGCGCCGTACGTACGCGATCTGTACGCGCGCCATACGCCATAAATATCCCCGAAATTGAGGTGACCCCATGCTGATCCTGCACTGCCCCTATTGTGGCGTGGACGCCGATGAAACGGACCTGCACGCCGGTGGTCAGGCCCATCTCAAGCGCAAGGGCCCGGACTCGTCGGATGCCGATTTTGAAGATTATCTGTTCATGCGCGAGAATCCCAAGGGCGTTCATTTCGAACGCTGGCGCCACGTTTACGGCTGCGGTAAATGGTTTCTGGCCGCCCGCTGCACCAACACGCTTGAGGTGTTCGGGACCTATGCGGCACAAACAACCGCGCCCCCAAAGGACCTCCTCGACACGATTTCTGAAAAACGACCGGGCTGGTCATGGGGGATATCGAAATGAGTACCCGTTTGGTAGATCATGGTCGTTTGATAAATAAAAACAATGCTGTATCTTTTACATTTAATGGAAAACACTTGCGTGGATTCGCAGGTGATACGCTCGCATCCGCCTTGCTGGCCAATGATCAGTTGCTGGTGGGACGGTCGTTCAAATACCATCGGCCACGCGGCGTGATTGCCAGCGGTGCCGAGGAACCCAACGGGCTTGTCAATCTTGGCGCGGGGGCAACATTTGAACCCAATCAGCGCGTCACCACGACGGAGCTGTTCGACGGTCTGACCGCCACATCGCAAAATCACTGGCCCAGTCTTGAGTTCGATGTCGGTGCCATCAACACGCACCTGTCGCGGTTTTTGCCCGCTGGCTTCTACTACAAGACGTTCATGTACCCGCAGGCATTCTGGAAACACGTCTACGAACCCATCATCCGCCACTCCGCCGGCCTCGGCCGCGCCCCCAAAGCCCGCGACCAGGACACCTACGAACATTTCCATGCCCACGTCGATGTGCTGATCGTTGGCGGCGGTATCGCAGGCATTGCCGCAGCACAGGCCGCAGGCGCGCGTGGCGCGCGCGTAATGTTGATTGAACAGACCGCCGATTGGGGTGGTCGCGCCGTTGTTGACATGCCCGAAATTGATGGGTTGCCCGCGCAGGAATGGGTGAATAATGCTATTCAAGCACTTGAAAAAATGAATAATATTGACCTTCGTTTGCGTTGCATGGGCGCGGGTGTGTATGACCACGGCTATGCGCTGGCCTATGAACGTCTGACCGATCACGCGCCAGATCAGGACGGCCCGCGTCACCGGCTTTGGCGGGTGCGCGCCAAGCAGATTGTGACCGCGACTGGCGCGATCGAGCGGCCGTTGTCATTTGCCGGCAACGATGTGCCCGGCGTCCTGCTGGCCTCGGCGGTGCGCGATTACGTCGTGAATTTCGGCGTTTCGCTGGGTGACCGCACGGTGATCGTGACCAACAATGACGACGCGTATCGCACCGCGATCATTCTCAAACAGGCCGGTCTCGATATCCCGTGCATCGTCGATGCGCGGGCCGACGCGGACGGACCGTTGATTTATCAGGCGCGCGATCTGGGTATCCGCGTCGAACTCGGCAAGGGCATTGCAAAGGTCAAAGGCGGCAAACGGGTCACCGGCGTCGCGATTTGCGCCCAGGCGGGCGAGGGCGCGGTGCTGGAAGAACTGGCGTGTGATTGTGTCGCCATGTCGGGTGGCTGGTCGCCGGTGGTCCACCTGTGGTCCCATTGCGGCGGCAAGTTGATCTGGGACGCCGATCAGGTGATGTTCCGGCCCGATCATGCCAAGGCACCGACTGGCGCGGATGGTCAGCCCTTTGTGATCGCCGCAGGCACTGCGAACGGGCATTTGTTCACAGCCGAAACCGTCGGCGATGGTTGGGCGGCGGGACGCGCGGCTGCGCAGGCGGCAGGGTATGCCAAACGCGGTGGGCAGGCCCCGCTGGGTGCCGATACAGACGAAGGGCCAATCGCGCCGGTCTGGCTGATGCCGCAGGGCGCCAGTCAGGCGTTGCGCGCCAAGGCGTGGCTGGATTTCCAGAACGACGTCAAGGTCACAGATGTGCAACTGGCCGCGCAAGAAGGTTTCGAAAGCGTTGAGCATGCCAAGAGGTATACGACGCTTGGTATGGCGACGGATCAAGGTAAGTTGAGTAATATCAATGGTCTGGCGGTGCTTTCGCAAGCGTTGAACGCCGATATTCCAAATGTCGGCACGACGACGTTCCGCCCGCCTTATACACCGATTTCGATGGGCGCGATTGCTGGCGTGGCAAAAGACGCGCTGTTCCAGCCGATCCGCAAAACACCAATCTCGGACTGGCACAACGCCAATGGGGCCGACAATGAACCTGTGGGCCAGTGGCGCAGGCCCTATGCCTATGTGCGGTCCGGTGAAACGGTGCATGACGCCGTCAACCGCGAAGTGCGCAACGTGCGCGAGAACGTCGGGCTGCTGGATGCATCAACCCTTGGAAAGCTGATTGTCAAAGGGCCGGATGCGGGCAAGTTCCTTGATCTGATGTATACCAACATGATGTCGACCCTGCCCGTCGGCAAATGCCGCTACGGGCTGATGTGTTCCGAAAACGGGTTCTTGATGGACGATGGTGTTGTCGCCCGGATAGCTGAAGACACCTGGCTGTGCCACACGACGACAGGTGGCGCGGAACGCATCCATGCCCATATGGAAGACTGGCTGCAATGCGAATGGTGGGACATGCAGGTCTATGTCGCCAATGTGACCGAACAATATGCGCAGATCGCTGTTGTGGGTCCGAACGCGCGTCAGGTGCTGCAAACGCTGGGCGGCATGGACCTGTCCCGCGATGCGCTGCCGTTTATGCAATGGGCGGATGGCAAGATCGGCGATTTTGATGCGCGGGTGTTCCGGATCAGTTTTTCGGGTGAATTGAGCTATGAAGTTGCGGTGCCAGCAGGGCAGGGCCGCGCGTTCTGGGATGCGCTGCTGGTGGCGGGCGAGACGCTTGGCGTGATGCCTTATGGGACCGAGGCGCTGCATATCATGCGCGCTGAAAAGGGGTTCATCATGATCGGCGACGAAACCGACGGCACGGTAATCCCGCAAGACCTGAACCTGCAATGGGCGTTGTCCAAGAAGAAGGATGATTATCTTGGCAAGCGCGCCCATGACCGGTCACACATGGCCGATCCAGAGCGCTGGAAGCTGGTCGGGCTGGAGACGGTGGATGGTTCGGTCCTGCCTGACGGCTCCTATGCTATCGCGGCTGGCGTAAATCCCAACGGGCAGCGCAGCACGCAGGGCCGTGTGACATCGACATATTATTCGCCGACCCTGAACAAGGGGATCGCCATGGGGCTGGTTCACAACGGGCCCGACCGCACGGGCGAGGTGATCGCGTTCAACAAGGTTGATGGCACAACGGTAGATGCGAAAATCGTTGATCCGGTATTCTATGACAAAGCGGGGGAAAAGCAAAATGTCTAATTCTGTCAGCGCATTGCAAGGCAAAGTGGCCACCGCCAAGGTAATGGTCCGCGACGCAGGCTTGCGCGGGATGATCACCCTGCGCGGAGATATTACCAATACGAAACTCAAAGCAGCCTGCGCCGGGTTGACGGGCGTTGATTGGCCGGCTCCCGGTCAAGCGAACTGTGTTGGCGACAAAGGTCTGGCGTGGATGTCGCCGGATGAAATACTGTTGCTGGTCCCCTATGCGGAGGTTCCTGCCGCGCTCGGGTTGGTCGCAAAGGCGCTCAAGGGGCAGCACTATCTGGCCGAAAACGTGTCGGACGCACGCGCGCTGATACAGATCGAAGGGCCTTTTGCCGCCGAAGTATTGGCGAAACTGGCCCCCGTCGATCTGCACCCCGCCAACTTCAAGCCGGGCAATTTCCGCCGGACCCGGTTGGGGCAGGTAGCTGCGGCGTTTTGGATGCGTGATGTCGATACAATCGACGTGATCTGTTTCAGATCGGTTGCCGATTATACCTTTGATCTGTTGGCAACAAGCGCAGCGGCTGGCCCTGTCGGCTATTTCTAAACCCCGCGCTTTGCCCCGTTCATGCGGGCAGGCTGATACCAATCCCGCCTGATGAGGTCCGCCCACCTGAACAGTGGGCGGGCCTCATGCGTGTCAGCCATGCCCGGCAAGCACGGCAATCCGCACGGCCTCGGCATCTTGTGCCAAATCTTCGGCGGCATCGCCGACAATGGGATAGCCAAGGATCGTCGTGATGGCGATCACCGTATCGGTCGTGATCGGCACAGTCTTGTCTGACGCCACGCCAAGGAAGACCGCGAGCAATGTGTCAGAGTCATTGTTGATCGGCAGTTGACTGTCACCATCGGCCAGAATGTCTTTCATCAACGCAAGGTTCTGCAGCGGTGAATCGTAGATCGTCAGGTTGTCCCAGTTCAGGCTAAGCTCTGACAAGATGGTCGTCGTGTCCGGATCGGTGCTGTCCAATGGCAAGCTATAGAAATCCACCATTGCGTCTGTCCATGTGGCCAAGGCTTCGGCCAGTGAACGATCAAGAACCTGATCGGGTGAACGCGCCACGCTCAGGCGGCCAAGTTCGACCTCGGGGATGCCTTCTTTTGCCCAGACGGGGCGACCGCCGCCATCATTTGTGCTGGCTGGGCCACCAGCTTGCGGGCCTTTGGAGTCCGAATCTGGATCAGGGCCGCCCTGACCTGCGCCGGATCCGCCTTGGTTGCTCTGACCACCCTGTGACCCCTGAGAGCCTTCACCCTGACCACCTTGGTTGCCTTGGCCGCGATCCTGTCCACCGCTGCTGTCTTGCGCCCATGCGGTCCCGACCAAACCTGGGCTTGATGCAGAATTAATGCCGCCAACAAGGACAAGACTGAATGCGCAGGCGCAAACAGATGCGAGAAGGATCTTTCGCTGGACTGTAGATTTCTTTTGCATGGGATTCTCCATTTAACAAACACATTGCAATAACTGTATATGTTGTGGAGATCGTGTGCGATTGATCCTGATCAATTCGGCGCGTGACGCCTGATTGCATCGGTACCGCAGTCTGACGCCTTGCGGTTTGCAGCGACGCTGGGGTTGACGTTGCGACCCTATGTGACATGTATCGAAACATCCTTTCACAAACTCAGAAAGATATTAAAATGGCTTTTACACTTCCAGATCTTCCGTATGCGCATGATGCTCTTGCGGGCAAAGGCATGTCAGCTGAAACGCTCGAGTATCACCACGACCTGCACCACAATGCCTATGTGACCAACGGCAACAAGGCGATTGAGGGCACAGAGTGGGAAGGCAAATCTCTTGAAGAGATCATCAAGGGCACATACGACCCAAGCGCGGTTGCCCAGAACGGTATCTTCAACAACATCAGCCAGCTATGGAACCACAACCAGTTTTGGGAAATGATGTCGCCCGACGACAGCAAGATGCCAAGCGAGCTGGAAAGTGCGCTGAACATCAGCTTCGGCTCTGTTGAAAAGTTCAAAGACGCATTCAGCGCGGCAGGTGCGGGCCAGTTCGGTTCGGGCTGGGCGTGGTTGGTCAAAGACACCGACGGCAGCCTGCGCGTAACCAAGACTGAAAACGGCGTGAACCCGATCTGTTTTGGGCAAACTGCGCTGCTTGGCTGTGATGTGTGGGAACATTCCTACTACATCGACTTCCGCAATAAACGTCCGGCGTACCTGACGAACTTCCTTGATCATCTGGTCAATTGGGAAAACGTCGCCAGCCGTATGTAACACGATCAAGCGGCCCCTGATGGCATTGCCTTTGGTGGCCGCTTGCTTTTCTGTTCGACGTTGCGATGGTTTCCCGGGGGGTCGCGCAAATCATCGGATATCGACGGGCTTGCCCCCCCGATTGGGTCCAGGTTTTGATTTAAGCCTGCGTTTTCCAAGTATCCCGCACGGTGGCCATGCCCACGCAGCACCGCGCCACATTTGCATAGTAGACAAAACACCCCCAGCATGTGAAATGCGGCACAGCTATGGGATGGAGAGACGACTATGGTCGGACCGGAATTGCCGGAAATCGCTGCGGCTGCAGATGCGCTGCACGGGGCTATACTGCAGACGCCGATCTTGCCGCTGACCTCGGCACGATGGGACGGAATTCTGCCCGACTGTGCCAGCGTCACCGTCAAGCTAGAGCTGTTTCAGCAGGCAGGATCGTTCAAGGCCCGCGGTGTGCTGCTTGCGGTGCGCGCGTTATCTGCGGAACAGCGGGCGGCGGGGGTTGTCGCCGCCAGCGGTGGCAATCATGCGCTTGCCGTGTGCTGGGCGGCGAAAGAGGCGGGGGTCGATGCCCTGATCACCATGCCCCGCGCCGTTGACCCGGCCCGCATCGAAGGTTGCGAGGCGCTGGGCGCGACGGTGCGTCTTTATGATGATATGGCCGGGGCGTTTGCGGCGATGGACGCATTCGCGCAAGAAGGGCGCACGATGCTCCACCCGTTTGAAGGGCCGTCGATGACCCTTGGCGCGGCCACATGTGGCCGGGAATATCACCAGCAGGCACCGCAGATTGATACGTTCGTGGTGCCCGTGGGTGGCGGTGGCCTGATCAGTGGCATGGCCTGTGCGATCAGGCAATTGCGCCCCGATGCGACGGTGATCGGGGTCGAACCGTTTGGCGCCGACGGTCTGTATCGCAGCTTTGCCGCTGGCCATCCGGTACGTCTTGATCGGGTCGATACGATCGCCGACAGCCTGAGCGCGCCGCTGGCCATGCCGTATTCATTTGCCGTCGCACACGCGCACGTCGACCGGATTGTACGCATTGAAGACGCTGAAATGCTCAGGGCGATGGAACATTATCAGCGGGTTCTGCGTATCATGGCAGAACCTGCCTGTGCCGCGTCTTTGGCGGCCATTCTTGGACCGTTACGCGATGAATTGGCGGGGCGGCACGTGGGCATTATTGCCTGTGGTTCAAATATCAGCCTTGCCCGCTTCAGTCGCCTGATGCCATCATGACCGATGGGGCCAAGGGCGTGTTGGCGATGGTGCTGACCTGCACGGTTTGGGGCCTGTCACCGCTTTACTACGCGTTGCTGAAGCATGTGCCCCCCCTCGAGGTGCTGTCGTATCGTAGCCTTTGGTCGCTTGGGTTTTTTGCCGTCATTCTGACAGCGCAGGGTCGGTTGCACCTTGTTGGTCACGCCATTGCCCAGCGGCAGGTCTGGCTGATCGGTCTGGCTGCAGTGTTCATTTCGGCCAATTGGTTCGGCTTTATCTTTGCCATTCAGGCCGGACAGGGCATGGCGGCGTCGCTTGGATACTACATCTTTCCGCTGGTGGCGGTGGTGATGGGCCGGGTCTTATTTGGTGAAACGCTGGGCCGCGCACAATGGGTCGCGGTGCTGCTTGCCGGTTTGGCGGTGCTTGGCCTGACCGTTGGGCTGGGCGTGCCGCCGTGGATTGCATTGGCTTTGGCGGGCACGTTCGGGGCCTATGGGGTGATCAAAAAGCAACTGTCGCTTGGCCCGGTTGTCTCGGTCACGGCAGAGGTGGCATTGATGGCACCTTTGGCCATCTTTTGGCTGCTGTGGGCGGGAACCCAGGGTGATGCCACATGGCAGACCCATGCATTGCTGGCGCTGTCGGGACCGCTGACCGCGATGCCGTTGGTGCTGTTCAGCTATGCAGCGCGGCGTACGCGGATGTCGACCGTCGGGTTGTTGCAGTACATCAATCCGACACTGCAATTTGCCTGCGCGGTCTTTGCCTTTGGCGAACCGTTCACACAATGGCACGCGATTGCGTTCCCGCTGATCTGGATTGCCTTGGTGATCTATTCTATCGCTGCAATCCGTCAGGAAAGGGCATCGCGCAGGGCGGCCTCGAGCGTGGTGACATCCGTGGCCGTGGTGACGTAGGACAAGATATCATCGCCGGCAAAGCCTTGGTCAACGACGTGTTTCAGCAGGGCTGACAAGGGGTCCCAAAACCCATCAATATTGAGCAGGATGATCGGTTTGGCATGCAGGCCCAACTGTCGCCAGGTGAGGGCCTCAAAGAATTCATCCAGCGATCCCGCGCCGCCGGGCAGCACGACCACGGCGTCAGCGTTCATGAACATGACTTTCTTGCGTTCGTGCATCGTTTCGGTAATCACGAATTGGTTCAGGTCGCGTTTGCCGGCTTCGCGATCCAATAAATGCGTGGGGATAACACCGAACGTCTGGCCGCCTGCACCCTGAACTGCGCGCGCGACCTGGCCCATCAGCCCGACATCGCCCGCGCCATAGACCAACCGCCAGCCATTGGCCGCCAGCATTTGACCAGTTGCAAGGGCCGCCGCAGCGTAAACGGGGCGCGCGCCATCGCGAGAGCCGCAGTAGATGCAGACGGATTTGGGGAATGTGGACATGGGGCACCTTTTCATGAACCTTGGCTTTGACCGCTCATAGCGGCATTGCTATGCTGTCTCAACCGTATGCGGTTGGGCTTTTACCGCATACGGTGCCGCAAAGGGGACGAAACGTGTCTGAAGAAGCGAAATCGAACGTCGGGCGGATTGCCCTGGGCGCATTATGTGCGGTTTGTCTTGGCCTTGCGGTCTTGATGTTCCTGCCGCCTTCCAAACCGGCCCCAACGGCCCTGACTGCGGTGTTGGAGCCAGCGCCCATCATCGTGACCCAGGCACCAACGGTGCCAGAACCGGCCCCAGTGGTCGGGCCGCAGTTTGATACGTTTCGTGTAGAACCCAATGGCGTGATGGTGATTGCGGGGCGCGCCAAGCCGGGGCAGGTGGTCGATATTATTTTGGCAGGTGAGGCGATTGATCGTGTAACGGCGAACGGATCTGGCAGCTTTGTGGCTTTCCCGCTTGCGGGCCCATCGCAAGAGCCGCGCCGGCTGTCGCTTTTGGGTGACCCTGATGGCGCGGCGGTCGCTTCGGACACCAGTTATATGGTTGCGCCGATCGTTGTGGCGCAGGCAGGGGCGCCGGGGGGCGCGATAATTGCGCCGCTTCAGGCCGCCGCGACAACAGAGCCCATTGTGACCGCGCCTGCACCGCCGATATCGCCGGATGTCGATGCGGCCATCGGCCTTGCGCCGGCTGCCCCTGTTGCGCCCATGGTTCTGCAGGCGGATGCCGACGGTATCCGTGTGATCCAATCAGGGTCATCTGCGCCCCGGGTTGCGGCAAATGTAGCGCTTGATGCAATCACCTATGATCCTGCGGGTGAGGTTTTGCTTTCGGGGCGCGCGACGGCAAACGGAGCGGTGCGCATTTATCTTGATAACCGACCGATCACAACGTCACCTGTCCAGCAAGGTGGCGATTGGCGCGTTGATTTGCCGGGCGTCGATACCGGCGTTTACACGTTGCGCATTGATGAGGTGGACACCGACGGCACCGTTGTGTCCCGCATTGAGACGCCGTTCAAACGCGAGGAGGCGGGCGATGTTGCGGCCGTGCTGGCCGAGGAAACATCCCTTGACGGTTTCGAAGTCGCTGTCAAAACAGTGCAGCCGGGGGCAACGCTTTGGGCGATTGCGCAGGAAAACATGGGCAGCGGCGTTTTCTATGTTGAGGTGTTCGAGGCGAACCGCGATTTGATCAAGGACCCTGATCTGATCTATCCAGGCCAGATTTTTCGTATTCCGACACAAACGCAATAACACGCCGGGTCTGGTCATCTGCGGGTCGGCACCCTAATTAAAGGGGCCGTTACCCGGAGACATAAATGCGCCGCCTTGCCAAGACAGATGCTAATCTTGAAAATACCAAAGTGCAGGGCTGGACCGTCATCCAGCGCGTTGTGCCCTATTTGTGGCCCGAAGGGCAGACATGGGTCAAACGGCGCGTCGTTATCGCGCTTGCCGTGCTGTTGCTGTCCAAAGTAATCGCTGTCGGCACGCCGATCTTTTACAAACAGGCCGTCGATGCGTTGGCCCCCGACGGTGCGTCAGCGGCGACGGTGCTGGGTCTGGGCGCGGTTGGTTTGACACTTGCCTATGGCTTGGCCCGGCTTGCGACTGTCGCGTTTCAGCAACTGCGCGATGTGGTATTTACCCGCGTGGGCCAGCGCGCCCTGCGGCAACTGGCGCTTGAGACATTTACCCACATCCACCGCCTGTCCATGCGATATCACATCACCCGCAAGACCGGCGGGCTGAGCCGCGTGATCGAGCGCGGTGTGAAAGGCGTCGATTTTCTGCTGCGGTTCTTGTTGTTCTCAATGGGTCCGCTCGTTCTTGAACTGGCGATGATCTCGGTCATCTTGTTCTTCCTTTTTGATGTTTGGTATCTGGCCACCGTTGTGCTGACCATCGGGCTGTATGTCTGGTTCACGTTCACCGTGACAGAATGGCGCGTGAAAATCCGCAAGGAGATGAACGATCAGGACACGGACGCCAACCAAAAGGCGATCGACAGTCTGTTGAACTTTGAGACCGTCAAATATTTCGGCGCTGAAAAGTGGGAGGCCGACCGCTATGACAGCGCGATGGCACAATATGAAAATGCCGCGATTCGCACGAATTATTCATTGGCATTTCTGAACTTCGGCCAGTCTCTCTTGATCACGGGCGGTTTGGTCGCGGTGATGGTGATGGCCGCGATGGGCGTGCAGCGCGGTGACTTGACGGTCGGCGATTTTGTGATGGTCAATGCCTATATGATCCAGATTACGATGCCGCTTAATTTCCTAGGCACCGTCTACCGCGAAATTCGGCAGGCGCTGATCGACATGGGTGACATGTTTGACCTTCTGGGCCAGCCCGCAGAGGTGATGGACAAACCCAATGCGACCGGGTTGCAGGTCACGGGTGGTCAGGTCACGCTGGACAATGTGGCCTTTGGCTATGACGCGGCACGTCCGATCCTGAAGGGGATCAACCTAAAGGTGGAGCCGGGCCAGACCGTGGCGATCGTTGGCTCATCGGGGTCTGGGAAATCTACGATCGGGCGGCTGCTGTTTCGCTTTTATGATGTCAGCGGCGGCGCCTTGCGGATTGATGGGCAAGATGTCCGCGATGTGACTCAGGAAAGCCTGCATGCCCAAATTGGGGTGGTGCCGCAGGATACGGTGCTGTTCAACGACACCGTGCATTACAACATCGCCTATGGCCGCCCTGATGCGACCGAGGCGGATATCATCGCGGCAGCAAAGGCCGCCAAGATCCACGACTTCATCGTCAGCTTGCCAGACGGTTACAGCACCACGGTCGGCGAGCGCGGGTTAAAGTTGTCAGGTGGGGAAAAACAGCGGGTCGGGATTGCCCGGACGCTGCTGAAAAACCCGCCGATCTTGTTGCTGGACGAAGCGACCAGCGCGCTGGATACGCAGACCGAGCGCGAAATTCAGGCCGAACTCAAGGCGATGGGCGAGGGGCGCACCGTGATCACGATTGCGCATCGGCTTTCTACCATTGCCGATGCCGACCGGATCGTGGTGCTGGAAAATGGCGTGATCATAGAAGAGGGCAAGCATGATGATCTGCTGGCCAGCGAAGGGCGCTATGCGCATCTGTGGAACCGCCAGTCCGAAGAGGAAACGGTCTGAGCGGTGCCCGCGTCGGGTGATCATCACGCAGCTTGCTTTGGCCCGGACTTTAATGTGCGGTGTTTGTACCGGGCCTTCGCGTAGGTGCGATAAGACACTCCACTAAAACCATCTTGGCGCGTTGCCCGTCGCCCCGGATTGCGGACAGAGCACAACTGCGCGATCCATTGGTCGGTTACTCTGCCGCCTGCAACGGTGTCTTCAATTGCAACGGTGGCAGCGCATTGTCCTCTGTCCAGATGAACTCTGGCATTTTGATCCGGCGGGCCTGCCGTTGCAGCGCCCAATCGCGCGCGGCGCGGCTGCTACGGCCCATGGACAGCTTTGCCAAAAGCTGTGCGAACCACTGCACGTAGGTCACGAACCAGACCCGAAGCGCCAGCATGGATGGTGTAAAGATCAGTGTCAGGATCGTTGCAATGCCAAGGCCAAAGACCACGGCTGTCGCCAGTTGTTTCCACCAAAGCGCCGTCGGGCTGTCAACGGAGAAGCCGCCGTTCATGAAATCAAGGCTGAGGCCGAACATCATCGGGGCCAGACCGGCCATCGTGGTGATAGTGGTCAGCAGCACGGGGCGTATGCGATCCTCGGCGGTACGGGTGATCGCCTCTGATCTTGGCATATACTGGCTGTATTCCTGATAGGTGTCGATCAGGATGATATTGTTGTTCACCACGATCCCGGCAAGCGCCACGATCCCGGTGCCCGTCATGATGATCGAGAACGCCTGATCCATAACCAGCATACCAACCAGCGACCCGGCTGTGGACATGATCACAGCCATCAAAACAAGGATCGCGTTATAAAAGCTGTTAAACTGCGCCAACAGGATGATGAACATCAGGCCCAACGCACCGGCAAATGCCTTCATCAGGAAGGCGCCCGATTCGGCCTGGTCCTCTTGGTCGCCAGTCCATTCCCAATCAATCGACGCGGGCAGGGGGGCGGTGTTCAACCACGCGGTCAGCATTTCGATCCGCTCGTTTGCGTTAATGGGTGCAATTGTCGCGGTATCTTTGCTATCGTGTGCCAGCACGTCGTCACGCGACACACCGTCGGTCAGGGAAACGATCAGATAGGCGGTGTCGCCGATCATCAGCGTCTGTTCATCTGTCGGTGTCGTAACTTCACGCAGCACGGCCAGAGTGTTGCCGCTGTCAGTATCTGTCAGTCCAACGATATTTGCCTCCACGCCAGCCTTCACATCGAAGTAGCGCTTTTGATCAATCCGGTCGATCTGTGCGAGCTTTTCTACAGGCGTACGCGAAATGAAGTTCGAGAGCGGGATCAATCCCGATGACGTGCGCACCCGCAGACTGTCCAACGTAGACAAGACGCGGTCCTTCTCGGGCAGGCGCACCCGGATTTCAATTTCCTCGTCCGAACTGTCAACGCGCATGGTATCAAGCAGAATGCCGCGGGTCACCAACTGCACCATCGCACCGACTGCGGCCACGTTTGCGCCATAGCGGCCAGCCTTTTCGACATCGACGTCGATCTGCCAGTCGATACCGGGCAAGGGCAGCGAATCCTCGATAGTGATCAAACCTGCGGTCTGTTCAAAGTGGTTGCGCACGGTCGCCGTCGCGGCCAGCAATTCGTCCCAATTGTCACTTTTCAGGCGTAAATGCACCGGCTTGGCGGATGCGGGGCCACGTGCTTGCGCCAAAATTTCAGTACGGATTCCGGGGATTTTGTTCAGCTCGGCCTGAATCTGAGCAATCACAAGATCTCCGTCGAGTTCGGCAATGCCTGCACGCTCTTCCCATGGGATCGTTTCCAGTTGGATTTGCCCGATTGTGTCACCGGGCGTGCTGGTCCCGCTTGCATCGGTATTCAGGCCGCCGTCACCGGCAAACGAAAAGGCAGTTATCACACCGGGGTGGGCCAAAACGACAAGCTCGGCCTGACGGACAAGCGCATCCTTTTCCTGCAGTGACAGGTTGCCGCGCGCCTGCACGTAAACAATCGCCTGCTCGGGTTCGGATTCGACAAAGAACTCAACACCATTGTTGTTGGCGCCATAATAGCCGAATATCGAGACCACCAAAAACACGACACCCGCCACCGATACCAAGGGCATGATCGGATTGCCGGTAATGAAATGGATCACGCGCCCGAAAACTGTACGGCGATAGCCCGCCGTAATCTGTGTCGCCTTACGCTCGACCGTGGCCGCGCCGATGGAAATCGACAGGAGCATTGCACCCGCAAGGAACAAAATCATACCGGGCAGTGACGCGATCAAACCATCGGTTTGCACGGCATCGCCCGTCAGATAGCCGGGGTTCAGCGTCAGCATAGCACCGGCAAAAACAATCATAATCGCCGGTACTACAAGCACGGCGCGCACCGCCCATGGCAAATGGGCACGCAAAAAGTCCGATGTGTTGCCGAATACCCGGCTCATCCGGCCTGTCACACCGCCCATGACCGGCAGATAGATCAGCGCGACGACAAGCGATGCGCACAGCACGAAGATCAGCGTGACAGGCAGCATGCCCATGAATTGCCCCGGCACACCGGGCCAGAACAGCATTGGCAGAAACGCGCAAAGCGTGGTCGCGGTGGATGAAATGATCGGCCAGAACATCCGCTTTGCAGCTTCTGTATAGGCGTGCATCGGCCCAGAGCCTTCGCGGATTCGCTTGTCGGCATATTCAACGACGACAATGGCGCCATCCACCAACATCCCAACGGCAAGGATCAGGCCGAACATGACAATATTCGAAATTGTGATCTCCATGACGGCGAGCAATGCAAAGCACAGCAAGAATGACGTCGGGATCGCAAAACCGACCAGCAAGGCGGGCCGCGTCCCAAGTGCTGCAAGCACAACGATCATCACCAGTGCAATCGCCGTCAGAACCGAGCCTTCCAACTGGCTGACCATCGAGGCCACGTTGCGCGACTGGTCGTTGGATGTGCCAACCTGAATGGCGGCCTGCAACTCTGGCGACCAGCTGGCGCGTTCTTGTTCAACGACATCTTTGACCAAAGCGGTCGTGTCGATCAGGTTGTAACCTTTGCGTTTGACCACTTGCAGGGCGACTGTGTTCACCCCGTTAAAGCGCGCGGTCCCGGCGCGGTCCTCGAATGTCAGGCGGATCGTGGCCAGATCGCCCAGTGTAATGACACGGTCGCCGTTGGTCTTCACCGGCAGGCTATAGACGTCTTGTGGTTCATTGAATGATGACGGAATCTTGACCGAGAACGTACCTTGTGCTGTCTCTACTTCGCCCGCAGCAATCAGCAGGTTATTGTTGGTGACCACGCCGATCAGCTCGCCTGCGGTGACGTTGTACGCCTCAAGCCGCAAGGGATCGATCACGACTTCCAGCATCTCATCGCGCTGACCGGCCAGACCGGCCTCCAATACCGCATCAATACCTTCAATGCGATCCTGCAACTCCTTGGCGACGCGGATCAGAGTGCGTTCGGGGACGTCGCCAGTCAGGTTGACGATGATGATTGGGAATTCGGAAAAGTTGATTTCGTTGATAGAATATTGGTCAGCCCCATTGGGAAACTGCCCTTCGGCGTTGTTCATAGCCGAGCGGATGTCAGCGAGAATCTTGGTCTTGTCCCAGCCGAATTCGAATTCAAGCGCGACCCCGGCGTAGCCTTCGGCGGCGGTCGAAGACATAGATTTCAGACCATCCAGATCGGACAGTTCTGTTTCCATCGGCTTGACCAGCAATGTCTCGCTGTCCTCGGCTGAAATGCCCGGGAAGGGGACCGACACGAAAATCGCAGGGATTTCGATGTCCGGCTCGCCCTCTTTGGGAAGGCTGACATAGGCCATGCCCCCCGCCAAAAGCGAGAGGGCGATAAACGCCAGTACCATCCGGGCCCGAGAAGCGGCCCAGTCAACTAATCCGGTCATCCCTTGGCCTCTTGATACGTGGGCGCGACACGCACGCCGTCTATGACAAATTCCTGGCCGATTGTGATGATATCCACCATTTCTGGAAGATCGGACACCCAAACGCCCTGCGCTGTGTCGCGCAGCAGTGTGACGGGCATGAACGTCGCGATATTGTCTGCGTCGATGGTCCGCACACCCAATACGCCGTCGTCGTCCAACGTCAGCGTGGACTGCGCGATCAGATGTGCTGTGCGCCCCTCTGAGGCGACGACGATTTCCGCTGTTTGCCCGTCGCTGATCGACATGTCATCATTCGCGACGGTCACTTCGACGCGGAACGTGCGGGTCAGCTCATCTGCACTGCGCGACAGGAACGTCACCTGGCCTTGCACCTGCACGCCAGTCGCCAGACGGGCACCGGCGATTGCGCCCAGGCTGACCTTGCTGACGTCCGTTTCAGGCACGTAGCCCACCAGTTTGATGGGGTTCAGTTGAATGATCGTCGCACAGGGGCTGCCGGGCTGCATCAGCGAGCCAAGCTCTGCTGTGTCGGTTTCCAGCAGGCCAGCAAAGGGCGCCACAATCGAAAGCTGATCAATCTGACGTTCTGCGGTGGCCACGGCGGCCTGTGCTGCCTCGATCCCGGCTTGTGCAGACGACACGGCGGAATTGGCGCGTTGCACGCCAGCGGATGCAGAATCCATTGCGGCCTGCGCGCTGACCAGCCGGGTTTCAGAGGCGTATCCATCCTGCGACAATTGCCGCGCAACGTTCAGGTTGATTTCTGCCTCGCGGACCCGCGCAAGCGCTTCGGTGACGCTGGCTTGTGCCTCGGGGACGCGGCCCCGTGCTTCGGCCAGCCGGGCTTTGGTTTCGGCCAGTTGTGCCTGCCGTGCGCCGGGGTCAAGTTGGCAAAGCTGTTCACCTGCATTGACGTATCCGCCCTTGCGCAGTGGCTCGGAAATCATCAGACCGGATGTTTCCGCAGCGACGGTCACCTGACGGGCAGCCTCGGTGCGGCCACGCAAAATCACGGCGCTCTCAATTCTCTGCGAGACAGAGTGGATCGCGACAACACCGACGCCGCCCGATGTGGGAGCATCTTGGTCCACTACTGCGGCTTCGAGCGACGCCACGGTATCATCTGCTGGCGAGGATGATTGCGCGAAGTCCAACAGGCTGTCGCGTTCGAAAACCAGCAGATAAAGGAATGCTGACACCAAAATTGCGGTGATCACAGGAATGATTTTCATAACACGGCCTTTTGAGGGAATCACACCGATGTGATGCCGATTGACATAGATACTCATTTTTACGTTGCAACCAGCTAAACGGATCAGCCACTAACTAAACTGCTCAGTTCAGATTATACAATTTGCGGCAGTGCCGCAAGTTCACTTTTCTGCGTCGCCGCATGGGGCTTACAGCCAAAGGGCCGCAGGGGCCTTGTCCATCAGGCAAGCTTCGCGATATGAACGCGCTGATAGCGTTTCGCATCCTGCGAGTATTGGGGGCCAAAATGAGCAACTCGGACAGTTTCATCGAGGAAGTCACAGAGGAAGTGCGGCGCGAAAAGCTGTTTGGCTACCTGCAGCGGTATGGCTGGATTGCGGCGGTCGCTGTTGTGGCGCTTGTGGGTGGGGCGGCATTCAATGAATATCGCACGGCCCAGACCCGTGCCGCGGCCGAAGCGACTGGCGATGCGTTGCTTGCAGCACTTAACCAAGATGATCTCGCGGCGCGCGCAGACGCGATTGCGCAAGTGGATGCGGCCGGGTCCGCAGTTGCGGTCACGGGTCTTTTGACTGCAGCGACGCAGCAAGAAGCCGGTGACAACGCCGGTGCGGCTGCAACGCTCAATGCGCTGGCTGCAAATGGTGATATTCCACAAATGTACCGTGATATTGCAACGTTCAAGGCGGCGCTGCTGCCGACTGATGATTCCGCCGGTCGTCTGGCCGCGCTGGAACAGCTCGCGCAACCCGGTCAACCGTATCATCTTCTGGCGTTAGAACAGATGGCCTATGCGCTTTTGGAAATGGGCGATACAGATGCGGCCATCGTAACACTGCGTCGGATCGAAGAGGACGCGGCCGTGTCACGCGGCTTGCGAGAGCGGGCACAAACATTGATGGTGGCATTGGGCGAGCCGCTGCCTGAGCCCGTTACGCAATAACAGTCGGATTGGACCGGATTTTGACAGCCAGAATTTTCATCGTTTCGACTTGCCTGTTTAGCCTGTTAGCGGCCTGCGGCGAAAAAGACGTGATCCTGCCCGGCGACCGCTTTGATCTGCGTGATCGGCCGGTGATGGTGAACGAAGTCCGCGCGATCGATTTGCCTGCCGCGCGTGCGAACGCCGACTGGACACATCGCAACGGTGGGCCGACCCACCAAATCACGCATCCCGCCCTTGGCGCGACATTGCAGCCCGCTTTTGTGGCTGAAATTGGCGATGGTGACAGCCGCCGCGCCCGCATCACTGCCGACCCTGTTGTGGCGGGCGGTGTGATCTACACTTTGGACGCCCGTGCCACCGTAACGGCGACGACGACAGCCGGTCAGTTGCTGTGGTCGCGCGATATTACACCGCGCCGGGACAACCAAAATGATGCCTCTGGCGGCGGGGTATCGGTCAGCAGCGGGCAGGTCTATGTGACCACCGGCTTTGGTGAAATCACGGCACTGGATGCGGCATCGGGCCGGGTTGTGTGGGTGCAAGGCCTTGATGCGCCAGCGATTGCCGCGCCAACGGTGCTTGGCGATTTGGTTTATGTTGTGGCCCGCGACAGCACTGCCTGGGCGCTGGAGATTACCACGGGCCGTATGCGCTGGCAGCAAACCGGCACGCCATCGACCGCAAATTTCGCGAGCAGTGCCGCGCCAGCTGCATCGGATGACCTTGTGATATTTCCCTTCCCATCCGGCGAAGTTGTCGCCACATTTCCCGAGGGCGGCCTGCGCCGTTGGTCCAGCGTGGTGTCCGGTGACCGGTTGGGCCGTGCGGTATCGCTTGTGACTGATATCGGGGGCGATCCTGTCATTGACGGCAACCGCGTGTATGTCGGTAATCTCGGCGGGCGTGTCGTCGCGCTTGATATCATTAATGGCGAACGGTTGTGGACGGCCTCCGAAGGTGCGGTCAGCCCGGTATGGCCGGTTGGTGACGCAGTGTTCTTGATCAACGACCTGAACGAGCTTGTGCGGCTGAATGCCGACACGGGCGTTCCTGTTTGGCGGGTGGCCCTGCCGGTCTTCGGCGACAAACCCAGCGCGCGTCGAAAGGCGGTTTTCGCCCATCGCGGCCCGGTTTTGGCCGGTGGTCGTCTGATTGTGGCATCGTCCGACGGTTTAATCCGACAGTTTGATCCGGCATCTGGCGCGGCGCTGGCGACACTGGATATCCCCGGTGGCGCCGCCTCAAACCCTGTTGTTGCGGGCCAAACGTTGTATGTGGTCAGCAAGACCGGGCAATTGCACGCTTTCCGTTAGGCGATAATTGGTGTATTGGCGGATTTCAAATCCGTCAGGAGCCGTTTGATGACCTTTACCCTTGCCATTGTGGGGCGTCCCAATGTGGGCAAATCCACGCTGTTCAACCGTCTGGTTGGCAAAAAACTGGCGTTGGTCGATGACCAGCCCGGGGTCACGCGTGACCTGCGCGAAGGCGAGGGGCGGCTGGCTGACATTCGGTTTACCGTCATCGATTCGGCGGGCCTGGAAGAGGCGACCGATGACAGTTTACAGGGGCGCATGCGCCGCCTGACCGAACGCGCGGTGGAAATGGCCGATGTGTGCCTGTTTATGATTGACGCACGTGTCGGGGTTCTGCCTGCCGATCAAGTGTTTGCCGATATCCTGCGCAAGAAAAATGCCAATGTCATTCTGGCGGCCAACAAAGGCGAGGGCAAAGCGGCCGATGCCACGATCCTTGAGGCCTATGCCTTGGGTCTGGGTGAGCCGATCCGCATGTCCGCCGAACACGGTGAAGGCATGGGCGAGCTGATGGATGTGCTGCGCCCCATTGCGATCGAACACGAAGAACGCGCAGCACTGGACGCGCCCGAAGTCGACGTTGATGTCGGCGACGATGATGAAGACGCGCCGCGTATCCCGACCCTGTCCAAGCCTCTGCAAATCGCCGTTGTGGGCCGCCCCAATGCCGGTAAGTCCACGCTGATTAATAAGATCATCGGCGAAGAGCGTCTTTTGACTGGACCCGAGGCCGGGATCACCCGCGATGCGATTTCCGTCAAGCAGGTCTGGGATGGCGTGCCGATGCGGATTTTCGACACGGCAGGTATGCGCAGAAAAGCCAAGGTGCAGGAAAAGCTTGAAAAGCTGTCGGTATCGGATGGCCTGCGGGCTGTTAAATTTGCCGAAGTCGTGGTTGTTCTTCTTGATGTTGAAATCCCGTTTGAACAGCAGGACCTGCGCATCGCCGACCTGGCAGAGCGCGAAGGCCGCGCGGTCGTAATTGCCGTCAATAAATGGGATACCGAGGACGACAAGCAGGACAAGCTCAAAGAACTACGCGAATCGTTTGAACGCCTGTTGCCGCAGCTGCGGGGCGCGCCTTTGGTCACCGTATCGGCCAAGACCGGCAAGGGTCTGGATCGTTTGCAGCAGGCAATCATGCGGGCGCATGGCGTGTGGAACCGCCGTGTGACGACGGCCCAACTGAACCGTTGGCTGATCGGTATGCTCGAGCAGCACCCACCACCCGCACCGGGCGGCAAGCGGATCAAGATGCGCTATGCGACGCAGGTTAAAACGCGTCCGCCTGCGTTTGTTGTGATGACATCACACCCGGATTTGATGCCAGAAAGCTATAAACGCTATTTGGTCAACGGGTTGCGGCAAGATTTTGATATGCCCGGCACACCGATCAGGCTGTATCTGCGCGATCAGGGGGATAAAAACCCGTACAAGGACAAAAAGTCCTCGCAGCCGTCGCGCCTGTCAAAGCACCTCAAGAAGGGACCGTCGGACCGTTAGGTCGCAGGCTTAGTCCCAGCACCGCGATGATCCCGGCAGCCGCCAGACCGCTGACCCCGATTTGCGCGGTGCCATTTGCGATGATGATGCCAATCAGGGCCCAAATCACAGTCAGGCCGTAGGCCCGCGAACGGCTTTGCCAGATGACGAAAACAGCCATCAACAGTGCGCCGCTGATCCCGATATAGGCCCACCCAAGCGCGCCTGTGATGATCCCATATCCAGCCGCCGTACTGCCCAGTGATACAAACGATGCCGCCGTCAACCAGCCCGCATAAATGCCGACCGGCACAGCCAACAGCCAGCGGTCGGCAGCGGGCGCACGCAAGAGTGCCGCGACGGCACTGATGGCCATGACAAAGATCAGCACCGTTGCCCAAACCGCGCTGGCGTTGGCGACGGCCAGCCATGGTGTCCCCGCTGCCAGACTGATGATAAGCGGCACGCGGGCCTTGTCCCATCCGGGGTCAGCGCCACGTTTCCAGATGCCGAATAGCGCGGAAACCACGAGCCACCCGTAAATCAGCCCCCAAATCGCAAAGGCATAACCCGCTGGCTGAACCGGGGGATTGATCTGTGGGACGGGCAATTGGTCGGCCCGGAACCCGCTGAACGGATCGGTCAGGGCGGGGGACACGACAAATGTGACTGTGAAAAGAAGGGTAAAGGCTGCGCGTGAAATATTCATACCGATTGATTTAGCACGACGTGGCAAAGATCAACACAGAGTCTGGAAAAGCAGACTTGTCTGCGCGGCTTCTGTGGACCACCATAGCGTTATTTCAAGGGGGTTTTATATGAAGCGCATTGCTATCTGCATCGACGGGACATGGAATCGGCCTGATGCCGCAAATCCGACCAATGTGGTTCGCCTGTCGCGCTGTATCTTGCCCAATGATGTCGATGGTAACGTCCAGGAGGTGATCTATTGTCCGGGCGTTGGGTGCGGGCGGGGCAACAATTGGTTGAACCGGAGGCTGGACCGTCTGTTCGGTGGTGCGCTTGGCTGGGGGCTGACCGATATCATTGAGGAGGCCTATCGCAATTTGATCTTTGCCTATGAACCCGGTGATGAGATCTATATTTTCGGATTTTCGCGGGGCGGTTTTGCGGCCCGGTCACTGGCGGGGTTGATCCGCTGCTGCGGGATTCCGCCGCGCCGCTTTGTCGGGCGCATCCCCGAGGCGATGGCGCGCTATATCAGCCGTGATCCGTCAACCCACCCCGAGGACCCGTCCAGCTATCAGTTCCGTGAAGAATTTGCGCCTGACACAGCGACAAGCGGGAAAGATTTCAAATGGCGTATCGACCGGCAGGATACGCGGGCCATTCGGCTGACACTGGCGTATTTGGGCATTTGGGACACGGTGAAGGCATTGGGAATACCAGCCTTTTTACCCTATTCGGACCGTTTCAATATGCAGTACGTTTTCCATGATGCTGACCTGAGCTCATCTGTGACTGCTGCCCGGCATGCCATGGCAATTGATGAGCAGCGGATCACGTTTCCTGCGGCGCCGTGGGGCAATCTGGACAAGCTGAATGCCGATACCCCCGACGATCAGGTGCAGCCCTATGCGCAGCAATGGTTTCCCGGCAACCACGGATCGGTTGGCGGTGGCGGATCGCGCGAGGGGCTGTCGTCGGTCGCGCTGCATTGGATTACACAGGGCGCCGAACGGGCCGGTCTGGCGATATCTTGGGAGGAGTTCGACCGCGTCGCAGGACGTTTCGCGCCGCACAAAGACCCTTTGATCAATAAATTCGGGCCTGTCGGTCTATCGGGGGCATTTCTGAACACGATCAAAGCCCACCGTGATGGTCCAAAAGAGCTGGAAAACCTGTCGGTGGCGGCGCTTGACCGGGTTCAGCATGATCCGTCGTATCGGCCACAGACGTTGAACTTTGTTCTTGATGATTTGCGCGACAAACCCGCCAGTGAAATTGCTGCACTGCGTGACTGGCTTGTTGCGCGGGATGGGGGGGGGACGCATGAGGTTGATGGGACCTTGCGGCCGCGTGGCTGGGAACCGCCACGCGACGCGGCGGCGCACGGTGGGTTAAAACCCACCTTACGTCAGATCATCTGACCGGCTGCCGAAATCCGCGTTTTGCCGCGCAGATAGGGGTGCAGCGCGGCGGGCAAATCGACCGATCCATCCTGCGCCTGTCCATTCTCGACGACGGCAATCAAAGTCCGGCCAACCGCGAGGCCGGAGCCGTTGAGCGTGTGCACAAACGCGGGTTTGCCGCCTTCGGTGGGTTTGTAGCGCGCATTCATGCGCCGCGCCTGATAATCACCTGCAACCGAGACCGAACTGATCTCGCGGTAGGCGTTCTGACCGGGGAGCCAGACCTCGATATCGTGGGTCTTGCGCATCCCGGCACCAAGATCGCCGGTGCAAAGCACGACGGTCCGATAGGGCAGGCCCAATTTATCGAGGATCGCCTCGGCGCGTCTGGTCATTGCGTCATGTTCGGCGGCGCTGTCTTCGGGCCGCGTCACGCTGACCATTTCGACCTTTTCGAACTGGTGCTGGCGCAACATGCCAGAGGTGTCGCGCCCGGCTGATCCAGCTTCGGAGCGGAAACATAGCGTATGGGCGACATAGCGCAAAGGCAGGTTATTTTCGTCTAAAGTCAAGCCATTAACGATATTTGTCAATGTTACTTCCGCCGTCGGGATAAGCCACCAGCCGTTTGTTGTCTGGTAGCTGTCTTCGCCGAATTTGGGCAATTGGCCGGTGCCGTACATCATTTCTTCGCGCACCAGAACGGGCGTGATGGTTTCCGTCAGCCCGTGGTCTTCGACATGCACGTCGAGCATGAATTGCGCCAATGCGCGGTGCAGGCGGGCCACGGCGCCGGACAGCAGCACAAAGCGGCTGCCCGAGAGCTTTGCTGCGGTTTCAAAATCCATGCCGGGGCGGATGCCTGCGATCTCGAAATGCTCGACCGGGGTGAAGCTGAAAGCGCGCGGGGTGCCGTGGCGATGCAATTCGACATTATCAGTTTCGTCTGCACCATCGGGAATTGTGGGGTCGGGCAGGTTGGGAATAGCCAACAAGAGATCGTTCAGGGCCGCATCCTGTGCCTTGGCTTCGTCATTGAGGCGGGCGATTTCCGCTTTCTTTTCAGCAACTAAGGCGCGCAGGCGTTCGAATTCTGCATCGTCGCCGCCGGCCTTGGCGGCGCCCACTTCCCTGGCGGCCTTGTTGGCTTCGGCCTGAGCGGTTTCGGCGGCAAGAATTTTTGCGCGGCGCGCTTCGTCCATGGCCAGAATTTGCGGGGACATGGGCGCGATCCCACGACGCGACAGGGCCGCATCAAAGGCGGTGGGGTCGTCACGGATGGCGCGGATATCGTGCATGGGATCGGTCCTTATCGGCGTTTCAAGTGGGCGCAGATATGCCCGATTGTGCGGGGCAAGTGAACCGGAAAATGGGCGGCCGTCCGGGCGCGCGCGGTGCGGTGACAAAGCGTTAGGATCGCCCCTGCAAACATGGCCGTACCGCGCCGGAACCGTCGCTTTTCCACAGCTTGATTGCGTACAGACCGCGTACATAGCGCGTACGTACACCGTGCGGCGATGGTCCGCGCGGTTCAGACGGCCAGCGCCGGTGCCTCTTTTGCGCCGGTCATGAAGGCGACGGCATCGGACATGGTATAGTCTTTGGGGTCGATCACACACAGACGTTTGCCAAGGCGGTGGACGTGGATGCGGTCTGCGACCTCGAACACATGGGGCATGTTGTGGCTGATCAGGATGATCGGAATCCCCCGCGAGCGGACATCAAGGATCAGTTCCAGCACACGGCGGGATTCCTTGACGCCCAGAGCGGCGGTCGGTTCGTCGAGGATGATCACCTTGGAGCCGAAAGCGGCGGCACGGGCCACGGCGACACCCTGACGCTGACCACCCGAAAGGGTTTCGACGGCCTGATTGATGTTCTGAATGGTCATCAGCCCGAGTTCGGTCAGTTTGTCACGGGCCAATTGTTCCATCCGGGGACGGTCCAGCTGGCGCAGGAATTTGCCGCGAAATCCCGGTTTGCGCAGCTCGCGGCCCATGAACATATTGTCGGCAATCGACAGCGCGGGGGACATGGCGAGCGTTTGGTAGACGGTTTCGATACCTTCCTTGCGGGCGTCGGTGGGGGAGGTGAAATTGACCTTTTTACCTTCGAGGAACACATCGCCTTCGTCGGCGATGACAGCGCCCGACACGGCCTTGATCAGGGAGGATTTACCGGCACCGTTGTCGCCGATAACAGCCAGAATTTCGCCCGGATACAGATCAAAATCACAGTAGTCCAGTGCGGTGACTTTGCCGTAACGTTTGACAAGGCCGCGCCCTTTGAGAATGGGTTCCATTATGCCGATACCTTTCTGATCCATTGGTCCACGGCGACAGCGCCGATGATAAGTGCGCCGATCAACAAGAACGTCCATTGTGCGTCGGCCCCGGCAAGGCGCAGGCCCAGCGTAAACACGCCCACGATCAGCGCGCCGAACAGTGCGCCCAAGATCGAGCCACGCCCGCCAAACAGCGAGATGCCACCGATCACAACGGCTGTGATGCTTTCGATATTGGCCAGTTGCCCGGAGGTTGGCGAGACGGAACCGATCCGTCCAATCAAGGCCCAGCCCGCGAAGGCGCAAATCAGGCCGGACAGAACATAGACCGAAATCAGCACGCCCTTGACGTTGACACCTGACAGCTGTGCCGCCTCTGGGTCATCGCCCACCGCGTAGACGTGGCGGCCCCATGCCGTTTGTTTGAGAACGTAGGCCAGAAACAGCATCAGCGCGACCATGAAGACGACGCCGACGGTGAATACGGCCCCGCCAACGGTGAATTTGGTGGCGAAGAGTTGCAGCAGGGGGGCGTTTGCCTCGATCTCCTGGGCGCGGATGGTTTCATTGGCGGAGTAGAGGAAATTCGTGGCAAGCACGATTTGCCACATGCCGAGCGTGACAATGAAGGGCGGCAGTTTCATGACGGCAATCAGCCAGCCGTTGATAAAGCCGCAGAACATGCCGACGAGCAAGCCGCAGACAATCGCGATTTCGACGGGCATGCCGTAGCGGAAGGTGAATTGCCCCATAACCACCGATGACAGCACCATGATTGCGCCGACCGACAGGTCAATGCCGGCGGTCATGATCACGAGGCTTTGGGCGGCGGCGACGATGCCGACGATCTGGACCTGTTGCAGGATGAGCGTCAGGGCGAAGGGCGAGAAGAATTTGCTGCCCAGCAACAGCCCGAAGACGGTAATCGACGCCAAGAGAACAAACAGCGGGACGAGCGCGGGCTGGACGTGCAGCGCGTGTTGCAGGCGGGGTATGAAGCCCTTTTTATGTGCGGCGAACGCGGCAACGGCTTCGGTGTTCTTGGACTTTACGATGGCTTCAAAGTCGTCAGCATTGCCGGACATTTGGCGTTCCCCTTGGATTGTACGGATTGGATCACGTTACCAGATTTTAGCAAAGGGGCGGGAAAAACCCGCCCCGATCTGATGATGTGAGCGATCAGGCGAGGGTGATCAGCCCCAGCAGAGGTCAGTGCCTTCGGCGACCGAGATGCTGGTCACGCCATCGACAGGCTGGTCAGTGACCAGTGCGACGCCTGTGTCGAAGAAGCTCTTGCCGGGGGTGTTTTCCGGCAAGGAACCGTCAGCGGCATAGGCGGCGATGGCTTCGATACCCAATGCGGCCATGCGCAGCGGATACTGCTGCGACGTCGCACCAATCACGCCATCCGCGATGTTCTGAATGCCGGGGCAACCGCCGTCGACGGATACGATCAGAACGTCATTTTCACGGCCGATCGCTTTGAGTGCCTCGTAGGCACCGGCGGCTGCGGGCTCGTTGATGGTGTAGACCACGTTGATCATCGGATCGACAGCGAGAAGGTTTTCCATCGCCTTGCGGCCACCCTCTTCGTTGCCGGCTGTGACGTCGTGGCCGACGATGCGGGAGTCATCTTCGTCGCCCCATTTGTTTGGGTCGCCAAGTTCAATGCCAAAGCCCTGCAAGAAACCCTGATCGCGCAGCACGCCGACGGTCGGCTGGCTAACGGCAAGGTCCAGCATCGCGATGCGTGCGTTTGCAGCGTCATCGCCCAGCTTGGCTGCGGCCCACTGACCGATCAGCTCACCGGCAAGGAAGTTGTCGGTGGCGAATGTGGCGTCGGCGGCGTCAATCGGATCAAGCGGTGTGTCCAGGGCGATGACCAAAAGGCCCGCCTCGCGGGCCTGGGAGACGGCGCTGACGATGGACGATGTGTCCGATGCGGTCAGCAGGATGCCGGATGCACCGTCGGCGATGCATGTTTCAATCGCTGCAACCTGTGTTTCATGGTCGCCATCGACCCGTCCGGCGTAGGAGCGGAGTGTAATACCAGCGGCCTCGGCTGCGGCTTCGGCGCCTTCGCGCATCTTGACGAAGAAGGGGTTGGTGTCGGTTTTCGTGATCAAGCACGCCGATGGTGCATGGCTTTCAGCCATCGCCATGCCAGCGGTTGTGATGGCTGCAAGCGCAGTCCCGATAAGCAGTTTCTTCATGATATCCTCCCAGATAATCCGTGGGTCGGGGTCTTTGTCCCAACAATGCAACGGCCAGCTACAGCCTGCCGCTTGGCGATATGGAACTGCGATTCGGGGGCGGCTGTCAATTAATTAATTAACTTTCCTAATTAATTAAGTTCGCCTATGTATTACAGGCGAGGAGGCGGCTAGGTAGTGCGGGATGGATAACCGGTTAGTCAGATCAATCAGCACAGGGCTGAGTCAAAAAGGTGTGCGCGACCACAACGAGCGCCTGCTGCTGTCGCTTGTCCAGCGGCACGGCGCGCTGCCGGGCAGTGACCTTGCGCGGCTTGCGGGCTTGTCGGCGCCGACGGTGTCGGGGATATTGCGCCGCCTTGAAGCCGACGGGTTGCTGGTGCGCGGCGCCCCGGTACGCGGCAAGGTTGGCAAGCCGTCGATACCGATGCGTCTTGATCCGTGCGGGGTTTCGTCATTTGGCCTGAAAATCGGGCGCAGGTCGGCGGATTTGGTGTTGATGGATTTCACCGGCGGTATCCACGATCAATGCAAGATGACCTATGACTATCCGATCCCGACGGCGGTGCTGGCGTTTCTAAAAGACAGCATGGATCAGATGACGGCCAGCATGGCGGCACGCGATATCGCGCGGATTTGCGGCATCGGTGTTGCCGCCCCGTTCGAGCTGTGGAACTGGCACGATCTGGACGGTGCGCCAGCGCAGAATTTCTTGTCCTGGAAAGATCTGGATATCGCGATCGAGATCAAGCAGTTTTCCGATTTGCCGGTGCAGGTTCTGAATGACGCGACGGCGGCCTGTCAGGCAGAACACACTTACGGGCGCGGCAAAGAGTTTCGCGATTACGCCTATTTCTTCATTGGGGCGTTCATCGGGGGCGGGGTCGTCTTGAACAATTCAGTGTTCGAGGGGCGACAGGGTAACGCCGGTGCGCTGGGGTCATTGCGCAGTATCGGCCCCAATGGCGAAAGTATGCAACTGATTGATATGGCGTCCATTCATCAGCTTGAGGCGCGTCTGTTGGAGGTGGATATCGATCCGCGTCAACTGTGGGAAAATCCGCGATGTTGGATGGAGCTGCCGCGCTATGTCGATCCGTGGCTTGGCCAGACGGCACAGGAATTGGCAAAGGCCAGCCTTTCGATCTGTTCGGTGATAGATTTTGAAGCGGTTTTGATCGACGGGGCCTTTCCGGCTGAAATTCGTGATGAACTGGTCGAGCGGACCCGCCGCTATGTGGCGACGCAAGACACCCGTGGCCTGATCCCGCCGCAGATCGAAGCGGGCAGCATCGGCGCCAACGCGCGTGCGCTGGGCGCGGCATGTGGGCCGATCCGTGCGCAGTTTCTGTTAAATACGCATATCGGTGGAACCGACATGTGAGGCCTGCGATTTGTGCGGGGCAGGGAACGCGCCATTATCCGGCTTTGATTGCGCCCATACGGGTGCATTTACGCCCTTCGCAATTGCTTTCGGCAATTGCTGGCCCCATATGGCGCTAACGGGGGCGGTTGCGATCCATTATTCCGGGATGATCGCGGTTGCCATTCGTCCGGGCGGGACCTAATGTGCCGCGACTTTTATGCAGGGTTTTCCTGCAGTATAGATAAAGATAAGGGGCTACCATGCAGGGCGTGCAATCATTTATTCCACTGCTGTTGATCTTCGGCATCATGTATTTATTCCTGATCCGTCCACAGCAGACGAAGCTGAAAGAGCATCAAAAGATGCTGGGTGCATTGCGTCGCGGCGATCAGGTAATCACCCAAGGCGGCATCATGGGCAAGGTCACCAAGGTCAAGGACGACAATGAGGTGGAGGTCGAGATTGCATCCGGTGTGCAGGTCCGTCTGGTCAAATCGACGATCGTGACTGTTGTGAACAAGACAGAACCGGCGAAATCCTAAACCCGCCGAAGGGTCTTATCAAATGCTCAATATCTCTTTTGCCAAGCAGGTGATGATCTGGCTGACGGTCATCATTGGCCTGACGTTCGCGTTGCCGAATGGGTTCTATAGCCGGGTTGAGGCGCATAACGATGCGGTGGCGGTCATTGACGCCGGGCAAAGTGACGCGACGCTGGCCGCGGCGGCAGCGGGGTGGCCACGTTTTTTGCCATCGGGTCTGGTGAACCTTGGTCTTGATCTGCGCGGCGGTGCGCATCTGCTGGTCGAGGTGAAGGTTGAGGACGTGCATGCGTCTTTCCTCGAAGGGTTCTGGCCGGAGGTGCGCGATGTTCTGGCCGCCGAGCGGCAGACCGTTGGTTTTGTCACGCGCGAAGACAGCCCGGTGACCGCGCTGCGGGTGCGGATTTCTGAAAGCGCGGGTGCGGCCCGCGCGCTGGAGCTGGTGCGTGGTCTGGGCCGTCCGGTGACCACATTGACGGGGGCAGGGGCCAGCAACATTGATGTCAGCATTGACGGCACAGTTCTGACGATCACGCTGAGTGATGCGGAAAAGCTGGCGATGAATGATCGCACCATGTCGCAATCGCTTGAGATTATCCGCCGCCGGATCGACGAGGTGGGCACCCGTGAGCCAACGATCCAGCGGCAGGGTGCCGTGCGGATTTTGGTGCAGGTGCCCGGTGTGGGGTCTGCGGATGAGATCATTCAGCTATTGGGCACCACGGCGCAGTTGACGTTCAATCCGGTTGTGGGCCGCACGAGCGACCCCGCGCAATCGCCCGGCAGCGGGAACATGCTGGTGCCTGACGCAGAGCAGCCGGAGGTGTTTTACATCCTTGAGCGGCGTCCGGTTGTGACGGGCGAAGACCTTGAGAATGCTCAGCTGGATTTCGACCAAAACGGGCGACCTGCGGTGGCGTTCCGGTTCGACACCGCGGCGGCGCGGAAATTCGGCGACTATACGCTGGAAAACATCGGATCGCCGTTTGCGATCGTGTTGGACAGCAAAGTGATTTCGGCCCCCACGATCCAGAGTCACATTCCGGGCGGGTCGGGCATTATCACCGGCAATTTCACCACCGAAGAGGCGACCAATCTTGCGGTGCTGCTGCGCGCGGGCGCATTGCCTGCGGAGCTGACGTTTCTGGAAGAACGCACGATTGGCCCGGAGTTGGGCCAAGATAGCATCGACGCGGGCAAGGTGGCCTGTGTCGTCGCGGGGCTGGCCGTACTGATTTACATGGTGCTGAGTTATGGTTTGTTTGGCTTTTTTGCCAATATCGCGCTGACCGTCAATGTCGGGCTGATCTTTGGCCTTTTATCGATTGTGGGGGCCACGCTGACGCTGCCGGGGATCGCGGGGATCGTGCTGACCATCGGCATGGCGGTCGACGCCAATGTGATCATCTTTGAGCGGATCCGCGAAGAGTTGAAGACGGCCAAAGGGCCGGCGCGCGCGATCGAACTGGGGTATGAAAAGGCGATGTCGTCGATTGTAGACGCCAATATCACCACGTTCATGACGGCGGTGATTTTGTTCTTTGTCGGCTCTGGCCCGGTCAGCGGTTTTGCCGTGACCCTTGGGTTCGGCATCGCCACATCGGTTTTCACGGCGATTTTCGTCACACGTGCGTTGATTGCGATTTGGTTCGCGCGCACCCGTCCCAAAACGATTGAGGTTTAAGATGCGCCTGAGATTAGTCCGCGACGATACCAAGATCGACTTTTTCGCGCGCTCGCGCCTGTGGCTGGGGATATCGCTGGTCATGATGGTGGTGGCCTTTGGGTCATTCATGTTGCAGGGCCTGAATTATGGCATCGACTTTCAGGGCGGCACCAGCATTCGGACCCAATCGGAGGTGCCGGTTGATGTAGCGGCCTATCGCGATGTCCTGGCGCCGCTGAACCTTGGCGATGTGTCGATCGCAGAAGTGTTCGATCCATCATTCGACGCGAACCAGCATGTGGCCATGGTGCGGATTCAGGCACAGGAGGGCGACGAGCGGATTGCAACCGAAACAATCGACGCGATCCAGACCGCGCTGCAAACCATTGATCCGGCCATCACGTTTCCGTCGGTCGAATCGGTTGGCCCCAAGGTTTCCGGTGAGCTGATCAACACCGCCGTTCTGGCTGTTTCATTGGCTGTCTGCGCGATTTTGTTGTATGTCTGGATGCGGTTCGAGTGGCAGTTTGCCGTCGGTGCCGTGCTGGCGCTGCTGCATGACGTGCTGCTGACGATCGGCATCTTTTCGGAGCTTCAGATCAAGTTCGATCTGGCGATCATCGCGGCGCTGCTGACCATTGTGGGCTATTCGATCAACGATACCGTGATCGTGTTTGACCGGGTCCGAGAGAACCTGCGCAAGTACAAGCAGATGGACCTGAAAGAGGTTCTGAACTTGTCGATCAACGAAACCTTGAGCCGGACGTTGATGACATCGGGCACCACAATGCTGGCGCTTTTTGCGTTGTTCGTGCTGGGTGGTGATGTGATCCGGGGGTTTGTGTTTGCGATGATGTGGGGCGTCGTTATCGGGACCTATTCGTCAATCTTTGTCGCCTCTGCTATCCTGCTGGTGCTGGGGGTCAAACGCGACTGGTCCAAAAAGGACATCAACGCGGGCACACGCTATGGCCATTTGGACAGCTGACGGGGGACAGCAATGCGCCTGAACGAGATCAGATATAACGATTCGGTGCCGATTGACGGCTACGGCCCCGGATTTTTCCGTATTGGTGGCAAGCTGGTGCATGGGCCGGTTGCGGTGTTCCCATCTGGGGTGACCGCCTGGGGCGGATTTGACGATATTGACGTGATCCTTGCGCAGGCGGAAACGCTTGATGTGGTGTTCGTCGGCACCGGGGCCGAGATTGCGCACCCGCCTGCGGGCTTCCGTCAGGCGCTGGAAGATGCGGGTATCGGGGTGGAAACAATGGCGTCGCCTGCGGCCTGTCGCACCTATAATGTGCTTTTGTCCGAGGGGCGGCGGGTCGCCGTTGCCCTGATCCCGGTCTGAATGCTGCGGGTTCAAAACCTGACCTGCGCCCGCGGCGGTGTCCCGGTTCTGAGCGGGGTCAGTTTTGACGTGGCCGCCGGGCAGGCGCTGATCTTGCGCGGACCCAATGGGGTTGGCAAGACCACGCTGCTGCGCACGCTTGCGGGGTTACAGCCCGCGCTGGCCGGGGCGGCCGATTATCCTCAGGATCAGGGCGCATATGCCAGCCACGCCGATGGCATCAAAACCGCGCTGACCGTGACCGAGAACCTTGCGTTCTGGGCCGATGTGCATGGTACGATCCTGTCGGACGGGATTTTTGCGACCTTTGATCTGGTTGATTTGCGCGACCGCATGGCTGGCACGTTGTCGGCGGGACAAAAGCGCCGATTGGGGCTGGCCCGGTTGGGTGTGATTGGTCGCAAAGTGCTGTTTCTGGATGAGCCGACCGTGTCGCTGGACGGGTTTTCGGTCAGGCTGTTTGCGGATTGGTTGCAGAATACGCATCTGGCGGGGGGTGGCATTTCGGTGATCGCGACGCATATTGATCTGGGTCTGGCTGCACCTGAACTGGACCTGACACCGTTCAAGGCGGCGCCCGATGTGGGCGGCGGATCTGACGAGGCGTTCCTGTGATTGCCCTGCTGTTACGCGATCTGCGGCTGGCGGTGCGGGCCGGTGGGGGCTTTGGGCTTGGGCTGGCATTTTTTCTGATCGTGGTGGTGCTGGTGCCGTTTGGAGTTGGCCCCGAGACTGCGGTGCTGACGCGTATCGCGCCCGGAATTTTGTGGGTCGCGTCATTGCTGGCGGCGCTTTTGTCGCTGGATCGGATTTTTGCGCTGGATTTTGAGGATGGGTCCCTGGCGTTGCTGGCGACATCGCCGTTGCCATTGGAAGGTGCGGCATTGATGAAAGCGCTGGCGCATTGGATCACCACGGGGTTGCCGCTGACCATTGCTGCGCCCGCGCTGGGGTTTCTGCTGAGCCTCGCACCGGAGGCTTATGTTTATTTGCTGGTCTCGCTATTGCTGGGCACGCCCGCGCTGTCGATGATCGGGACCTTTGGTGCGGCGCTGACGGTGGGATTGCGCCGGGGCGGGCTGTTGTTGTCGCTGCTGGTGTTGCCGCTCTATGTTCCCACGTTGATTTTTGGCGCGGAGGCGGTGCGGCGCGGCGCCGATGGGTTGGACCCGACGGGCGCGCTTTTGTTGCTGGGCGCGATTACGGCGGGCACATTCGCCTTGCTGCCCTTTGCCACTGCGGCGACATTGCGCATCAACCTGCGGTGATGGGGGATTGAGGGTGGTCATGAGGCAGGGTAGGTAATGCGGATGTCGCTATGGGAATACGCCAATCCGAAACGGTTCATGGGATGGACAGCACCGGTGCTGCCCGTTGTCTTTGGGCTGGCAGGGGTGTGTCTGGTCGTCGGGCTGGTCTGGGGTTTCTTTTTCACGCCAGATGATTACCGCCAAGGATCGACCGTCAAGATCATCTATCTGCATGTGCCCGCCGCCCTGATGGCGATCAACGCGTGGATCATGATGTTGGTTGCCTCGTTGATCTGGATCGTGCGGCGACATCATGTTTCGGCGCTTGCGGCCAAGGCGGCGGCATCCGTGGGCCTGACGATGACGTTGATTGCGCTGTTTACCGGGGCTATCTGGGGCCAGCCGATGTGGGGCACCTATTGGGCCTGGGACCCGCGGCTGACATCGTTCCTGATCCTGTTCCTGTTCTATCTGGGCTACATCGCCCTGTGGGAAGCGATCGAGGACCCCGATACCGCCGCTGACCTGACATCGGTGTTGTGCATGGTGGGGTCAATTTTTGCGATCCTGTCGCGCTATGCGGTGTTGTTCTGGAATCAGGGGCTGCATCAAGGCGCGTCGCTGTCGCTGGACCCGGAAGAGAACGTGGCGGATGTGTTCTGGCTGCCGCTGGTGGTCTGCATCGCGGGGTTTGCGCTGCTTTTTATCGCGCTGGTCCTGCTGCGCACCCGTACTGAAATCCGTGCCCGCCGTATTCGGGCGCTAGAGGCGAGGGTGCGGCGTGCCTGATCTGGGACAATATGCAAACGCGGTTCTGGCCGCCTATGGGGTCAGCATCGTGTTGCTGGTCGTGCTTGTCGGGTTAAGCTGGTGGCGGTCGGCGCGCGTGCGTGCGGCATTGGAGCGGGTGGAAAAGAATGGCTAGGATATCGCCGCTAGTGATCATTCCGCCGGTGATTTTTGCGGCCCTTGCAGGGCTGTTTGCCGCCGGTATGTTGCGCGACAACGCCGATGAGCTGCCGTCGACCTTTGTGGGGCAACAGGCGCCACCGGTGCCGATTGAGGCGGTGCAAGGCACGCAGCAAATCACCGACGCGGACTTACGCAGTGGCGAGATCACGATTGTGAACTTCTGGGCCAGCTGGTGCCCGCCGTGCCGGGCCGAGCATCCCACCTTGCTTGCGCTTGCAGGGCAGGGGTATCGCATTGCGGGCGTGAATTTCCGCGATCAGCAGGCACAGGCCGTTGAATATCTGACCGACGAGGGCGATCCGTTCTTTGCCACCGGGTTCGATCTGCGGGGCAGGGTCGCGATTGACTGGGGTGTCACTGCGCCGCCCGAGACGTTCATCGTGGATGGCGACGGCACGGTGCTGTTCCGGTTTATCGGACCGCTGGTCGGGTCGGATTACGAGCAGCGGTTTTTGCCGGAGTTGGCAAAGGCGGTGGAGTGAACTTTCCGGGGTGCCGGGGTAAACCCCGGCCTACGATTGGTTGATATTTCAGGCGCGTGTCGAGCCCGGTCACTGTGACCGGGCTTTTTCGTTTTTTTGTCGGCTCAGGCAGATTTTGCCAAATTCCGCAGCACATAGTGCAGAACGCCACCGTTTTCGATGTATTCGATCTCGACTGCGGTATCTATCCGGCATTTGACGGTGATATCCTTCACCGTGCCATCGGCGTAGGTGATGTGCGCCGTCATGTCCTGCAGGGGCTTCACCGCGTCCAGACCGTTGATTGTCACGGTTTCTTCGCCGGTCAGGCCAAGCGTTTTGCGGGTATCGCCGCCGGTGAATTCAAACGGCACGACGCCCATGCCGACGAGGTTGGAGCGGTGGATACGTTCGAAGCTTTCAGCGATCACGGCTTTGACGCCCAGAAGTGCGGTGCCTTTGGCCGCCCAGTCGCGCGATGATCCGGCACCGTATTGTTCGCCGGCAAAGATCACCAGTGGCGTGCCCTGTTCCTGATAGGCCATCGCCGCGTCGAAGATCGAGGTCTGCGCCCCATCGGGGCCTTTGGTATAGCCGCCTTCGACGCCATCGAGCATTTCGTTCTTGATGCGGATGTTGGCAAAGGTGCCGCGCATCATGACTTCGTGGTTGCCGCGACGTGAGCCATAGCTGTTGAATTCGCGCACGGGCACCTGACGGTCGATCAGGTACTGACCGGCGGGGGTGGTGTCCTTGAACGAACCGGCGGGGCTGATGTGGTCGGTGGTCACGAAATCGCCCAGCACGGCCAGAACCTTGGCGTTGGTGACGTTTTGGATCGTGCCTGCATCCTTGGACATGCCGCGGAAGTAGGGCGGGTTCTGGACGTAGGTCGATGCGGCGGGCCAGTCGTAGGTTTCACTGTCGGTGGTTTCGACCGCCTGCCACTTTTCATCGCCTTTGAAGACGTCGGCGTATTTGCTGATGAACGCTTCGCGGGTCACTGTTTTTTCGACAAGCGCGTTGATTTCGGCGTTGGTGGGCCAGATGTCTTTGAGGAAGACATCGTTGCCGTTTTGATCCTGCCCAAGCGCGTCTTTGGCGATGTCGATGTTCATGTCACCGGCCAGCGCATAGGCCACGACCAGCGGCGGTGAGGCGAGGTAATTGGCGCGCACATCGGGGGAAATGCGCCCTTCGAAGTTGCGGTTGCCCGACAGCACCGATGTCGCGATCAGGTCGCCTTTGGTGATGGCGTCGGACAGTTCTTTTTGGATCGGGCCAGAGTTGCCGATGCAGGTCGTGCAGCCGTAGCCAACAAGGTTGAAGCCGATGGCGTCGAGATCTTCCTGCAGGCCTGCGGCCTCGAGGTATTCGGAGACGACCTGGCTGCCGGGGGCGAGCGATGTTTTCACCCAAGGTTTGCGGTTCAGACCCAGCGCGCGTGCCTTGCGGGCGACAAGGCCCGCGCCGATCATCACGTAGGGATTGGAGGTGTTGGTGCAGGACGTGATCGAGGCGATCACGATAGAACCGTCGTGCAGTTTATAGTCTTCGCCTGCGACCTGCTGGCTGTTGTGGTGGCCCTGATCACCGGGGATGTGATGGGGGGCGACGGGCCCCCCTTCGGCTGTCATCTGGGCTTTTTCGGCAGGGGTTGCGGATTTCTCGGGGCGCTGACCTTTGATGTATTGGCCAAAGGCCTCGGCCGCACCGGTCAGGGCGATGTAGTCCTGTGGGCGCTTGGGGCCGGAAATGGCCGGGACGATCGTGCCCATGTCGAGGTGCAGTTTGTCCGTGTAGATCGGGTTGTAGCCGGCGTCGCGCCAGAAGCCGTTTTCCTTGGCGTAGGCTTCGACCAAGGCGATGCGGTCTTCGTCGCGGCCGGTGTTGCGCAGGTAGCGCAGGGTCTCGCCGTCGATGGGGAAGAAGCCGCAGGTCGCGCCGTATTCTGGGGCCATGTTGGCAATGGTCGCCCGGTCGGCCAGTGGCAGGTGATCAAGGCCAGTGCCGAAGAATTCGACGAATTTACCCACAACGCCAAGTTTGCGCAGCATTTCCACGACTTTCAGCACAAGGTCGGTGCCGGTGGTGCCTTCCATCATGGCGCCTGTCAGCTCGAAACCCACCACTTCGGGGATCAGCATGGAGACAGGTTGGCCCAGCATTGCCGCCTCGGCCTCGATCCCGCCGACGCCCCAGCCCAGCACGGCAAGGCCGTTGACCATGGTGGTGTGGCTGTCGGTGCCGACGAGGGTATCGGGGTAGGCCACGACATCGCCGTTCTGGTCGGTGTCGGTCCACACGGTCTGGGACAGATATTCAAGGTTCACCTGATGGCAGATGCCGGTGCCCGGTGGCACCACGCGGAAGTTGTTAAACGCGCCCTGACCCCATTTGAGGAACTGGTAGCGTTCCATGTTGCGTTCGTATTCGCGGTCCACATTCATCTGGAATGCCCGTGGGTTGCCGAATTCGTCGATCATGACCGAATGGTCGATGACCAGATCGACAGGGTTCAGCGGGTTAATTTGCTGGGCGTCGCCGCCAAGCGCCACAATGCCATCACGCATCGCGGCGAGGTCAACGACGGCAGGCACGCCGGTGAAGTCCTGCATCAGTACGCGGGCCGGGCGGTAGGCGATTTCGCGGGGGTTCTTGCCGCCATTGTCGGCCCATTGGGAAAACGCCTTGATGTCATCGACCGAAACCGAGAAACCGCCGTCTTCAAACCGCAACAGGTTTTCCAGCACCACCTTGAGCGCGGCAGGCAGTTTGGAGAAATCGCCCAGACCCGCAGCTTCGGCAGCCGGGATAGAGTAATAGGCGACGGATTGGTCACCAACGGTAAGCGTTTTGCGGGTTTTGGCGGTGTCTTTGCCGACAGTGATTGTCATGGCGATCCCTTTCAAGGCTGATGCTGTGTAAGGCTATTGCCGTGGCTTTTGCCCCATGGCGCGTGGCCGTTCAAGGGGGGTAGCGCCATTTTTTGTATACCATTGCACACAATCACGATCAAATTGCGCGTGATCGCCCTGAAACATAGATGACGCGGCCATCGCAATTCGTTGATTGGTTATTTCAGGCAAATATCAATAGACCAAATGGACAGGACAAGATCAGGATACCCCATGCGCCCCATTTTTGCAGCACTTGCGTTTGCAGGCTTTTTCATGACGACGGAAGCGGTGGCGCAAGACGCACCTGTGGTAATTGAGCTTTATACGTCGCAGGGGTGTTCATCTTGCCCACCCGCCGATGCCATGTTGCATGATCTGGCCAAATACGACGACGTGATCGCATTGGCGCTGCATGTCGACTATTGGGATTACATTGGATGGGCCGATATTTTCGCCGATCCCGCCTATACGGCGCGCCAACATGCCTATGCCCGTGCGGCGCGTGCGACAACGGTTTACACCCCGCAAATGGTGATCAACGGGCAGGATCGCGTGGTTGGATCACGCCCGATGCAGGTCATGGATCTGGTGCAGGCGCATCGCGCAAAGGGGACGCCGATTGCTGTGTCGCTGGCACGCAATGGCAACCGGGTGCGGATCACCGCAGCGCCGGGGCATCGCGGTGATTATGTTGTTCAACTGGTCCGTTATACCCCCGAGGAAACCGTTTTGATCGGACGTGGTGAAAATGCGGGCCGCGAGGTGAGCTATGCCAATATCGTCAATTCGTGGACGGTCCTGAGCCGCTGGGATGGCACCACCGCGCTGGCGCTTGATGCGGATGCGAGCGGCAGTGATCCCGTCGTGGTGATCATACAGCAAATTCGCAGTGGTCCCATTGTGGGGGCCGCGCAGCTGCGCTAACTGCCGGTTCGGACCTTCCAGCGGCGGTGTACCCAGAACCATTGCGCGGGGTTGCGGGCGATCTGCGCCTCGAGCCGCCGGGTGATTTCGACCATCATGTCGCGGGGGTTTGCGGGGGTGATCGGTGCCTCTACCTCGACTGCGAAGGACATGCCGTCGGGCTGCCGGATTCCGAAATAGGGGATCACCAGCGCATTCAGGCGCAGTGCAATATCCGCGGCGGATGTGGCGGTATGGGCGGGCTGGCCCAAAAACGGGATGCTGATCCCGGGGGCCGAGACATCAAACAACAGCGTCCCCATGCCGCCCGATTTCAGATGCCGCGCAAAGCCCATTGTGCCGCGGCGGCCCTGTTCAAAAACCGGCCCGCCCCATGACGTCATGGTTTTGGCGTAATGGGCATTGAAATATGCGTTCTGCATCGGGCGATACAGCCCACCGATGGTATGCCCCAGACGGGTCAGGACCTGACGCGGGGCTTCGTGATTGCCAAAATGGGCGGTGACGAAAATGACCGGGCGCTTTGCCATTGCGGCCTTGGCCAAGGGCGCAAGCCCGGAGCCGGTGGGTATCGTTTCAGACAGCCGTCTGCCGAAGTCCTGCCAGGAATAATTCTCGATCAGGGTGCGGCCGAAGTTGTCGCAGCAGGCCCCGGCCAGCGCGCGCCGGTCTGGGGGCGGCATGTCGGGGTAAATGCGTGCCAGATTATCCTCGGCGCGTTTGCGATACCCTGCGAGCGGGCCAATGGCGTGGCGCAGGGCCGCGCCCATGATCGGCACGCGTGTGTCATAGGGCAGGCGCCGCACGGTTCCGATCAGCCCGCGCAGGGCGCGATCGGCAAGCCAGTCGGCGGTGGAACCGTCAAGAGGGGCGTTTGTGGTCATTGTGCGTTGTCTCAGACGGCGGGTCGCTTGGCCAGCCCCGTGCCGATCATACTGTCGCGGGTGACCAGTGGGGCCAGATCGCCTGCGGACCAGCCATCAGTGCCGCCGGGCCGGGCGGGAATCACGATGTAGCGCATGTCGGCGGTGCTGTCATGGACGCGCACGGTCGTGCGGTCGGGGAGGGTGACGCCGAATTCGGCCAACACATTGCGCGGTTCCTTGACGGTGCGCGAACGGTAGGCGCGCGATTTGTACCAATCGGGCGGCAGGCCCAGCAGATTGCGCGGATAACACGAACACAGGGTGCAGACGATGACGTTGTGCACGTCGGCGGTATTTTCGACCGCGATCAGGCGCATCGGGCCGATATCATAACCCATCGCGCGACTGGCGGCGCTGGCGTCGGCCAGCAGATCGGCGCGGAAGGCAGGATCGGTCCAGGCACGGGCGACAACGGCGGCGCCGTTGGCCGGGCTGCGGGCATCCATGGCGTTGATCTGGGCATTGATTTCGGCGGCAGTCGTCACGCCTTTTTCAATGAGCAGTTCACGAATCGCGATTTCCATCTGTTGCCAGTAGGTCAGGGGGCGGTCACCGTCGGGGCGGTAGGGGTGGCCCGACGGCGAGAGGTGGTCGTGGTGATCATGGGGCATGGGGGGCGTCTACCTTTTCCAGCCAATGCGCATAGATTTCTGCATCCAAAGTGTCATCGGGGTGTTCTGCCGCCGACCCCCAAAGTTCGGCCATGGTGAAGCGGATGCGCAGCAGGGGCAGGGGGTGCCCGTGATGGCCGTAGGCCAGTTCTTCGGGGTTGGGGAACGGACCGAGGGTGCGTTCGACCCAGCCGCATTTGCCGCGCAGGTAGGCGGGGGTGCGGACATGACCGGGGGGCATATCGGCGCGGACCCGCATGAATTGTCGGCTAGTCACTGGCCGCCTCGCCATATGTGGTGCCACGTGCGGCGACGGCGGTCATGCGGTTTGCCAGCTCTGCGGTGGTGTAAACCCCGGCTTCGACAAGGTTCTGGTTCACCGAGGCGATCCAGCGTTCGTAGTAGGACATCTGTTCGAACGATGCGGGCGGCATGTCTTCGAGCACGCGGCGCAGGCCGTCGACGGTGAAATACCCCTTGCCAGACGTAATCACCATGAGCGCGTCGACACGCTTTTCCCAAAGGGCGAAATCATGCTGGTCGGCGGGTACGGGCCCTGCGGCCGTGCCGCCCATGTCGTGCCAGCGGTGGCCGTGAAAAGGATCAGGTGTTTGCGTCATGCGCCAAGGTTAGTTCAGATCACGCGGGCCTGTCCATGCGCTATTGCGGGTCATCATCGGCTTCGTCAGGGTCGATCAAGGTGATCATGCCGGTATCAACCATTTCGCGGATCGCCTTGGTGATCTCGCCCATGGCGGCTTCGGCGTCGGCTTTGTTGACACGGCCCCGTTCGGCGGCATCGTCGCGCAGTTGGCCTGCCATCCGCTGTGATATGCTGCCGAGAATGAATTCGGCAGAGTTGACAAGCGCCGCGTCCCCCGAAAGAGCGGCTGCCATGGCGGTGAGCATGACGGTGCCATCGACCGAGCGGATGCAATTGGGAATGTCCGTGGGTTTGACGCGCAACGCGATGTCCTTGAAGGTGAAAATCGCCTTGCGCACATCGCTTGCAAAATCCGGATCTGCGGCACCCAACCCTTCGAGAACGTCTTCGCGGGTGTCTGTTGCGGTGGAGTTGAGGATCGCGCCAAGCCGCTGTACGGGCGCCTTTTCAAAGGCGAGGGGCAGGATCGTGCCGTAATCATGCGCCAGCGCGGCGCCTATTCGGCGCACGGCATCGGGCGCAATATCGGCGGTCTGCGACATGGCAAAGGTGATCCGCCGGGCGCGATCACCGGGGGTTTTCATCAATACGTCTGCCGCCTTGGCCACAGGAAGTTTCGACAAGGCCACTGCGCACACTTCGATGCTTTCGGACATCATGATCTTGACGATGCGATCAATGGGCAATGCGATGACGCGCGGCCAGTGGTCGCCATTGCGGACACTGGCGAGTTGCGTGCGCAATCGTTCTGCCAAATCTGGGCTGAGGTGATCGGCAAGGGCGCGTACCGCACCATCGTGGGTGCCGGGCGCCGCAAGGCCAATTGCCTCGAGTTCCGACACAAATTCGTCTGCGACAGCGGAGACCGTGTTGCGGTCCACCAGCCGGATAGCCCCCAATTCGCACGTTAGCAGTTCTTGCAGTGATTCGGGGAGTTGGGACAACGACAGGCTGCCTCCATCGCTGATCATCATCTGCACGATCATCGCGGCCTTGCGTCTGCGGCTAAGGGTCGGCGCCCCGGATATATGCGATTTAATTCCCATACCCCGTCATAACGGACCGTGTGTAAACGAACCGTTAGAAAACCGTGGTCAGCTGCCGGGATGCGTGACCATGACGGACATCTTCTTGAGTTGCTCGATGGTTTCATCCGACAATTGGGCCTGATCGGCGGTATTCGCATGCAAATCGTCAACGGCCGCTGTGATTGTTGATATTTCTAAGTCAGTGAATTCCCTGTCTTCGCGCGAAAAGCCACCGATACTCCGAGAACCGTCACTGTCGGATGCGCAGACGATACCGAATCGCATGCCGTACTCTGCTGCCTTGACCAGAACGCCGGCGGGATCCTGCAGTCCGGACCAGCGGCAAGCTCCAGCTTGCTCAAAACCCCATGCCACCATGGGATCAGACATGAGAAGCCCGTTCTGGGAGTAATACTCCAGCCATTCTTTTTTGTAGGTCTGAAACATGAACTTCGGTGTCGTGTACTGGATATGAAAACCAAGCGCATACCCGGCAGGCGCCAGCTTGTTTAACTCGCCTAACACTTGACTAATCTCTAGCTGCGACGTTGACATGTCTTTAACTCGCTTTCCGGTTGCCAAAGGCCGTTCGTTCGAAATACCATGGTACATGGCTTTGATGTTCGTCATTGTATGTGTAACTAAGCAAAGACGACAAGGCTTTTATATTCATGGATAGCCTAGAGGTTAGATAGATGTCGGGACTTCTGGGTCCAAAGGAGATTGAGCAGCTTGCTCCGTCGGGGCATTACATCGCCTTGCGGATCGGGTTCGCGTTTCCGATGGAAGAGGTCAATGCGCTTCCTGTGGAGTGGATTGAGCACTATACGAACAACCGATTTATGCTTTTTGATCCGGTGGTCAGGTGGGCCTATAGCCACGTGGGTGCCTGCCGTTGGAGTGCCTTGCCCATGGATGACCCCAAACGCATTATCGCACAGGCCCAAACTTTCGGTCTGAGATTTGGCGTGACGGTTTCCATCCTCAACACCGGAGCTGATACGCAGCGTTCGTTTGCATCATTTGCCCGGTCCGACCGCGAGTACACAGACCTTGAGGTGAAACTGCTTAGGGCGTTTTTGACCCGAAGGCACAACGAGACCGCGCCGCCGACCAATCTGACGCGCGCCGAGCTTGAGGCATTGGGTATGGTCAAGGAAGGCAAGCGACTGAAAGAAATCGCGCACGAGCTTGGTGTCAGCGAAGGCGCAGTCAAACAACGCCTGAAGAACGCCAAATTGAAGCTGGGGGCCAAGACCGGCACGCAGGCGGCCACCTTGGCCAGTCAATACGGGCTGATATAACACGCCATTTTAATTGATTTTCTCGTAAATTTTCGCGCTAATTTGAACTGTCGTGGTAAAGACGACAATCGACAGATGTAACGCGAGCTTCCGTTCGCCTCGAATTGGAGAATTAAAATTAAATGAACCATATTTCTTTCAACCTAGCACAACTTCACCAGTATGGATCGGCCTTCTATGACTTTCTGGGTCTAAGGAAACGGTTCTTTGTTGATCAACTTGGATGGGACATTCCCCACGATGATGATGTGGAAATGGACCAATATGACAACCCAACGGCCTTTTATTCACTTGTTCTGCGCAAGGGTCGGGTGATTGCGGGTATCCGCGCGATGCCGACAACCGCGACCTGGGGATCACATACCTATATGCTGCGCGATGCCGTTGCCGGCAAACTGGGTGGCATTCCATCGACGATTATCAACAAGGTCGCCGTATCGCCGAATGTCTGGGAAGCGACCCGTGTGGTAATTTCCGATGAAGTGACGACACAGGCCGATCGCTCGCTTTGCCTGTCACTGATTCTAGATGGGGTCGTTGACGAGGCAAAATCAAAAGGCGCAACCGAGATCATGGCGCTTTGCCCACCTTCCTTTGCGCGGACATTACGGCAAATCGGCTACGGTGCGCATCTGATCGGCGAGCCTTATGTCAATGCGCACGACGGACGCCGCTATGTCGCGATGAGCATGCCTGCCGAGCGCAAGATGCCTCTGGTCGCCAAAATTTCTGCAGTCGCAAAGGCGGCACATGCAGCCAAGGCCACGCACTTGTCGCAGCCCCAGCCCGTCCATGCGCCATCGGTGATTTGATGTCAGGGCGGTGACCGGTTGGCTGCAGAGCGCTGCCAATCGGTCACACCGCGCGCTTAGCTTGCGCCGAAAACCCGTGCGAAAATCGTATCAACATGCTTTGTGTGATAGCCAAGATCGAACTTTTCTTCGATTTCAGCAGCCGAAAGCGCCTTGAGGACATCATCGTCAGCCAGCAATTCGGTTTTGAAATCTGCACCCTTTTCCCAGACTTTCATCGCGTTGCGCTGCACCAGACGGTAGGCATCTTCGCGGCTGACGCCAGCCTGCGTCAGCGCCAGAAGCACGCGCTGCGACATCACCAGGCCACGGAATTTGTTCATGTTGGCCAGCATGTTGTCGGGATAGATCACGAGCTGTTCAACCACACCGGCAAGCCGGTGCAGGGCAAAATCCAACGTGACCGTGGTATCGGGGCCAATCGCGCGTTCGACGGACGAATGGCTGATATCGCGTTCATGCCAAAGCGCGACGTTTTCCATTGCGGGCACGACCGACATGCGGACCAGACGCGCGAGGCCGGTCAGGTTTTCGGTCAGTACCGGGTTACGCTTGTGCGGCATCGCCGAGCTGCCTTTTTGGCCGGGGCTAAAGAATTCTTCGGCCTCCAGCACTTCTGTGCGCTGCATATGGCGAAACTCGGTCGCTATGTTTTCGATGCTGGATGCGATGACGCCCAAGGTGGCAAAGAACATCGCATGGCGGTCGCGGGGAATCACCTGGGTGCTGATCGGTTCGGGTGTCAGGCCCAGTTGCGCGCAGACGTGTTCCTCGACGGAGGGGTCGATATTGGCGAATGTGCCAACCGCGCCGGAAATCGCGCCCGTGGCAATTTCGGCCCGTGCTGTCATCAAACGGGTGCGACCCCGGTCCATTTCGGCATAGAATCGGGCAAAGGTCAGACCCATCGTCGTGGGTTCGGCGTGAATACCGTGACTGCGACCGATGCGGACGGTGTCCTTGTGTTCAAAGGCGCGGGTCTTGAGGGCGGCCAGTACACGGTCCATGCCAGCCAGCAGCAGGTCAGCCGCACGGACCAGTTGCACGTTCAGCGTGGTGTCCAGCACGTCGGACGATGTCATGCCCTGATGCACGAACCGCGCATCATCGGACCCGATATGTTCGGCCAAATGGGTCAGAAAGGCGATGACGTCGTGTTTGGTGACCGCTTCGATTTCGTCAATCCGCGCCACGTCAAAAGTCACGTCCTTGGCTTTCCAGACGGCTTCGGCGTTTGCTTTGGGGATCACGCCGATGGCAGCCTGAGCGTCACAGGCGTGCGCTTCGATCTCGTACCAGATACGGAATTTTGTTTCAGGTGACCAGATGGCAACCATTTCGGGACGGGAATAACGCGGGATCATGGGCAAACCTTTATGAAGGGTGGGCAGCGGATTTCCCCTGCGTCATAAAGAGACAGGCCCCGAGCCTCAAGGGAGAGATGACATGAAGATCACTGTGCCGCATCGGACCTCTGGCGATTTTGCGGGTGGTTGGCAATTGCGGCGCATGATTGCGGACCGGCTGACGGGGCAGGACGGGCAGCTGACCGGTACCGCGCATTTTGCGGACGCAGGGCAGGGCCGCCTGAAGTACACCGAAACAGGCCAGCTGCGTCTGGGTCACGGTCCGGTGCTGGCCGCGACGCGCAGCTATTTTTGGCAGTTCGCCGATGACCGCGTTGCAGTGACCTTTGCCGATGGCGCCGCCTTTCACAGCTTTGCCCCGGCAGGCCATGCCGCAGGCACCGATCATCCATGTGGCGCAGATTTCTATACGGTGCGCTATGATTTTACACGCTGGCCGGAGTGGCAGGCAACCTGGGTGGTGACCGGACCGCGCAAGGATTATTCATCCGTGTCGGTTTATGCACCGTAAGGTGGGTTTTAACCCACCCTCCACGGGGCACGCCACACCATGTCACTTGCACCTGACCCCGGCTCGGGCAATAAAAGCACACGAAATTAATTAACAGGGGAGAGCGGCACATGGCCCTCGCACGAAACGACACAGTCCTGACCGAGGCTTTTGGCCCATCGCAAGGTACCGCCCTGCGCGTCAAGCAGGTAGCGATGGTGGTGCTTGGCATCGCCGCGCTGGCGGTTTTCGCCAAGATCAAGGTGCCGGTCCCCGGCAGCCCCGTCGCCATCAGCATGGGCACATTCGCCGTTCTTTCGATCGGGGCTGCCTATGGGCCGCGGTTGGGCCTGACCACGATTCTGGGCTACATGATTGTCGGGATGCTGGGCTTTGACATCTTTCAAAGCTCGACCGCCGATCTGAACGGTGTGAGCTATATGATGGGCAGCACCGGCGGTTATCTGCTGGGCTATGTTCTGGCCACGCTGGCGCTGGGCTGGGCGGCACGTGCCGGCTGGGACCGATCGGTCGTGATGATGGCGCTGGCGATGCTGATCGGCAATGCGCTGATTTATCTGCCGGGTCTGGCATGGCTGGGTGTGCTTTACGGTTGGGACAAGCCGCTTTTGGCATGGGGCCTGACACCATTCCTGCTTGGTGACCTGCTCAAGCTGGGCGTTGCGGCGCTGCTGGTGCCCGGTCTGTGGAAGCTGATCGGTGACGCCCGCAAATAAGCGATCCGCATCTTTTACGTAAAGGCGCCGCATTTAGCGGCGCTTTTTTTTTGTCGGCCTGACGGTTATGCCAATGTTGTCGTCACCTGCGATGTCCGCTCGAGCGTGCGGTGGACGGGGCATTTGTCTGCAATTTCCAGCAGCTTGGCGCGCTGTTCAGCGGTCAAATCCCCTGCTAGCCGGATCACGCGATCAAACTGGTCCACCTTGGCACCCGGATCGGCCGCGTCCATGGCGTGGGCTTTGGCGTGGGTGATATCGACGCTGACGCTGTCCAGGGGCCAGTCCTTGCGTCTGGCATACATGCGGATCGTCATCGACGTGCAGGCACCAAGCCCGGCCGAGACAAGCCCATAGGGCGACAGCCCCTTGTTGGTGCCGCCGTATTGTGTCGGCTCATCCGCGAGCAGGTGATGTGGGCCGGACTGGATGTCTTGCAAAAACCCCTTCGGGTCCGCCTCGGTGACGCGCATCACGCCTTCGGGGGCCGCTGCGGGCTTTTGGGGTTGTTCCAGCGCGAGATACCGTTTGGACCATGCGGCAATGACATCGGCGGCATATTCGGCATCCGCGGAGCGGGTGATAAGGTGATCGGCATCATCCAATGTCACAAAGCTTTTGGGGTGTTTGGCCGCCATGAAAATCTGCGAGGCATTTTCGATGCCGACGGTCGCATCGCGCGGTGCGTGCAGCACCAGCAAAGCCGCCCCCAGCCTTGCGATCGACGCGGTGAGGGCCGCACCCGAGATATCTTCGATAAAGCCTTTGCCAATCCGGAACGGCCGCCCGCCCAGCGATACTTCGGCAACGCCCTGATCAAGAATTTGCGGGATCGCATCGGTGAAATTATGCGTCACATGGCCGGGATCAAAGGGCGCGCCGATGGTTACCACGGCTTTGACCGATGGCATCTGTGGCACCGCCTTGAGAACGGCAGCCCCGCCCAGCGAATGACCGATGACCAACGCGGGCGCCATGCCGCGCGCGCCCAATGCGGCGCAGGCTGCCAGCAAATCTTCGACGTTGGATGAAAAGCTGGTATTCTCGAACTCGCCCTCGGAATGGCCCAGACCGGTGAAGTCGAACCGCAGCACCGCTATTCCCATGGACGCCAGACGCGCGGCGATCCTGCGCGCGGCGGTGATGTCTTTGGAGCAGGTGAAGCAATGGGCGAAAAGGGCTGTGGCCAGATGGGGACCAATCGGCAGATCAAGGCGCGCGGCAAGCGTGTCGCCTGCGTGGCCGATAAAGGTAAGTTTTTCAGTTGGCATTGGGGTCCCTTTGATTGCGTTTGCCCCGAAGGTTGCGCGGCTGGGTCGGGGTTGCAAGGGATGTGGCGAAAGAGTGATGGTCGTCGGACGCCCCGCGATGCAGGCCGCCGGGCACGACCCTGACGATCAGGCAGTGGGCGACGCTCTGGAAACCAAGCCAATCCCGCAGTCTGCGACAACGAGATCGTGCCGACCGTCTACTTTTGATTCCTGTGTCACGCATTGGCCGCTACTGAGGTTGGTGCCCTGATAAATGTGCTGATCGTGCTGCCAGAGCAGTATCCACTGACCGGTGTTGTGCCGCCTGATGCGGATAAAATGGGGTGGCGTCACCGTTGCTGATCATCCCGCGAATATCGAGATTGGGGTTCGCGGCGCTGCCCGAGGCCCAGAATGCGCCTCTTGCCGGTCTCGCTGTTAATAACGCTGATTTTTTGAGGTGTATGATTTTTGACCATGGTGATGGTCGTGATTTTGCAAGCCACTTCACACCTTTGAATGCGTCAAAGCGCCATGATGTGAGCAATCGAAATTCAATTCGCCGTTTTGGCGAATAAAGGGCTGCGATACGGTTTAAAAAAGAAGGGGCACCATTGCTGGCGCCCCTTGATAACTCAGCGTCTTTGGCGGCTTAGCAGCTGTAGTACATCTTGTATTCGATCGGGTGTGGTGTGTGCTCGTAGGCGTACACTTCTTCCCATTTCAGCTCCATGTAACCTTCGAGCTGGGATTTGGTGAACACGTCACCAGCCAGAAGGAATTCATGATCTGCTTCCAGCGCTTCCAACGCCTCGCGGAGCGAACCGCAGACCGTTGGGATTGCCGCCAGCTCTTCTGGTGGCAGATCGTACAGGTCCTTGTCGGATGACGGACCGGGGTCGATCTTGTTCTTGATGCCGTCAAGGCCAGCCATCAGCAGGGCTGCAAAGCACAGGTACGGGTTTGCAGCTGGATCGGGGAAGCGTGCCTCGACGCGCTTGGCCTTGGGGGATTCGGCCCATGGGATACGGACACAACCCGACCGGTTACGTGCAGAATATGCGCGCAGAACGGGGGCTTCGAAACCGGGGATCAGGCGTTTGTAGCTGTTGGTCGCTGGGTTCGTGATCGCGTTCAGCGCCTTGGCGTGCTTGAGGATGCCACCGATGAAATACAGCGCCTCTTGGCTCAGGTCGGCGTATTTGTCGCCGGAGAACAAAGGCTTGCCATCTTTCCAGATCGACATGTTCACGTGCATACCGGTGCCGTTGTCACCCGAGATCGGCTTTGGCATGAAAGTTGCGGATTTGCCGTAGGCCTGTGCGACGTTGTGGATCACATATTTGTACTTCTGGATCTCATCGGCCTGCTTTGTCAGCGTGCCGAAAATCAGGCCCAATTCGTGCTGGCAAGACGCCACTTCGTGGTGGTGCTTGTCGACCTTCATACCCATGCGCTTCATGGTGGAAAGCATTTCGCCGCGCATGTCTTGTGCATCGTCGATCGGGTTCACGGGGAAATAGCCGCCCTTGATACCGGGACGGTGGCCCGTGTTGCCCATTTCGTATTCGGTGTCGCTGTTCCACGCGCCGTCGATGGCATCAACCTGGAACGACACTTTGTTCATGGACACCTGAAAACGCACGTCATCGAAGACAAAGAATTCAGCTTCGGGGCCGAAATACGCGGTGTCACCAATGCCGGACGCCTTGAGGTATTCCTCGGCTTTGACGGCGGTGCCGCGCGGGTCACGGTCGTAGGGTTCCATCGTGTCCGGCTCGACCACGTTGCAGTGAATGCAGATGGTTTTTTCGGCATAAAACGGGTCGATATAAACGCTTGATGGATCTAGCATCAGCTTCATGTCGGACTGGTCGATGGATTTCCAGCCAGCGATGGACGAGCCATCAAACATAAAGCCTTCTTCGAGGAAATCTTCGTCGACAAGGTCAGACACGACAGTAACGTGCTGCAGTTTGCCGCGGGGGTCGGTAAAGCGGATGTCGACGTAATCGACGTCCTCGTCTTTGATCAGTTTTAGAACAGCTTGATTGTCCATATGGGATGTCCCTTTTTTAGCAAATTTTACGGATTAAAGCGCGTCGTCGCCGGACTCTCCGGTGCGGATGCGGATGGCTTGTTCGATGGTTGAGACAAAAATCTTGCCGTCGCCAATCTTGTCTGTTTTCGCGGCGCCAATGATCGCTTCGATAGCACGATCGACCTGATCGTCGGCCAGAACGACCTCGATTTTTACCTTGGGCAGGAAGTCGACGACATATTCTGCGCCACGATAGAGTTCTGTGTGGCCCTTTTGCCGGCCAAAGCCTTTGACCTCGATCACGGAAAGACCCTGCACGCCAACTTCTTGCAGTGCTTCTTTCACTTCGTCGAGTTTGAATGGTTTTATGATCGCTTCGATCTTTTTCATAGGCCCGCGACTCCCCCTGTGATGTTTCATCGCTGGTCAGACCATTTCTCTTGCATCGGGACAATTCGTGGCCGACCCTTAGGATGGGCTTGCAAGGGGAAAGCGCAGTGTTTGCCTAAATTTTGTGCATAATGGCGCTTTATCATGCGAATGGCGAACCTGAGGTGCTGAAACGATGACCGAACTGCTGACCGCTGCCCAAATGCGCGCCATCGAACAGGCTGCGATTGCGTCCGGTCAGGTGACCGGGCTGGAGTTGATGGAGCGGGCCGGGCGGGGCGTGGTCGATGCGATTTTCCGGGAATGGCCGGAGTTGACGGAGCAATCGCCGGGTTCGGATGCCGGACGCCGCCGGGCGGTGGTGCTGTGCGGGCCGGGGAACAATGGCGGCGACGGGTTTGTCGTGGCGCGGCTGTTGAAGCAGGCCGGGTGGGAGGTGGCGGTGTATCTTTATGGCGATGCCGGGAAGCTGCCGCCGGATGCGCGGGTGAATTATGAGCGGTGGGGTAATGCGGAACCCCTGACCGACGCTGCTATGGCGGCCGTAAGCGGGGCGTCCCTGATGGTGGACGCACTGTTCGGAACAGGCCTTTTTCGCCCGCCGGATGGATTGGGTCGCATGCTGCGAGAGCTGTGTGATTGCGTGGATGCTGGTGGTGGGTTGCCACTTGCGGACCGGCTACGGCAGAATAAGCCGCCGGTCGTCGCCGTCGATGTGCCGACTGGATTATGTGCGGACAGCGGCAGGCCATTGCAGGATGACGGGACGGATGTTGGTGCGATCCGGCGTGGTGGACCGGCTGCAATGGCTGCGGCGGATCTGACGGTGACGTTTCACCGGACCAAGCTGGGTCACTATCTGGACCAGGGTCCGCGCCACTGCGGTCGGCTGGCCATTGTTGATATCGGCCTGAATAACAACGCCAAGCAGCAGAATGAAGCGGCGCGTTTGGTTCAGTCGCATGCTGGCGTGAGCAAGTGGCAGGGCCACAAATATTCCCACGGTCACGCCCTCATCCTGTCGGGCGGTGTGGGCAAGGGCGGTGCCGCCCGTCTTGCGGCGCGGGGAACCTTGCGCGTTGGGGCAGGGGCTGTGACTGTCGGCTGCCCGCCTGCGGCGCTGATCGAAAATGCGGCGCAGTTGAATGCGATCATGTTGCGCAAGGTGAAGGGTGCGGATGACTTGGCAGAGGTGTTGGCGGACAAGCGGATCAATGCGCTTTGCCTTGGGCCGGGGTTGGGGACGGGTGAGCGGGAGGCGGCGTTGGTGGCCGCTGCCCTTGGCGGGGATGAACCCCGCCCTACGGTCCTTGATGCGGATGCGCTGACTTTGCTGGCGGGGGATGCGGCGCTGTTTGGGGCCTTGCATGACCGCTGCATCCTGACCCCCCATGCGGGGGAATTTGCGCGGCTGTTTCCTGATATCGCGGCAAAGCTGGACGCGCCTGCCACCAGCGGCCCCGCCTATTCCAAGGTGGATGCGACGCGGGACGCGGCGAAGCGGGCAGGGTGTACCGTTTTGTTCAAAGGCCCCGACACCGTGATCGCGGATACCGGTGGGCGCTGCCGCATCAATGCATCTGTATATGACCGAGCGGCCCCTTGGCTGGCGACGGCCGGATCAGGCGATGTTCTGGCGGGTTTCATCACCGGATTGCTGGCGCGGGGGTTTTCCCCGATGCAAGCCGCTGAAACCGGCGCATGGCTGCACACCGAATGTGCCCTTGGTTTCGGGCCGGGGTTGATCGCGGAGGATCTGCCCGAGGCATTGCCCAAAGTATTGCGCGGGCTTGGGGTTCAGGCCGCGGCCGCGACCAGTTCGACCCCATCGGCATAGATGATGTGGTCTGCGGGTAACGCGATGGCGTAGACGTGGATGAGGCGGGGCGGCAGGACTGTCATGAATTCCCCATCCACCAGACGCCGCGCGGCGATATTGACCGTGGGCGCGCCAAACATGACCTGCGCGCGCCAATCGCGCAGGTGGATGAGGGTATCCGGCGTCACCAGCATATCGCGGTTCGGGCGGGTGTAGCCCAGCGTGGACGCCCGGATGAGAATCGGCTGCACCACGGCGGGCCGGCTTGTCACATGCAGTAACACCGCGATGCCGCAGTCGCGCGTAATCAGCCGGTCGCCAGCGGTGAGATGTTCTATGGGAATTTCGCCATCGCGGGTCATGATGCGGGTGCCCGCGCAAATGCCGATGTCGGTTGTGACCTGCAAATTGGTTGGCGCGCACTGATTTTGTGCAGGTATCTGCATCACTTTGTCCCGCTTCGCGCCCCCACCTCTGATATGGCCGGTCAATCATGGCGAAAAAGAGTTAACGCCCTGCTTTTTCTGTGATGATTTTTCCTCTCGCATCCGGTCAATAGCTTTGCTAGACAGCGCCCAACCTAGGGGTTGGCCAACACCTTCCCCTTTTTATGATGCGGGTGTGGCGGAATTGGTAGACGCACCAGATTTAGGTTCTGGCGCCTATGGCGTGGGGGTTCGAGTCCCTTCACCCGCACCAAGTTTTGGAAGAAAGAAGGATATAAGATGCAGGTCACCGAGACCCTGAACGAAGGCCTCAAGCGCGGTTATGCGATTACAGTCACTGCGGCTGAACTTGACGCGAAAGTGGTTGAAAAGCTGAAAGAAGCGCAGCCAACCGTTGAAATGAAGGGCTTTCGCAAGGGCAAAGTCCCGATGGCTTTGCTGCGCAAGCAGTTCGGTCAGCGCCTGATGGGCGAAGCGATGCAGGAAGCCATCGACGGCGCACTGACATCACATCTGGACACAACTGGTGACCGGCCTGCCGCACAGCCAGAGATGAAGATGACCAACCCGGACTGGAAAGAGGGCGACGATGTTGCCGTCGACGTGTCCTATGAAAAATTGCCCGATATTCCTGAAACTGATTTCAGCGCGATTAAGCTGGAGCGCATGGTTGTCAAAGCCGACGACGAATCAGTGCAAGAGGCGCTGGATAACCTCGCGTCTTCGCCACAGGCCGTGACCTATGAGGCGAAAAAGACCCAAGCGAAGAAAGACGATCAAGTTGTGATCGACTTTGTCGGCAAGGTCGATGGCGAAGCGTTCGAAGGTGGTACGGCTCAGGATTATCCGCTTGTGCTTGGTTCCAACTCATTCATCCCCGGTTTTGAAGATGGTTTGCTGAAGGTCAAGGCTGGCGACGAAAAAGACGTCGAAGTCACTTTCCCCGAGGACTATCAGGCTGCGAATTTGGCCGGTAAGGTTGCAGTTTTTTCCTGCACCGTCAAAGAAGTGCGCGCGCCCAAAAAGCCCGAGATGGATGATGAGCTGGCCAAAAAGTTCGGGGCCGATGATCTGGCTGCGCTGAAGGGTCAGATCGCCGAGCGTCTGGAAGCAGAATACACCGGCGCGTCACGTGCGATTGCCAAGCGCGCCCTGCTGGATGCGCTTGACGTCGCAGTGTCGTTTGATTTGCCGCAAAGTCTGGTCGAAGCTGAAACAGGGCAGATTGCCCATCAGCTGTGGCATGAAGAAAATCCTGACGTACAAGGCCATGACCACCCCGAGGTGACCCCGACGGATGAGCATGTCAAACTGGCAGAGCGTCGCGTGAAGCTGGGCCTGCTTTTGGCGGATATCGGTCAGAAGGCCGAGATCAAAGTGACCGATCAGGAAATGACCCAGGCGATGATGAACCAGGCACGTCAGTACCCGGGTCAGGAACGCGAGTTCTTTGAATTTGTGCAGAAGAATGCGCAATATCGGCAGCAAATGCAGGCACCGATGTTCGAAGACAAGGTCGTTGACCTCATCTTTGAAAAGGCTGTCATGACTGACAAGGAAGTCAGCAAAGACGATTTGCAGAAAGCCGTTGAGAAGCTTGAAGAAGAGTAAATTCTAACGGATATGAATAGGAAAAGGCGCCTTTCAGGCGCCTTTTTTTGTCTAAAATGCGGATTTTTTCTGTGGTTCACACGGCATCGGGCAAAAATACGTTCTCCATTCATATCTTTGGGTTTAAGTTTAGATCACGAGAGTTTGATTTTGGAGATAATTATGAAGACGATCATGCTTGCAGCTTTGGTTGCTTTTGGACCTGCGACAGCTGCGATGGCCTGCCCTGATTACAGCATCACGCCCAGCGAATCCTATCGCACATCAGGGCCGGAACTGTACGAGCCGCGGACGTTCAATGTTGTTGCAGGTGGCGACAACTATGTCTGGAATTGCAGGCATATCCGACCGGGAACGGACACTGGCGCGGGGTATTTCCCATCGGCACCGGATTTTTCGTTCGAACTGTCCAAGATGTCCCGATATCAGCTGGTCGTCAGTCTGGAGAGCGAGTGTGATGCGGCTTTGCTGATCAACACGGCATCGACCAACTGGTTTTACGATGATGATGACAACGGAAACCTTGACCCGCGGATCGTGCTGACCCGACCGCTGGATGGACGTATCGACATCTGGGTCGGCACCTATGATGGCGAATATTGTGACGCGCAACTGACGATGGAAACATTTGACCGCTAGGCGCTGTGCATCAACTTTGCATCGTCAGCCGTTGATCGCGTTGCACAGAAAAAAGGCCGCCCCAGAAGGAGCGGCCTGATCTTTTCGCAATGTGCGATGCTTATTCTTCGTTAGAAGCTTTCGATCCGGCGTCATCGCCGAAATCGTCAGATGCAGCGCCGCCGATATCGTCGAAGAGCTCCTGAATTTCGAATTCAGCAGCGGCTTCTTCTTCTGCGGCCAGTTCGGCGATGGATTTGCCTGCGGCCTGAAGCTGTGCTTCTTCTGCGGAGCGCGCGACGTTCAGCGTGATTGTCGCGGTCACTTCGGGATGCAGGTTCACGATCACGTCGTGCAGGCCCAGCTCTTTGATAGCGCCGGTCAGAACGAGCTGACGCTTGTCAACGGTGAAACCTGCAACGGTTGCTGCATCGGCGGCGTCACGTGTGGTGACGGAGCCGTAAAGCGAACCCGCATCAGAGGCGGAGCGAATCACTACGAAAGTCTGGCCGTCCAGCGTAACCGCCAGTGCGTCTGCTTCTTTCTTCGTTTCAAGGTTCCGTGCTTCCATCTGGGCCTTTTCAGCCTCGAAGCGTGCGAGGTTGGCGGCATTGACGCGCAGTGCCTTGCGCTGTGGCAGCAGATAGTTGCGTGCATAACCGTCCTTGACGGAAACGACTTCACCCATCTGACCAAGCTTGGCTACGCGCTCAAGTAGAATGATATCCATGTGACTGGTTCCTTACTTAACAGCGTAGGGCAGCAGGGCGAGGAACCGGGCGCGTTTGATCGCACGAGCGAGCGCACGCTGGTTCTTTGCACCGACAGCGGTGATACGGGCGGGAACGATCTTGCCGCGCTCAGAGATGTAGCGCTGCAGGAGGCGGGTGTCTTTGTAGTCGATCTTGGGGGCGTTATCGCCCTCAAACGGATCAGACTTCCGACGGCGGAAAAATGGTTTTGTTGCCATGATTTATGGTCCTTTCCTGATCTAACTTAGCGACGTTCGCGGCGTTCGGGGCGTTCGGGGCGGTCGCCGCGATCACCACGGTCACCGCGCTCTTCGCGCTTTTGCATCTGAACGGACGGGCCATCTTCGTGGACGTCGACCTTGATTGTCAGCACGCGCATCACGTCTTCATGCAAGCCCATCAGGCGTTCCATTTCCTGCACGGCGGCGGCAGGTGCGTCAGAGCGCAGGTAGGCATAGTGGCCCTTGCGGTTCTTGTTGATCTTGTAGGCCATCGTCTTGACGCCCCAATATTCGTGATCCACCAGCTTGCCTTCGTTGTCAGCAAGGACGGTTCCGAAATGTTCGATGAGGCCTTCAGCTTGCGTGTTGGACAGATCCTGACGCGCAATCATGACATGCTCGTAAAGCGGCATGTTTACTCCAGTTCATATATCAGCGCATTTCAAAGCATGGGGCGACTATTCCTTCCGCACCCCACCCACGAGAGACTGCGCAGTTCAAATTACCGCGGAAGGATGCGGCCTTATAACGCTGATCGGTGCTGATGCAAGCCTTGCTTGGCGGTGGGCCCCGTTGCGCGACAAGATTGCCGTTTGCGCAAGGTTGCCTTGGCGTTGCCGTTTTATGGCCGCGATTACATGGCAGGCACAATCAAAGATTTGGGCAAGGAGTGGCACTGATGAGCGATTTTAATGCTTCCGGCGGCAACGGACAGATGCATTTTGCCAAAACATCCAGTTTTACCGTCGAAGATATCTATTGGGGGTATATGGTCCGGTCCGGGCTTGGCCCATCTATCGGGGTTGTGATCGCGCAGGCGGCTTCGTTCTTTTTGGGGGCGTGTTTGTTGACGGCGGCGATTGGCATTCTTGTTTTGCCGACCTTGATGTTTGACGGCGACATCGGCGTTATGCGCATGGGTGCCGCGACCCTTTTCGGTGCGATGGCCGCATATCTTTTGTGGTTTGCCAGCCGTGGGACACGGGCAGAGCTGCACGTTGACACCAGCGTCGGCGAAATCCGCGAGGTCATCTGTAACCGTGCAGGGCGGCCAACCACGGTAGGCTGCTATGGTTTTGATACGATTGGCGGCGTCTTTCTTGATGAGCGTGAAGATGAAAACTGGGCGACGCTGGTTTTGCGGTATCGCAACACTGCCCAGACGGTTTGTGTCGCGGAAGGTACCGAGGCGCAGTTGATGCCATTGCGGGACCGCTTGGGGCAGGACCTGATGGTGCAGGCAAAAACGACACGTTCGCGCGCGGCTTAATGCCGGACAGGGCGATGTCAGTTGGCGGTTAATCGCCGTATCTTTGTTATCGAACAGCTTTTGTTCGATTTTGCAGGATTGCTTTGAGTGGGTAAGCGCTATTTTAAGGCGACACATTCATTCAGTTTTGGAGCTACCAATGAGAAATATCCTGACAGCTACCGCTTTGATGGCCACACTTGCTACGACCAGCTTTGCGTCTTCCGAAAGCTACGTCCTTGATCCAAGCCACAGCCAGATCGTATTCAATTATAACCACCTGGGTTATTCTACGAGCTATGGCATGTTCTCGGGTTTCGAGGGCACAATTGATTTCAATCAGGCAGACCCTGCGGCGTCGTCCGTCAACGTATCGTTCCCGGCCCGGACGATGTTGACTGGTTGGGAAGCCCGGTTCGAGCATTTCATGAGCGGTGATTTCTTTGGCGCCGACGCAGACGAGATGGTTACTTTTACATCGACAGGCATCGAAGTGACCGGCGAAGGCACTGCGTTGATTACCGGTGACCTGACCCTGAACGGCATCACGAAAGCTGTCGTTTTGGACGCCAAGCTGAACCAAGCCAGCAACCACCCAATGGCCGAAAAGCCATGGGCCGGCTTTGATGCGACAACGACGCTGGTCCGGTCCGATTTTGAGCTGGGTGCATTTGCTCCGTTCATCAGCGACGAAGTGCAAGTGATGATTTCGGTCGAAGCGATGAAGGCCGAGTAAGCCGCATCTGTTATCGACGTCTTGGAAGGCCGCGCTTTGATCCAAGCGCGGCCTTTTTTGTTATTGTGCGCTGCGTGTGGCGCTGAGGGTCACGTTGACGCCGACGCCAAAGGCCAGATTTGTTTCGTCACTCATGCTTTGCCCGATTTCGAATGTGCGGCGATCAAGGTTCAGCGTCCCTGTCATTTCTGCCGTGTCGCCGACGATGGTCAGCGCAAAGGGCAGGGTAACGGGCACGGTATTTCCTTTGATCGACAAGGTGCCGTCCGCGACGTAGCCGTCCCCATCGGCGATGATATTTGCCGCGAAGGTGGCCGTGGGAAATGTTTCGGCGTCAAAGAAATCCGCCCCCATCGCCTGACTGGTCACAGACCCCAATTGCAGTGAACCAATGGCGATGGTCGTGGTCACATTGCCCATCACGCCGGTCGCATCCGGGTCAAAGCTGATGGCAGAGGTCCAGTCCGCGAATGTGCCGGTTACCGGGCTGCCGAACTGTGTGACCGTGATGGCGACCGCGCCGTCAGTGACCGCCCATTCCGAGGAGACGGCGGCCAAAGCGGGGCCAGCCGTTCGTGTTTCATGAGAGAAGAAGCCAGCGGCGGCGGCGGCGGCGGTCGCCAGAGCGAAAATGCCAAGGGCGGCGATTGGCGCAACAAGGCTGCCGCGGTGGGCGGGCAGTGCCGGTGCTTGAGTTTGGCCGAACCACATCCGGCGCAGGGTCGCATCTTTGTCGACGAACTGGTGTTTGAGTGCGCCGGCGATGTGCAACAGGATGGATGCGACCATGACCTTGCTCCAAATCCAATGCAGCGTGGCAAACACGTCGGCGAAGCCTTCGCTTTTGGGCACCAGCGGCAGGGATTGCCCGATGGGCAGCAGGATCGGGGCAAAGCCGGTGGTTGCCGCATGATGAATCCAGCCGGTCAGCGGCACCGCGACCAATGAGATGTAGAGTAGCCAGTGGACCACTTCGGCCAGCATCGTTTCAGCCTTGCGATCGGGGTGCAGGGCGCCGGGCTTGGTTTGCGTCAGCGCCCACAGGATACGGGCGAGAGCGACCGCAAAGATGATGACACCCAGCGTTTTATGGAATGAAAACAACTGTGCCTTAAACGCCAGTTGTGCGTTTGTTTCATAAGGCAGGTCGTTGGCGATCAGGCCCAGCGGAATGATCGTGATGATCAGCAGCGCGGTCAGCCAGTGGAAGGTCTTGGTCACGGTCCCGTAAAGGGTCGCGGTGTTTGAGGCGGGCATGGGGTTCTCCGTTTGGTTCGGTGCAAAGCTAGCACTGCCGTGCAGGCGGGCCTAGGGGGGCGTCTGTGTGCAGGGCATGTAACGCCTGTGCGTCGCTGCTCAGGTCCGAGGCTGCTTGTGCGCGCGGATTGGGCGGAGTAGGTCTGATCAACACAATGAACGACAGGGAGGGGCCGATGCGGGCATTTATATTTCCGGGCCAAGGCGCACAGACTATCGGGATGGGCAGAGCATTGGCTGATGCATATCCAGCGGCCAGAGCCGTTTTTGATGAAGTGAACGAGGCGCTTGGCGAGGATTTATCGGCACTGATCTGGGAGGGTGATATCGCAGATCTGACCCTGACCCGGAACGCGCAACCGGCCCTGATGGCCACATCGCTGGCCGCGATGCGTGCGCTGGAGGTGGAGGGCGTAACAATCACGGCGGCGTCCTTTGTGGCGGGGCATTCATTGGGCGAATATTCCGCGCTGGCGGCATCGGGGGCTTTGACGATTGCCGATACGGCACGTTTGCTACGCATTCGGGGCACAGCGATGCAAGAGGCGGTGCCTGTGGGTGTCGGCGCGATGGCGGCGCTGCTTGGTCTGGACTTTGCGGCGGTGCGTGCGATTGCGGAGGAGGCTGCGCAAGGCGAAGTGTGCGAGGCCGCCAATGACAACGATCCCGGACAGGTGGTCGTGTCGGGACACAAGGCCGCAGTGGAGCGGGCTGTGGTGATTGCGAAATCCAAGGGCGCAAAGCGCGCGCTTTTGCTGCCTGTCAGCGCACCGTTTCATTGCAGCCTGATGGCCCCTGCCGCACAGGTAATGGCCGATGCGTTGAATGATGTGGATATTGCGGCGCCTGCGGTGCCGCTGATCGCGAATGTCGTCGCACGCGAGGTCATGGACCCCGCCGAGATCAGATCGCTGTTGGTGGACCAAGTGACGGGGTCGGTGCGGTGGCGCGAGAGTGTCCTGTATATGGCCGCCCAAGGCGTGACCGAGGTGTTCGAGATCGGGGCCGGAAAAGCCCTGTCCGGGATGGTCAAGCGGATTGACCGGGCGATGATCAGCCATGCGGTTGGCACACCCGATGATGTTGCTGCCGCCGCCGCTGCAATTAATGCATGATAGATGAAAGAAGGCTGACAAATGTTTGATTTGAATGGGAAAAATGTTCTTATAACGGGTGCGTCCGGCGGGATCGGCGGTGCGATTGCAAAAACGCTGCATGGCGCGGGTGCGACGGTCGGCTTGTCGGGGACGCGGCTTGAGCCGTTGGAGGCATTGGCGGCCGCGCTGGGCGACCGGGCGCATGTGCTGCCCTGCAACCTGAGCGACGCCGACGCCGTAAATGCCCTGCCCAAACAGGCAGCCGAGGCGATGGGGTCGGTGGACATATTGGTGAACAACGCCGGCATCACCCGCGACAACCTGTTCATGCGGATGTCGGACGATGAGTGGTCATCGGTTCTGGAGGTCAATCTGACATCCACGATGCGGCTGTGCAAAGGTGTCATCCGGGGCATGATGAAGGCCCGCTGGGGGCGCATCGTGAATATCTCTTCCATCGTTGGGGCGACGGGCAATCCGGGGCAGGCGAATTATGCCGCGTCAAAGGCCGGCATGGTCGGTATGTCAAAGTCGATTGCCTATGAGGTGGCCAGCCGTGGCATCACGGTCAACTGTGTGGCACCGGGGTTTATCACCACGGCGATGACCGAAAAACTGACCGATGATCAAAAGTCGGGGATTTTGGCGCAGGTGCCGGCCGGGCGCATGGGCGACCCCGAAGAGATTGCGGCTGCGGTGCTGTATCTTGCAAGTCCGGAGGCCGGTTATGTCACCGGTACGACCTTGCATGTGAACGGCGGGATGGCCATGCTTTGACAACGGGCGGCATTGTGTTGCCCAAAACCGTTTGCCTAAGTGGATTTGTCTGTTATAGGCCACGCAGATTTGCCGTCAGGCGGAGGAGCTGCCCGTATTAGGGTGGGATCAATATGGGCTCAGGCCCAAAGGAAAACAGGGCACTTGCCCAGAAAGACATGAGGAATTGACATGAGCGACGTTGCTGACCGCGTACGCAAGATCGTTGTAGAGCATCTTGGTGTTGAAGAAGACAAAGTGACGGAAACGGCGTCCTTCATTGATGACCTGGGCGCTGACAGTCTGGATACAGTCGAATTGGTTATGGCTTTTGAAGAAGAGTTCGGTATCGAAATTCCTGATGATGCTGCTGAAACAATTCAGACTTTCGGTGATGCTGTGAAGTTTATTAACGGCGCCCAGTAAGCCATACTGATTTTGTTTGAAAACGGCGTCCCTTGGGGCGCCGTTTTTTTTATGTGGCTGTTTTCGGCGACGCATGGGGACCGGAGGCCATTGGCAGCGGCCGCGCGGCAATGGCATATGCAGCCCATCGCATCGCTATGCTGGCGCTGCGCCCTATCCGTGATGCGTTAATCGGGTGTGAACTGAATGCTATTCTCTGGCCCGAGATGCTGTGCTGCTCTTGCCCCTTTGTAGCAGGGTGGGGTATCAGTGTCGCAAATTACCCCAAAGGTGAGGGCAGGATATGCGTCGTGTTGTTGTAACGGGCTTGGGGTTGGTCACACCTCTTGCGGATGGTGTGGAAAACACATGGGAACGGCTTTTGGACTGTCAGTCGGGCGCTGGCACCATTAAGGGCTTTGATGCCAGTGGGTTGGCCACCACCTATGCCTGCGAAGTGCCTTTGGGTGACGGGTCTGACGGGACGTTCAACGCCAACAAATACATGGAGCCAAAAGAGCAGCGGAAGGTCGACACTTTCATTCTGTTCGGGATGGCTGCGGCACAGCAAGCGATCGAAGATTCCGGATGGATGCCGACAGAACGTGCAGATCAGGAACGCACGGGTGTTTTGATGGGGTCCGGGATTGGCGGCCTGAATTCGATCGCCAACACCGCGATCATGATGAAGGAAAAAGGCCCGCGCCGTGTGTCGCCGTTCTTTGTGCCCGGTGCGTTGATCAATCTGATTTCCGGGCAGGTGTCGATCCGGTATGGTTTCCGTGGCCCGAACCATGCGGTTGTGACGGCTTGTTCGACGGGCGCGCATGCCATCGGTGATGCGTCCCGTCTTATCCAGCATGGCGATGCAGACGTCATGGTCGCCGGCGGCGCCGAAGCGGCGATTTGCGAAATTGGGATTGCCGGTTTTAATGCCTGCAAGGCCCTGAGCACGCAGCATAATGATAACCCGCAAAAGGCCAGCCGGCCGTGGGATAAGGACCGTGATGGCTTTGTCATGGGCGAGGGGGCGGGGATGGTCGTGCTGGAAGAGTACGAGCATGCCAAGGCCCGTGGTGCCAGGATTTACGCAGAGGTGCTGGGTTATGGGTTGAGCGGCGACGCCTATCACATCACAGCCCCACCGCCGGATCATGAGGGTGCGGAACGGGCGATGCGGGCTGCATGCAAGAATGCAGGGATCGCACCAAGCGAGATTGATTATGTCAATGCGCACGGCACATCCACCATGGCAGACACGATCGAGCTGATGGCGGTTGAGCGGCTTGTTGGGGATGCGGCATCGAAGCTGACGATGTCGTCGACCAAATCGGCGACCGGGCATTTGCTGGGCGCGGCTGGCGCGATTGAGGCGATTTTCACCATCCTTGCGATTCGCGATCAAGTGGCACCGCCGACGATTAATTTGGACAATCCCGCCGTGGAAACCGTTGTTGACCTGTGCGCGAACAGTAAACGCGAACGCAAGATTGATATCGCGTTGTCGAATTCGTTTGGCTTTGGCGGCACAAATGCGAGCGTCGTCTTCGGGAAACTACGCTGATGTGGCGACACACTGCCTCCAATGCGCTGACATTTCTGATTGTTGCCCTGTTCTTGATGGTGGGCGCGGTCAGCTGGGGGGCGAAGCAATATCGTGTTGCGGGCCCTCTGGAGCAGGCAATTTGCCTGAAGGTTCCACGTGGTGGAAACATGGACAAATTGGCCGCTGATCTTGCCGAGAAAGGCGCGATCTCCTCTGAGTTCATCTTTGAGATAGGATCTGATTATTCGGGTAAATCGGACGCTTTGAAGTTCGGCAGTTACCGCATTCCAGAGCAATCCTCGATGGAAGCAATTGTCGATATCGTGACTCAAAGTGGTCGCAATAGCTGCGGCACCGAAGTGATCTATCGCATCGGTATAAACGCGGCTGACATTCAGGTGCGTGAACTTGATCCGGTGTCGAATGGTTATGAAGAAATTGCGCGTTTCGATCCCGTCGACGGCGATGTACCGCAAAATTATCAGGTTGTGCGTGACGCGTCCGATACCACGTTTCGTGTCACCGTGGCAGAGGGTGTGACCAGCTGGCAGGTTGCCACCGCGTTGGGAGCTTTTGACGTGCTGGAGGCGAATGTGGCCGAGACGCCGAGCGAAGGCAGTCTGGCGCCGAAAAGCTATGATGTGCGTCCGGGCGAGCTTGTGTCGGACGTTCTGGCGCGGATGCAGGCGGCACAGGCAGATATTTTGGCGCAGGCTTGGGCCGCGAGAGCCGACGGGCTGCCGATTGCTTCGCCGGAAGAGGCATTGATTCTGGCGAGTCTGGTCGAGAAAGAAACGGGCGTGCCCGAGGAACGGCGTCAGGTTGCGAGCGTCTTCGTGAACCGGTTGAATCAGGGGATGAGGCTGCAGACGGACCCGGCGGTCATTTACGGGATCACGCGGGGCGAGGGTATTTTGGGCCGTGGTTTGCGGCAGAGCGAATTGCGCGCCGAGACGCCGTGGAACACCTATGTCATTGACGCGCTGCCGCCGACGCCGATTGCGAACCCGGGGCGGGCCAGTATCGAGGCGGCGCTGAATCCTGACAGCACAGCGTATATCTTTTTCGTCGCTGATGGCACGGGTGGGCATGCGTTTGCGACCAACTTGGATGACCATAACCGCAATGTGGCCCGCTGGCGCGAAATCGAAGCAGAACGGGCAAAGAATGACGGGTAACCGTCTGTAAATCATCAATAGATCGTTAATGATGTGCGCGCATCGCAACCTGTGACTGATTGACTTTTGGGGTCACATCGGCGTAGTGTGATTTAGCTAGAAGGCAGGTTTGCGCAGCATGACCGCCTCTCGACTGTAACGGAAGCACCCTTACAGGCCACATTGCCATGAATGAATTGAACGATCCGGGCCCTGAGGGCCTGCAAAACGCGACGGCACGTGTCGCGGAAATTTCCAGATTATTTGAGAGTATCCGTCAGGTCCTGGATCAGATGATCCGCGTGATTGGCACCCCGGACGGGCGGACCCCGAAAGCCATTATTACGAAGTTGAATGAATTGCAGTCTGCCCACCTGAAGGTGCTGGCGGCAGAGGAGGTATTCCATGCGCAACACGGGCAATCGGCGAGCAGCGAAGACATTGACGTCGATGCAATTCGTGCTGACATCGGGGGCCAGCTTGATCGCCTCCGGGCCGCGATCACAGCAGAGGGACTTTCTGTCGCGCCTGAGCTGTGCGCAGCTTGCCGCGCTGCCCTTTCTGTTTGATTTCTGGGCGATGCCGCATCAGGTGCCGCCAGCGGGCGATTGGCGGACCTGGGTCATTCTGGGTGGACGTGGCGCGGGAAAAACCCGCGCCGGTGCAGAGTGGGTGCGGTCGATCGTCGAAGGTGCGCTGCCGCAATCATCAGGCAAGGCGCGTCGCGTTGCCATCATCGCCGAGACGATCGAGCAGGCGCGCGAGGTGATGGTGTTTGGGGAGAGCGGGATATTGGCGGTTTCCCCACCGGACCGCCGTCCAGCATGGGTTTCGGGGCGACGGTTGTTGGTTTGGCCCAATGGTGCCACCGCACAGTTGTTTTCGGCCCACGATCCAGAAAGCCTGCGCGGGCCGCAGTTCGATGCGGTTTGGGCAGATGAGTTGGCAAAATGGCGCCGTGGTGGTGACGCGTGGGATATGTTGCAGTTTGGCTTGCGCCTGGGGGAGCATCCGCGCGCCTGCGTGACGACGACGCCACGGCGTGCGGCCGTGCTGCGTGACTTGTTGGCAATGGACACCACGGTGGTCACGCATGCGCCGACACACGCGAACCGGGCGAACCTGGCCGCAAGCTTTTTGGCTGAAATCGAGGCACGCTATGGTGGGACGTCACTGGGTCGTCAAGAGATTGAAGGGACCATGTTGACGGACTTTGAAGGCGCGCTTTGGGGGTTGGCGCAGTTGGCGGACTGTCAGATTGCCGATGTGCCGGCGTTGACGCGTGTCGTTGTGGCGATCGACCCGCCGGGGACGTCGCATGCCGGGTCAGACGCGTGCGGGATCGTTGTGGCGGGCGTTGTCATGGACGGACCAATTCAGGATTGGCGGGCGTATGTGCTGGAGGATGCCACGGTGAGTGCGGCCCGGCCCACGGATTGGGCGAAGGCCGCGATTGCGGCGATGCAGCGGCATGGTGCGGACCGGCTGGTGGCTGAGGTAAATCAAGGTGGTGATATGGTCGAGGCTGTTGTGCGGCAGATAGATCCGCTTGTGTCGTATCGGTCGGTTCATGCGTCGAAAGGCAAGACGGCGCGCGCAGAGCCGATTGCGGCGTTGTACGAACAAGGGCGGGTGCTGCATGTGCGCGGCTTGGGCGTTCTTGAGGATCAGATGTGCCAGATGACCACGCAGGGTTTTGCGGGCAAAGGGTCGCCGGACCGTGTTGATGCGTTGGTCTGGGCCTTGCATGATTTGATGATTGAACCGGCTGCAAAGTGGCTAAACCCGCAGATTCGCGGGCTTTGACGGGTGTTGCGTGCGGCAACGTACGCAGCCTTGTCACCTTCCTCATGAATTAGGCGCAAATTGTTTTCATGGATCGCAGACGGTCATCAAGGAGTTTTGGATGTTTGAATTTTTGAACCGTGCGAAGCCAGTGACCGCTGAGGTCGAGGTGAAAGCCTCGGCTACGGGGCGTGTCATGGCGATGCAAGGTGCGGGGCGTGTGGCATGGAGCCCGCGTGATGTTGTGTCACTGACACGCACAGGCTTTACCGGTAATCCGATTGGGTTTCGCGTGGTCAAGATGATCGCCGAAGCTGCAGCGGCATTGCCATTGGTCGTGCAGGATGCCGAGCGGCGGTATGATACCCATCCGGTGCAGGCACTGATGGCGCGGCCCAATGGCGGGCAGGGCCGGGCAGAGCTGCTGGAGGCATTGTTCGGGCAGGTTCTGCTGACTGGCAACGGATATCTGGAGGCGGTTGCCGACGACGCGTTGCCGCTGGAGATGCACGTCCTGCGGTCGGATCGTATGTCAATTGTGCCGGGACCGGACGGCTGGCCTGTGGCGTATGAGTATAACGTCAGCGGGCGCAAACATCGGTTTGCGGTGACAGAGGCGTGCAGCCCGATTTGCCATATCAAGAGTTTCCACCCGCAAGATGATCATTACGGATTTTCGCCGTTGCAGGCGGCGGCGAGTGCGATTGATGTGCATAATTCGGCGTCGCGCTGGTCAAAAGCGCTGCTTGATAATGCGGCGCGTCCGTCGGGTGCGATTGTGTATCGCGGTGCAGATGGGCAAGCGACGTTAAGCGCGGATCAGTATGATCGGCTATTGAATGAGATGGAAACCCAGCATCAAGGTGCCCGCAATGCGGGGCGACCTATGTTGCTGGAAGGCGGGCTTGATTGGAAGCCGATGGGGTTTTCGCCCTCGGACATGGAGTTTCAGAAGACGAAGGAGGCGGCCGCGCGCGAGATCGCGATTGCCTTTGGCGTGCCGCCGATGCTGCTGGGGATACCTGGCGATGCGACTTATGCGAATTATCAAGAGGCTAACCGGGCGTTTTATCGCCTGACCGTATTGCCGCTGGCGACGCGGGTGACGAGTGCGATTGCGGATTGGCTATCGGATTTTTCGGGTGAGCGGATCGAGTTGCGGCCCGATTTGGATCAGATTTCGGCGCTGTCGACGGAGCGCGACGCGCAGTGGCGGCGGGTGAGTGAAGCGGCGTTTCTGACCGATGCGGAAAAGCGGTCGCTGCTGGGTTTGCCTGCCCTGGAGGTGGGAGATGGTCAATAAAGTTGTCGAGATGAATGGCAAGGTGCGTGTTGATACACAGCCGCCCGTGTCGGACTTTTGGTTTGCCCAAGTGGATGTGCGTCTGGGGCGGATTGAATTCATGGTGTCACGTTTGGAGTGGCAGATATGGATGATTGTCTGTGGCTGTGCAGGCCTGCTGATTTTCGAAATTGTGAAAGCGCTAAGCGGGAGAACGCTATGACTTTGGAACATAAATTCTGCCAGTTGGGCGCGGTGGTGACCGTGACCGATGGGGCGATCATTTCGGGCTACGCATCGCTGTTTGGCAGGTCTGATCAGGGTGGCGATACTGTCGAGATGGGTGCCTATAAGGCGTCGCTGGCCAAGGGCCGATCCATCAAGATGCTGTGGCAGCACGATCCGGCCCAGCCGATCGGTGTTTGGGATGAGGTCCGCGAGGATGCCAAGGGGCTTTGGGTCAAAGGCCGTTTGTTGACGGATGTGGCCAAGGGCCGAGAGGCCGCCGCATTGATCGAGGCTGGCGCGATTGATGGCCTGTCCATTGGCTATCGCACCGTCAAGGCCCGCAAGGACGACAAGGGCGGACGCCTTTTGTCAGAGCTGGAGCTGTGGGAGGTGTCTTTGGTCACGTTCCCCATGCTTCCTGATGCGCGTGTGGCGGCCAAAGGGGATGACCCTGCGGCTACCATGATGCGCGACTTGGCCGCTGCATTCCAGGATGCGCGCCGCACGATGGCACGGACCTAACCGGCGCCACACCACGATCTAAAGGAACGATTGATGAACAACACTGAGAGCGATTCTCGGGTCGGGGAAGATGTGTCTCTGGGCCAGGAACTGAAGACGGCAATTGCCGGGTTCATGAACGATTTCAAAGACTTTTCCCACGGCTTGAATGCCAAACTTCAAAAACAGGATGACCGGATGAATAAGCTGGATCGAAAGACAATGATGAATGCACGCCCTGTGCTGGCAATGGCTGCCACCCACGAGGCACCGCATCAGAAGGCCTTTGCGGCCTATCTGCGGTCGGGTGATGACGATGCACTGCGTGGCCTTGAGCTGGATGGCAAGGCGATGGGGACGTCGATTGCGGCAGACGGTGGGTATCTCGTGGACCCGCAGACCGCCGATACCATCAAGGGTACACTGAGTGCGACAGCGTCAATCCGTGCCGTGGCCAATGTCGTGAATGTGGATGCTACATCGTATGACGTGCTGGTTGATCACACGGAAATGGGCGCAGGTTGGGCAACCGAAAGCGGTGGTGTGTCCGAGACTGATACGCCGCAGATCGACCGGATTACCATCCCACTGCACGAGCTTTCCGCGCTGCCGAAAGCATCGCAGCGGCTGTTGGACGACAGTGCGTTTGACATTGAAGGCTGGCTGGCGGGCCGTATTGCCGACAAGTTCGCCCGCTCTGAGGCCGGGGCGTTCATCAATGGTGATGGCGTTGACAAGCCCAAGGGTGTGCTGACCTATCCAACGGTCGATAACGATGTCTGGGCCTGGGGCAATATTGGCTATGTGCCTACGGGCACGGCTGGTGGCATTGATGGCGGCGACGCGGTTGTTGATCTTGTCTATGCACTGGGGGCTGAGTACCGCGCGAATGGTACGTTTTTGCTGAACTCGAAAACGGCGGGCACGATCCGCAAGCTCAAGGACAATGATGGCCGTTTCCTGTGGTCTGATGGTCTGGCGGCGGGTGAGCCTGCACGGCTGATGGGCTATCCGGTTCTGATTGCGGAAGACATGCCCGATATCGCCCCTGACGCGATGGCAATTGCATTCGGTGATTTCGGCGCCGGTTATACCGTGGCCGAACGCCCTGATCTGCGGGTGCTGCGCGATCCGTTCTCGGCCAAGCCGCATGTGCTGTTCTATGCCACCAAGCGTGTGGGCGGGGCGGTCAGCGATTTTGGCGCGATCAAGCTTTTGAAGTTCGCGACCAGCTAAGCCGTTGGCGTGAAGGGGTGCTGCCTGACTAAGGCGGCACCTATCCCCGGACGCAACCTGGGCAATCCCGCATTGTCTAGCTGCTCCCTTCCGTCCGAGCAATGCGGGGGGTGTGCGTCCGGGCCCTAGGGGCCACATGGCCGGGACGATCAGTGATTTTTGGAGTAATTCCATGATGTTAGTCGAAGAGACCACCGTGCCGCAATCGGCGCTTCCGGTCGCACAATTCAAAGACCATATGCGCCTTGGTTCGGGTTTCGCCGATGATGGAGTGCAAGATCCGGTATTGGAAAGCTATCTGCGTGCCGCATTGGCCGCGATCGAGGCCCGCACGGGAAAGATCCTGATTGAACGCGAGTTCAGCTGGACCCTGACGGCGTGGCGGGACGGGCGGCGGCAGCCGCTTCCTGTGGCGCCGGTCAATGCGATCACGGGAGTGATGATGATAGATGTCAGCGGCAATGAGACGCTTGCCAGTGGTGCCGCATGGTATCTTGAACCTGACAGCCAGCGCCCGAGTTTGAATGCGGTGGGTGCATGTTTGCCGCTGGTGCCGTCGCACGGGCAGCTCAGGATCGGAATGCTGGCGGGCTTTGGTCCGGAGTGGGGCGATATTCCCGCCGATCTGGCGCAAGCCGTGATGATGCTGGGTGCCCATTTTTACGAGTATCGGCATGATATCAGCCGCAGCACACCGGCAATGCCATTTGGTGTTGCGGCGCTGATTGAGCGTCACCGCACCGTGCGGCTGTTCATGGGGGGCCGGGTATGAGGCTGCCGTATCTTAATCGGTCACTGGTTCTGGAAGCGCCTTTGCGGGTTGGCGATGGCGCGGGTGGTTATGTCCACGACTGGCAGTCGATGGGTGTTCTTTGGGCCGAAGTGAAGGCCGGATCTGGCCGTGAGACGGCAAGTTCTGCGACCACGGTGTCGCGCGTGCCCTACCGGATCACGGTGCGCGCGGCCCCTTTCGGCGCTGCATCACGTCCGGTTGCCGGTCAGCGGTTTCGCGCGGGTGCGCGGATTTTCAATATCAATGCCGTGGCGGAGCAGGATGCGCATGCGCAGTACCTTATGTGCCACGCAGAAGAGGAGACAGCGTCATGAGTTATGGTGTTTCTTCAGCACTTCAGGCCGCCGTTTATCAGCAATTGGTCAATGATCCGGGCCTGACCGCTTTGGTCGGTGCGTCGATTTTTGATGCTGTGCCATCTGGCACGTTGCCACCGCTTTACGTGGTGCTGGGTGCGGAGGATGTGCGCGATGCGTCAGACAAGACCGGTGGCGGGGCGCTGCACGAATTCACGGTGACAGTTATTACCGAGAGCGCCGGTTTTGCATCGGCCAAGGTGGCTGCGGCGGCGGTATCGGATGCGCTGGTTGATGCGGCTTTGACGCTGGTCCGCGGCGCGCTGGTATCGCTGCGTTTCTACAAGGCGAAGGCGGCCCGCGTCGGTACGGGCGATGTTCGCCAGATCAATCTGATCTTTCGTGCCCGCGTGGCCGATGACACGTAATCCCAAACATTTGAAGGAGTGATGGCAATGGTAGCCCAGAACGGCAAGGACCTTTTGGTCAAGATCGACATGACAGGTGACGGACTGTTTGAAACTGCGGCAGGTTTGCGTGCGACGCGGATCAGTTTCAATGCTGAGAGCGTTGATGTGACCAGTTTGGAAAGTTCGGGTGGGTGGCGCGAACTTTTGTCGGGGGCCGGGGTCAAGACTGCGTCCATTTCCGGATCTGGCGTGTTCAAGGACGAGGCGACAGATGAGCGGGCGCGGCAAATATTCTTTGACGGCGAGACGCCCGATTTTCAGGTGATCATTCCGGACTTTGGGACCGTCGAAGGGCCGTTTCAGATTACGTCTGTGGAGTATGCGGGATCGCACAATGGCGAGGCGACGTATGAGCTGTCGCTTGCTTCTGCCGGTGCGCTGACGTTCACGGCATCAATCTGATGGCGAACCCTTGGACGGGCGAGGTGGCGGTGCTGATTGATGGGCAAAGCCATGACTGCAAGCTGACGTTGGGTGCTTTGGCAGAGCTTGAGGGCGCATTGGGGGCGGGATCGTTGGTTGATCTGATCCGCCGGTTTGAGGGTGGTGTCTTTTCTGGTCGGGACGTGATGGCGGTTATTGTCGCAGGGCTGCGTGGCGGTGGGTGGACGGGTAAGTCCGCCGATCTGATCGCAGCCGAGATTGAGGGTGGCCCGGTGGGGGCTGCAAAGGTCGCGGCGACGCTTTTGGCGCGCGCCTTTGCAGCGCCACCATGATTGGGCTCGACTGGCCGGGATTGATGCGCGCGGGGTTGCATGGTTTGCGCCTGACCCCGCGTGAATTCTGGGCACTGACCCCGGCGGAGCTGCAAGTGATGCTGGGGTTGACGAAGGCGAACGCACCCATGGGGCGTGACCGTCTGGACGAGTTGCAGAGGTCGTTTCCCGACAAACCAAAGGACAATGAGTGATGGATGATTTGGACAAGCTGGACACGCTGGACAGCGATGTCAGCGCGCTTGAGCGGACGCTGGGCGATACAGCGGCAATGGCTGCGGCATTTGACGAGCAGCTGCGCGGTGTACAGGGGTCACTGACGGAAACGACACGCGATTTGGGCAACCTAGAGCGCGGTTTTTCCGGTGGGTTGCGGCGCGCGTTTGACGGGTTGCTTCTGGATGGGATGAAGCTGTCGGATGCATTGAGTGGGTTGGCGCAATCCATGATTGATACTGCCTATTCCGCAGCGATCCGGCCCGTGACCGATCACTTGGGTGGCGTTCTGGCAAGTGGTTTGAACGCCGCTGTGTCCAGCTTGATGCCCTATGCCGACGGTGCGTCATTTTCACAGGGGCGGGTCATGCCGTTCGCCAAGGGTGGTGTCGTCGGTGGCCCGATGACGTTTCCAATGCGCGGTGGCACCGGTTTGATGGGCGAGGCTGGGCCTGAGGCGATCATGCCGCTTGCGCGCGGTGCCGATGGCCGACTGGGTGTGCGCACGCAGGGTGGCGGCGCAGTGACCGTCAATATGAATATCAGGACGCCGGATGTGCAGGGTTTTCAGCGCAGTCAGGGGCAGATCGCAACACAGATGGCGCGGGCCTTGGGCCGCAGTCAGCGTAATCGGTAGAGGAGCAGGCAATGGCATTTCATGAGGTTAGATTTCCCGCTTCGCTGAGCTTTGGGTCGGTTGGCGGACCCGAACGGCGCACGGATATCGTGACACTGGCCAACGGGTTTGAAGAGCGCAATACGCCCTGGGCGCATGCACGCCGCCGCTACGACGCGGGGTTTGGGCTACGGTCGCTGGATGATGTTGAGACGCTGATCGCGTTTTTTGAGGCCAGACAGGGCCAGCTGATTGGATTTCGCTGGAAAGATTGGGGCGATTTCAAATCATGTTCGCCTTCGCGGGAAATATCGCCGATTGATCAACTGATAGCCGTGGGCGACGAGGTGACAGACGTTGTGCAGCTAACCAAGGCTTACAGATCTGGTGTCACGACCTATGCCCGACCTATTACAAAACCGGTTTCTGGTTCGGTACGTGTGGCCCTGGGTGGTGATCCCTTGCAAGAGGGTGTCGATTTTGAAGTCGATCATGAAACGGGCGCGGTCACGTTCACCCATCCGCCGGATTTGGATGCCGAGGTGCGTGCAGGTTTCGAATTTGACGTGCCAGTGCGGTTCGACACCGATGCAATCATGACGTCGATCTCTAACTTTCATGCGGGTGAGGCCCCTAATGTTCCGATTGTGGAGATCAGGGTATGAATGCCGCCGCGCTTGACGCGCATCTTGCAAGCGGCGCGACGCATGTGTGCACGTGTTGGTCTGTGGTCCGCCGGGATGGTTTCACGCTGGGGTTCACGGATCATGATCGCGCGATCAGTTTCGATGGCATTGCCTTTATGCCGGAAAGCGGGCTGACCGCGCGGGCGCTGGCAAGCACGACGGGCCTGTCGGTGAACAACACGGAAGCGATTGGAGTTCTGGCGGCGGACGCGATTAGCGAGGCGGATATCGAGGCCGGCCGCTATGATGGCGCGCAGGTGACGACGTGGTTGGTGCAGTGGGACAACCCCGAAGCACGGACGGTGCGGTTTGTCGGCACGATTGGCGAGATCACGCGTGCTTCGGGTGGTTTTCAGGCAGATCTGCGCGGGCTGACGGATACGTTGAACCAAGTCCAGGGGCGGTCGTACCTGACCACTTGCAGCGCAGTTCTGGGGGACACGCGGTGTGGGTTCGATACCAGCAGTCCCGCATTTTCAGTTGAGACCGCGATTAAGGACGTGTCCAAAGCGCAGGTTTTTCTGCTGGGAAGTGTCGGGGGCTACAATGACCATTGGTTTCAAAGCGGAGTTCTTGAGGTGCTGTCGGGGGCGGCGCAGGGGCTGCGCGGTGTCATCAAGCTTGATCGTGTCGCGGGTGATGCGCGCACCATAACGCTTTGGCAACCGATCCGGGCGTCGATTGTCGTTGGTGACATGCTGCGGCTGGTGGCAGGGTGTGACAAACGGGCCGAAACATGCCGGGAAAAATTCGCGAACCTGATCAACTTTCAGGGATTTCCGGATATTCCGGGTGAAGATTGGCTGGTCAGTATTCCACGCGCTGATGGTGGCAACACCGGATCGAGCCGTAGCCGATGAGCACGGTTTTAGTGCAGGCCGCGCGGCAATGGATCGGGACGCCGTATTTGCATCAAGCCTCGGTCAAGGGGGTTGGGTGTGACTGCCTTGGACTGGTACGCGGTGTCTGGCGTGAGGTTTTTGGGGCTGAGCCTGAAACCGTCCCGCGATATACCCCCGATTGGGCCGAGCCACAGGGCGAGGAAGTGCTGTTTGCCGCTGCCGCGCGACATATGCAGCGCGTCACCTGCAAAACGATTTTGCCCGGACAGATATTATTGTTTCGGATGCGCGATGGGGCCATTGCCAAACATCTGGGCGTCGTTTCGCGCGGCGTGCCGTCGCCACATTTCATCCACGCATACGCAGGGCATGGTGTGGTTGAAAGCCCGCTGTCTGACCCGTGGCGCAGGCGTGTCGCTGCCCGTTTTTCGTTTTCACAAGGATAAATCACATGGCCACTATCGTTCTTTCTGCGGCTGGTATGGCCATTGGCGGGTCTATTGGCGGCTCGGTTCTGGGGTTGTCGATGGCTGTGATTGGCCGGGCGGCCGGCGCCGCCATTGGCCAACGCATTGATCAGCAGCTTTTGGGGGCGGGCAGTGAACCGGTTGAAGCCGGGCGGATCGACCGTTTTCGGATGACGGGTGCCAGCGAAGGGGCTGACATGCAGCAGGTCTATGGCCGGATGCGTGTGCCGGGACAGGTGATCTGGGCGACGACGTTTCAGGAAAATCGTGCGACGACGGGTGGGGGCAAAGGGGCCGGGCCAGCGCCTGCGACGACGCAGTATTCTTACAGTGTGAGTATGGCGGTCGGGCTATGCGAGGGCGAGATTGGTCGTGTCGGGCGCATATGGGCCGATGGTGTGGAGGTATCGCGCGATGATCTCAATATGCGGGTATACTCGGGAACGGCGGATCAGTTGCCGGACCCAAAGATTGCGGCTGTTGAAGGCATCGAGAATGTGCCCGCGTATCGCGGCACGGCCTATGTCGTATTCGAGGACCTGTCGCTGGATCAATTCGGCAAACGGGTGCCACAGTTCACATTCGAGGTGATGCGCGCAGCACCAGCGGATGCAGATGCCAACGTCGCTGGCTTGACTGATCTGATAAGTGGTGTCGCGCTGATTCCGGGAACCGGAGAGTATGGATTAGCCACATCACATGTCTATCTGTCACCGGCTTACGGCGAGCAGGTCGCGGTAAATACGAACTCGCCTTTGGGGGGGACGGATTTTACCGTTGCACTGAATGCGTTGGAGGAAGAGCTACCGAAGTGCAAATCCGTTGTGGTCGTTGTGTCGTGGTTCGGGGATGATTTGCGCTGTGCGGAATGCACGATCGCGCCCAAGGTCGAGCAGCGCGAAGTCGATGCAACGGATATGCCCTGGCGTGTCGCGGGGCAATCACGCACCAATGCTGCGAATGTGCCATTGGTTGACGGACAACCGGTCTATGGCGGAACCCCGACGGATGCGGCCGTGGTAGAGGCGATCGTGGATTTGCGGGCACGCGGGCTGGAACCGGTGTTCTATCCGTTCATCCTGATGGAGCAATTGGCGCAGAACGCATTACCTGATCCGTGGAGCGGAACGGTGGGTCAGCCGGCGTTGCCGTGGCGGGGGCGGATTACTACTTCGCTTGCGCCAATGCAGGCGGGCACGCCCGATGGCACCGCCGCCGCACAGGCTGAGGTTGCGGCGTTTATGGGCACGGCTGCGCTGGGCGACTTTGCGATTTCCGGCACATCGGTTACCTATTCAGGGCCTGATGAATGGGGATATCGTCGGTTCATTCTACATTATGCGTCTCTTTGTGTGGCCGCAGGCGGGGTGACCGCGTTTTGCATCGGTTCAGAGATGCGCGGGCTGACGCAGATCAGAGGTGCGGGAAACACCTTTCCCGGTGTTGCCGCCCTCAGAGCGCTCGCGGCTGATGTGCGTGCGATACTGGGGACTGACTGCAAAATCAGCTATGCGGCGGACTGGTCGGAATACCACGGCTATCAACCCGCAGGGACCGCAGACAAGTTCTTTCATCTTGATCCGCTTTGGGCTGATTCAAACATCGATTTCATTGGCGTCGACAACTACATGCCGTTGGCAGATTGGCGCGACGGTGAAGATCATGCTGATATCGCAGCGGGCGCTATTTATAACCTTGATTACTTGCAGGCAAATGTGGCCGGTGGCGAGGGGTATGCGTGGTATTACCATTCTCCCGAGGCGCGTGATGCGCAGATCAGGACACCGATCACTGATGGTGCCGGGGAGCCGTGGGTGTGGCGGTACAAGGACTTTGCCGGGTGGTGGAGCAATCAGCACCATGACCGCATTGATGGTGTAAGGCAGGCCAGCCACACGGCGTGGGTGCCGCAGAGCAAACCGATCTGGTTTACCGAATTCGGCTGTGCGGCGATTGATAAGGGGGCCAATCAGCCCAACAAGTTTCTCGATCCGAAATCGTCGGAATCGCAGTTGCCCTACTATTCAAACGGCAACCGCGATGATTTTATGCAAATGGAATATCTGCGCGCAGTTTATGGGTACTTTGCGGATGAGGCGCATAATCCCAACTCGACCGAGTATGATGGACGCATGATTGCGACGGACCGAATGCATGTCTGGTCATGGGATGCGCGGCCTTATCCGTTCTTTCCGGGCAATCGGGCGTTGTGGTCTGACGGCGGCAATTATGCACGTGGGCATTGGCTGAACGGGCGTGCGTCAAACCGCACATTGGCCTGCGTTGTTGCAGAGATATGCGAACGGTCCGGATTGATCCGGTATGACGTGTCGCGCCTTTATGGCGTGGTGCGCGGCTATAGTACACGCGATATCACGTCAGCGCGCGCGGCGCTGCAGCCACTGATGCTGACCTACGGCTTTGAAGCAATGGAGCGCGGCGGCGTCTTGGTGTTTCAGAACCGCGATGGACGCGCTGATCACCTGATCACAGAGGATACTTTGGCGATTGACCCGGAAAAGGACCAATCTGTCGCTCTGACCCGCGCGCCTGCCGCAGAAATTGCCGGCCGTGTGCAACTGGGATATATTGATGCGGACGCCGACTATGAAGCCATCGCGGCTGAGGCCATTCATCCTGATGAGGTAAGTCTGGGCGTTACCAGAACCGAAGTGCCCATCGCGTTGACGCGCAGTGAAGGGCAAAATACTGTGTCACGCTGGATTCAAGAAGCACGCGTAGGGCGCGACACGGCCACATTTTCTTTGCCGCCATCGCAATTGAGCGTGGGGGCTGGGGATGTGGTCGCGTTGCAGACTGCGCAGCATAACGGCCTGTATCGCATTGATCGGATCGAAGACGCGGGATTGCGCCTCGCCGAAGCGACGCGGATTGATCCAGAAGTGTATCGTGCACAGACAACGCTGGATAATGGCACCGTTCTGCAGCCATTCGTCGGCCCTGTGCCGGTTGAGATGCTGTTTATGGACCTGCCGTTACTGACCGGGGACGAGGTGCCGCACGCACCGCATATTGCTGCGGCTGGGCGACCGTGGCCCGGCAGTATCGCGCTTTATGGTGCGGCGCAGGACAGCGGATATACCTTGCAGGAGATCATCAATGACGCTGCTGTCATCGGCGTGACGCAATCGGCACTGCCACGGGGGCCGGTGGGGATTTGGGACCGGCAGAGTGGGTTTGACGTGAGGCTGATAAACGGCGCGCTGGGCGCGGTTACGACGCAGGCTTTGCTATCGGGGGCCAACACCATTGCGATTGGTGATGGTTCAGCGGATCTTTGGGAAATTGTGCAATTTCGTGATGCGGTTCCGCTGGCGGACAGGACATTCGCGGTATCGGGACTGCTGCGCGGTCAGGCGGGTAGCCGCGGGGTTATGCCAGACATCTGGCCGGCGGGTTCGCGTGTTGTGGTGCTGAATGGTGTGCCCGCACAAATCACACTGCCGACTGCCACACGCGGCACCGCGCGCCATTTCCGCTATGGACCAGCAAAGCGCCCGATTGCCGACCCGAGCTTTCGGTATTCTGTATCTACATTCAAAGGCAATGGGTTGCGACCTTATCCGGTGGCCCATTTGCGGGCTGTTCCATCGGTTGCGGGACTGGACGTCAGTTGGATCAGGTGCAGTCGGATTGATGGCGATATATGGCCGGATGGCGATATTCCGCTGGGCGAGGAAAGCGAGAGTTACGTGGTGCGCATCATCCAGGACGGAGTTTTGCGGCGCGAGGAAACGCTATCAGCCACAACTTGGGCCTATGATGCTGCCACCCTCGCGGGAGAGGTCGGGTCGGCACCGTACAGGGTCGAGGTTGCTCAGGTGTCATCGCGGTTTGGTGCGGGGCCGTTTGTCGCGCAAACGCTGCAACCGTAAACAGCGCGATGCGTCCGGTTCAATTGGCCGACATCGAAGTGGCCGCGCGGGTGCTGATGCCAATTGACCCGCCCGCGCGTTTCCGGGTCATGACAGAGATTGTCGACAGGGCTGTGGCCGCAGACCGCTATCGAAAAACATGCGGCAGGGCCCACCCGGATTTCGGATGCGGCACGTTGATGTCGGCCGCTGAACGCTATGAAAAAATCGCCCGCCCAGTATCATGTGGGCGGGATTATCTGGCTTGCATCGTGATTGTTGCGAGCGTCTTGACGGACCGGCATAGCAATCAATTCTTGTGATTGAGCTACTCACAGCTTTGTTCTTGGCGAAGTGACCCTATCTGGACTAAACAAGGGCCAGTAATGAAGGATCGACGCCATGGCATATGCACAAACATCTTTGACAGAGCTTGACCCAGTTTGGCACCGTATCTGCGAAGAGGCTGAGGATGCGGTGGTGGCTGAGCCGTTGATGGGTGGATTGATCCACGCCAGCGTTCTGCACCACAAGAATTTTGAAGGTGCGCTTGCGTATCGGATTGCGATGAAACTCGCTTCGCCGGAAATGTCCGAGCAAATCCTGCGCGAGATTGCCGACGAGGCATATGCCATCGAGCCTGCGCTGACGTCTGATGCGCGGGCCGATCTGGTGGCGATTTATGATCGCGACCCTGCCTGCCACCGTTTCGTGCAACCACTTTTGTTTTTCAAGGGGTTCCAAGCTGTGCAGGCGTATCGGCTTGGTCATTGGCTTTGGCGGCAGGGGCGGCATGATCTGGCATATTTCGTTCAGATGCGCGGCAGCGAGATATTTGGTGTTGATATCCACCCGGCTGCACGTATTGGCAAAGGCATCATGATTGATCACGCCCATTCCATCGTGGTGGGCGAGACGGCGGTGGTTGGCGACAATGTATCAATGCTGCATTCGGTGACGCTGGGCGGCACCGGCAAAGAAGATGATGATCGCCACCCCAAGATCGGCAACGGCGTCCTGATCGGCGCTGGTGCGAAGGTGCTTGGCAACATCACTGTCGGGCAGTGCAGCAGAATTGCAGCGGGTTCAGTCGTGTTAGAAGACGTTCCGCCGATGAAAACTGTCGCAGGCGTCCCGGCAAGAATCGTCGGCGAGGCGGGATGTTCCCAGCCGTCGATGACAATGGATCATCTGCTTGATCACATGGATTGAACGCAAAACGCCGACCCGGTACCGGGTCGGCGTTTTCGTCATATAAAGCGACCTGATCAGGCCAGCATTGTCATTGGGTTTTCAAGGTTGTCCTTGATCGCCTGCATCAGGTTGGCACCCAGTGCACCGTCAATCACCCTGTGATCAACAGACAGCGTGACAGACATCACGGTACCAACAGTCAGTTCCCCGTCTGCACCAATGATCGGCTTTTTCGCGCCAGCACCGACAGCCAGAATGGCGGAATGCGGTGGGTTGATGATGGCATCAAAGTTGTCGATACCGAACATCCCAAGGTTTGAAACAGCAAAGCTGCCGCCTTGATATTCGTGCGGGGCAAGTTTGCGCGCACGTGCCCGCCCGGCGAGGTCTTTCATTTCGGCTGAAAGTGCCGAAAGCGATTTCATCTCGGCATCTCTGAGCACGGGGGTAAACAGTCCACCTTCGATGGCGACGGCAACCGCAACGTCAGATTTTTCGAACTTCAGCGTCCGGTCACCCGCCCAAACTGCATTCGCCTCTGGTACCTGTTGCAGCGCAAGCGCACAGGCCTTGATGACAAAGTCGTTGACCGACAGCTTCACACCGCGACCTTCCAACTGCTTGTTGAGTTGGCTGCGGAATTTCAGCAAGGCATCAAGGTTGATGTCCCGACGCAGATAGAAATGCGGGACCGATTGCTTGGCCTCGGTCAGGCGGGCCGCGATGGTTTTGCGCATTCCGTCCAGTTTCACCTCTTCAAACGGGCGATCCGCATAGGTCTTCAGGATCACATCGGTCGATGGACCTGCCGCCATCGCAGCAGCGGCGGGCGCTGCCGCTTTTGCTGCCGGTGGTGCAGATTTAGGCGCAGCGGTTGCACCTTCAACGTCTGCTTTGACAATGCGACCATGTGGGCCAGAGCCGGTGATTTGGCTTAGGTCCAGTCCTTTGTCAGCAGCGATCCGTCGGGCCAAGGGTGTCGCAAAGACGCGCGTACCGTCGGTTTTGGCGGGGGCCGCCGGGGCAGGCGCCGTCGCAGCGGGTGCCGCTGTTTCAGCCGCCGGTGCGGCCGCCGCCGCTTTGGGTGCAGGGGCGGTGCCAATATCATCCGCGCTCTCGCCCTCTTCAAGCAGAATGGCGATCACTTCGTTGACCTTCACACCTTCGGTGCCTGCCGCGATCAGGATCTTCCCGATAACGCCTTCGTCGACGGCCTCGAACTCCATCGTGGCTTTGTCGGTTTCGATTTCGGCCAGAAGATCACCGGACGACACGGTATCGCCCTCCTTGACCAACCATTTTGCCAGTGTGCCCTCCTCCATCGTGGGGGACAGGGCGGGCATCAGAATTTCTGTGGGCATCGCTGCGTCTCCTTACCGGTAAGTCACTTGTTTGCAGGCGGCGACGACTTCGTCGGCGGTCAGCAAAGCATGTTTTTCGAGGTTGGCTGCGTAGGGCATTGGTACGTCCTTGCCGGTGCAGTTGATCACTGGGGCGTCCAGATAATCAAACGCCTGCTGCATGATCACGTTGCTGATGTACCCGCCGACGCTGCCCTGCGGCCAGCCTTCCTCGACGGTGACACAGCGGTTTGTCTTGCGAACCGATGCCAAAATAGTTTCGGTGTCCATCGGGCGCAGGGTGCGCAGGTTGATGACTTCGGCATTGATGCCTTCTTCCGCCAGCTTTTCTGCGGCCGTCAGGGCATAGGTCACACCGATCCCGAAGCTAACGATTGTCACATCATCGCCCGCGCGTTCAATCTTGGCTTTGCCGAATGGAATGGTGAAATCATCCATGACAGGTACGTCAAAGGATTTGCCATAAAGAATTTCATTCTCAAGGAAGATGACCGGGTTGGGATCGCGGATCGCGGTCTTCATCAGCCCTTTGGCATCAGAGGCAGAGTAGGGCATGACAACTTTCAGGCCGGGGACCTGCATATACCATGCGGCGTAACATTGCGAGTGCTGTGCACCCACGCGGGCAGCGGCACCGTTGGGACCACGGAACACCATGGGCGCACCCATCTGACCGCCTGACATATACAGTGTCTTGGCTGCAGAGTTGATAATGTGATCAATGGCTTGCATCGCAAAGTTGAACGTCATGAATTCGACGATCGGCTTTAGTCCACCAAATGCGGCCCCCGTGGCGATACCTGCAAAACCATGTTCGGTAATCGGGGTATCAATCACGCGCTTGGCACCAAACTCATCCAGCAGACCCTGCGAGATTTTATAGGCGCCCTGGTATTCGGCAACCTCTTCGCCCATCAGGAATACGTCAGGATCGCGGCGCATTTCTTCGGCCATTGCGTCGCGCAGGGCTTCGCGAACGGTCGTTGGCTTGACCTCGACATCGGCACCCCAGTCGGGGGTCGTGTCAGTCACAGGCGCGGCGGCAGCCACTGTCGCTGGTGCCTTGGCTGGCGCGGTTTCCTGTGGGGCGTCCTGTTTTGCGGCTGGCGCTGCGGTATCGGCGGATGGGACGGCCTCGCCTTCTTCGACTAAAATTGCGATTGGCGTGTTCACTTTCACGCCTTCGGTGCCAGCTTCGATTAGAATCTTGCCAATGATGCCTTCATCAACGGCTTCAAATTCCATCGTCGCCTTGTCGGTTTCGATTTCGGCCATGATATCGCCTGATGATACGGTATCGCCCTCTTTCACCAGCCACTTGGCCAGCGTGCCTTCTTCCATTGTCGGCGACAGGGCGGGCATTAGGATTTCGATTGCCATGGCGTTAGCCCTCCACTTTCGCATAAATATCTGTCCAAAGTTCTTCCAGCGCGGGCTCCGGGCTTTCCTTGGAAAACTCTGCGGCCTCGTTCACGATGGCTTTGATGTCCTTGTCGATGGCTTTCAGGTCATCCTCGGACGCGTGTTTTCCGGTCAAAAGCATGTCGCGGATTTGTTCAATCGGGTCGCGTTCGTCGCGCATCTTCTGCACTTCTTCACGGGTGCGATATTTGGCAGGGTCCGACATGGAATGGCCGCGATAGCGATATGTTTTGACCTCAAGGATATAGGGGCCTTTGCCCGCACGGCAGTAGGCCACGGCGCGTTCGCCTGCGGCTTTGACCGCCAGAACGTCCATCCCGTCGACTTCCTCGCCTTCGATGCCATAGGCTGCCCCGCGCTCCCAAAGCGACGGCGATTTCGTGGACCGCACAACCGACGTGCCCATGGCATAGCCGTTATTCTCGATCACGAAAATCACTGGCAAATCCCAAAGCTCGGCCATGTTGTAAGTCTCGTAGACCTGACCCTGGTTGGCCGCACCGTCACCGAAATAGGCGAATGTCACGCGGTCATTGCCTTTGTACTTGTCAGAAAATGCCAGACCCGCACCCAGCGGCACCTGCGCACCAACGATGCCGTGGCCGCCATAGAAATGCTTCTCTTTCGAGAACATGTGCATGGAGCCGCCTTTGCCTTTTGAAAAGCCGCCCTCGCGGCCCGTCAGTTCGGCCATGATCCCTTTTGGGTCCATGCCGCAAGCTAGCATATGACCGTGATCGCGATACGAGGTGACACGTTTGTCGCCCTCATCGGCGGCGGCCTCAAGGCCAACAACAACGGCTTCTTGTCCGATATACAGGTGGCAAAATCCGCCGATCAGGCCCATGCCATATAACTGGCCCGCCTTTTCCTCAAATCGCCGGATCAGCAGCATTTCACGGTAATGTCCCAGCAATTCCTCGGCTGAGACGTTGGGCTTCGCGGCGGCCTTTTTCGGCGGCATGTGCAATCCTCCAGCGCTTAGATAATATAGTTTAGCATTAAACTATCTTTTAAAGCATGCGAATGAGAATTGCGAGGGGCAAAGTGACCTTCCGTCAGTGCGGTTCGTCAAAGCCGCATTGCGCCTAGCGAATAACGATTTCGTCGGACCGAATAAGGCCGAGGACATCGCGCGCTTGTTGATCGAGAAGATCAAGATCGAGAAAGGTGTCAGACAGGCGTCGGGTCAGGTTTTCCATTTCGGCAACCTGTGCGTCAAGCGTTGCCAGCTCTGTTGCAAGGGCCTGATGTTCTGCGGTGACTTCAATACGCTTGAAAAGCCCATAGTCGCCTTGCACTGCCGCAAACACAAAGTAGAGGCCAAGCATAAGGGCCCCCAGAAAGTAGAACAATGAACCCAACGCGGGGCGATAATTGCCGAACATGTGCGTGCCTCAACTGTTGCCTCTCGCGGACGACTGGCCAGCAGAGTCGCATAAACGAATCGCAATGTGAATCCCTTATTTTCCGAACCGGCGGAAAATAAGGGTTCTGCATCGTAAAAGCATTGGCGCGAGGTGTTATGCCTTGCCGCGGTAGATATCGACCAGTTTGGACAGCATCGCCAGCGCGTCTGCACGGTCGCGCTGGAATGAATTGCGACCGATGATCGACCCATTGCCACCGCCATCGCGGATCGCGCGGGCATCGTCATAGACCGCATCGGCGCCTTTGGCCGCGCCGCCCGAGAACACCATCAGACGGCGCCCGGCAAAGGCGCTGTCAACGCAGTGACGGACACGCGCCGCTTGGGTTGCGATGTCAATGTGCTGTGCCTCGTAGACCTTTTTGGCCTCGCTCAGACACAGATGATCGGTGCTGAGTTTTATTTTAATGATATGCGCCCCCAGCAGGGCCGCGATCTGGGCCGCATATGCAGCGATATCAATGGCTGTTTCGCCATCTTTGTCCAACGCCTCACCGCGTGGGTATGACCAGATGACGGTCGCCACCCCTTTGGCAGCCGCTTCTTTGCGCATTTCGGCGATATCGCTGAACATCTCGAGCGCGGCCGATGACCCCGGATAGATCGTGAAACCAATGGCCGAACAGCCCAGACGCAGCGCATCATCGACAGAGGCGGTGATCGCCTGCGTTTTTGGTGCCGCGTCGGGGATCAGTGAATTGGCCGAGTTCACTTTGAGAATGGTGGGAATCTGACCTGCAAAGGTATCAGCGCCCGCCTCGATCATGCCCAATGGGGCCGCATATGCGTTGAGACCGGCATCAATGGCTAGTTGGTAGTGGTAGTGGGGGTCATAGGCCGGTGGATTGGGCGCAAACGACCGGGCCGGGCCATGTTCAAAACCCTGATCGACCGGCAGGATGATCATCTTGCCGGTGCCGCCCAGTTTGCCGTTCATCATGATCCGGGCAAGGTTCGCTTTGACACCTGGCGTCTCGCCTTCGTAGTTGGAGAGGATCTTTTGAACGGTTCTGGTGGTTTTCATGCGGGGTCCCTCGGATTTACGAAACGCTTTGCATCTCCGATAGGCGGCGGTGAAGCCGGTTGCAATTGTGTTAGCGCAACCGGCCTCGATGTTATCGCTAACAACGGCGATCTAGTTCTGTGTCAGGTAGAGACTTGGCAAATCGGCGTTGATCCAGTCGGTCATCGCGCGCTGCTGCATCTCGGCGGCGACGCCCTGCCAGACACCTGCAACATCGGGTCCGCGCGCACCGAAGCGTGCTTCGATTTCCTCGCGCAGGGATGTGGCAGCAATATCGCCCGCGGCCTCGGCCAGCAGTGCATAGTAATAGGCGTAGGCATAGGATCGCGCTGCATCAGCGCCGGTAAAATGGGCCAATGCCAGGCGGCGCAAATCGCGTGGATCATCGCCGGACACCGCGTTGATCGGGTCCGGTGCATTGGTCTGTTCAAGGTATGCTGTCTGTGCGGCAAGCACATCCTGCGTCCGCATCTGCGCTTCCAGCCGGTCAAGCTGGGCTACGGCACCCGGCATGGCAGCACCCGCAGCGATCAGCGCGTAGCCGTATGCACGCGGTACGTCGTTGTCCTGCACGGCCCGCGCAAGCAGGGCTGCCGCCGGACCTGCCGTGTCGGGCTGATCCAGAAGCGGCACCAACAGGTCAGGCACCAGTGCCCCGCTGCGTGGCACACCGTTGCCGTCCAGCAGTGCAGTCGCAAGTTTGATGCGATCGGTCGCCGTCAGGTTTTCTGGGGACTGAAGCGCCGCCAGATCTGCAAGACTGATGATCTGCGTTCGGGCCAGCGGTGTGCTGCGCGCCTGCAAACCCAGCGCCGCAATCAGGATCTGCGGTGTGCCATACATGTCCGGTTCAATTACGATGCCGCCGGGTGGCAGGTCTGCCTGAATCGTGATCTCGCCCGGGTCTGCGACGAATACCTCGACCTCGCCCATCAGATCGCCGATGAAATTGCGCTCTACCGCGCCCAGTGGCCGCAAGCCGCCCTCGCTGAGGAATTGCGACACGGCTTCGGTGCCCAGTTCGCGGATCGTCACCGGATCGCGCAGATTTTCCGGCAACACCTGTGAGATGGCAGCCCAGCCACCATCATCCTTGAGCGTCGCGACAACGCGACTGACGCGGACAGCCGGGTCACCGGGATAGCCAGATACACCCAGCCGGGGCAGGATCGTGCCGCTGGCGGAATAGTCCAGCACCCCAAAGCCGTTGATGGCGATCGTGCTGTCGACCGCCGTTTCCCCGGTCGTATAGGCATAGCTGGCACGGATCTTGAACTGATCCAGCGGCAGGTCCTTGTAACCTGCCGTGCGCAAGGCCAGCGCGACATCGCGTTCAACACAGGCAAGGCTGGCCCTTGCGCCAACCAGATTAAGGTTCAGCTCTGCCGCGGTCTGGAATGGGTGGGCAAAGTCACTGCTCAGCGTCGCACGCTCGATCGTGATTTCGCACTGGCGGGCCTGATCATAAGGCAACAGGGGCCGTGCCACGATGCCCGAGATCGATACGATCCCGCGCATCGGGTCAGCCGAAAGATGGTCATATTGCAGTTCCATCCGCGTGCGCAGGCCGGAAATAGCCGTGTTGGCAAACGCCATCGCGATGCGGTCGGGGGTAAAAAATTCAGATAGCGTCGCCTGCGGGTCGCGGTCCTGCGCCATGACGGGCATTGCGGACATCAGGACAATGGCGGAACAGGCGGTCAGGGTTGTGACGGGTTTCATGGGCTTTCTCCTTTGAACAATACTCACATATGTGAACAGTGTTCATAATACAAGCCCGATTACAACTTCACAGGTTAAACCATCGCTGTCTGGAATACCCCAACCTAACCCAGCGCGGCCACGCCGGGCAGTTCCTTACCTTCCATCCATTCCAGAAATGCGCCGCCTGCCGTGGAAATATAGGTAAAGTCATCCGCGACACCTGCCTGATTAAGTGCCGCAACCGTGTCACCACCCCCGGCCACGGAAATCAGCTTTCCTGCCTTGGTCAGTTCCGCCGCCTTGACTGCGGCGGCATTGGTGGCCTTGTCGAACGGTTCAATCTCAAACGCGCCCAGCGGGCCGTTCCAAACCAAGGTTTTGGCTTGTTTCAACACTTCGCTGATATAGGCGACGGTGGCGGGACCGGCATCAAGGATCATCGCATCGGCAGGGCAGGCATCGGGCGCGCATATTTCGCTGGCAGCACCAGCCTTGAATGCGCGCGCCACGACAATATCATGCGGCAGAATAATTTCGCAGCCTGCCGCCGCAGCTTTGGCCAAAATGTCGCGGGCGGTATCGGCCAGATCATGCTCGCAAAGTGATTTGCCCACATTGATGCCCTGTGCGGCAAGGAATGTATTGGCCATGCCGCCCCCGATCACCAAATGATCGACCTTGCCGACAAGGTTGCCCAGCAGATCAAGCTTGGTCGATACTTTGGCCCCGCCCACCACGGCGACCACTGGCCGTTCGGGCGTGCCAAGCGCCTTTTCAAGCGCGCCCAGCTCTTCGGCCATCAGACGGCCCGCGCATGACGGCAACAGATGGGCGATCGCTTCGGTGCTTGCGTGCGCGCGATGCGCAGCGGAAAACGCATCATTCACATAGATATCCCCAAGGCTGGCCAGGCGGGCGGCAAACGCGGGGTCGTTCTTTTCTTCGCCGGGGTTGAAGCGCAGGTTTTCCAGCAACAGCACCTCGTCGCCGGCCATCTCGGCCACCGCATCGGCATAGTCGGAATTGACCCAGGTCACCGGCAGGCCCAGCACATTGGCCACGGTTGGCGCGATATGTTCCAGCGACATTTCGGGCACGACCTGACCTTTGGGGCGGTCAAAATGTGCCATCAGGACGACCTTGCCACCTTTTTCCTGAATATCGTCCACGGTTGGGATGATCCGTTCAATACGGGTCGTATCCGTCACGACACCGTTTTCAATCGGCACGTTGATATCCACCCGCACAAGGGCAGTTTTTCCGGCAAAATCCATATCGTCGAGTGTTTTCCAGGCCATCGGTCCATCCTTGTGTTCGGGTTCACCGCTTTGTTGCGGCAATGGGCCGCCCGCGTCAACCGGACCGGGTTGGCAATTGCGTCTGCGCACCATATGTCAGGGCGCAATATGTAGACTAAGGAGCGCCCAATGGCCGAAATCAAAGATCCCGAAAACACAATCATCATGACACTGACAGGCGGCGACGTGGTCATTGCACTGTTGCCCGATGTTGCCCCGGCGCATACTGCCCGGATGAAGGAACTGGCGCGCGCCGGTGCGTATGACAACGTGTGCTTTCACCGCGTTATCGACGGTTTCATGGCCCAGACGGGCGATGTGGCCAATGGCAATATGGAAAAAGATTTCAATATCGGTCGCGCTGGTACGGGCGCGTCCGAACTGCCTGATCTGCCAGCCGAGTTTTCCAAGATCCCACATGCGCGTGGGTCACTGGGTGCGGCACGTTCCGCCAACCCCAATTCGGCGAACAGCCAGTTTTTCATCAACTTCAAGGATAATGATTTCCTGAACGGGCAGTATACTGTCTATGGTCAGGTCATTTCCGGGATGGAACATGTGGATGCCATCGTCAAAGGCGAGCCGCCAAAGAACCCGGACCGGATGATCAGCGTCAAGGTCGCCGCAGATGTTTAGGGCCGCCGCAGTTTTTGCCGTTCTGGCCAGCCCGGCGTTCAGTGCCGGCCTTGAAATCGACATCGCGGGCGAGGCGAACGGCACGATTGTCATCGACCTGTTCGAAGATGTTGCACCGCTGCACGTGGCGCAAATCACCGCTATCGCTGAAACGGGTGCCTATGATGGCGTGGTTTTTCACCGCGTGATTGATGGCTTTATGGCGCAGACCGGTGATGTGCAAAACGGCGTTGACGGTGGTGATCTGTCGCGTGCGGGAACGGGTGGATCCGATCTGCCTGATATTCCTGCCGAGTTTTCGGACAAGCCGTTTGAACGCGGCGTGATCGGCATGGCGCGGTCGCAAAACCCCAATTCGGCCAATAGCCAGTTCTTTATCATGTTCGAACCCGGTTATTTCCTGAACGGCCAGTATACAGTTGTCGGAGAGGTCGCGTCTGGCATGGAGATTGTCGACGCAATCAAACGCGGGACTGGTCCCAACGGGTCTGTTGTCGGTGCGCCCGACATCATGCAGGCCGTCCGGGTGACCGAGTAACAAAAAGTCTGGCCCCCTCACGTTGCCAAGAAGGGGCCAGACGTGGCCGAACATGTTGCGCGCGCTGATATCTGTCAAGAATCGGAGGCAACATGCGCGTTACCCCATTCCCGCTGCATTTTGCGGTGTCGCATCAAATGCGCGTTCCGGCCCGGACTTCTGGGTGCACGAATGGCCCGCACGGATTTTGAAAATACCCTCCGTTGGTCCGTGCCGGTGTGACCGCGCATGGCCGCTGACCCGGCTCGTCGCGGCCGGGGCGGGATATCGCGGGTGCTGGGTGACCAAGGCGGCTTGACACCGATCATCCCAGCGCATCAGTTGCGCGGATGGAACGCAAAACGCAGATTGATCTTTTTGGTGCGACCGCCCTGACGGGTTTTGCGTTGCTGTTGGCATTCAATCAGGTGGTGATCAAAGTGACCAACGGCGGTTTGCAGCCGGTGTTCTTTGCCGGTGTGCGGTCTGCGGGAGCTGTGCTGTGCATCTGGATGTGGCTGCGATGGCGCGGCATCCCCCTGCGGTTCGCGCCGGGCACGCGATTGGCGGGTGTGATCACCGGAACGGTGTTTGCGCTAGAGTTTCTGTGCCTGTTTGTCGCGCTTGATTTGACGACGGTGGGGCGATCCGGCGTCATCTTTTATTCCATGCCGGTCTGGCTGGCGTTCATTGCACATTTCGTGATGCCCGATGACCGGATTACGGCGATCAAGGCGTTGGGGCTGGCATTCGCGTTGGCAGGGGTCGCATGGGCGCTGCTTAATCGGTCTGATGGTGCGGGCAGTTTTTGGGGTGACATGGCGGCGTTGGGTGCGGCCGTGGGCTGGGCTGTGACGGCGATGATGGCCAAAGCCTCGCCTTTGCGGCTGGTGCGCCCCGAAATTCAGCTGTTCTGGCAGGTCGGTGTATCGGCCCCTATTTTGCTGGTTGCGGCCTTGTTTTACGGACCATTCATCCGCGAATTGGCCCCTATTCATATTGCGGGTTTGTTGTTTCAGATCGTGGTGGTTGTCAGCGCAGGCTTCATCTTTTGGCTTTGGCTTTTGTCGATCTATCCGGCATCCGGCGTGGCCTCTTTCAGCTTTCTTTCACCGGTGCTGAGCGTGGGTCTGGGATGGTTTTTGCTGGGCGAGCAGGTCGGCCCCGACCTGATCGGGGCTTTGGTTCTTGTGGCCATTGGGATCATCTTGATCAATCGTCCCGTCAGGTCCCGCAAAACGTCCGTGTGACCCGCTCATTGGGCAACGGCGCCTGCGCGAATTTGGCGGTGTCATTTGTAAGGGGCGCAAAGGGTTCGGTGACGGCCTGCAAAAGGGCATGAAACGGCGCGAGATCGCCCGCGCGACCCGCGACAATCGCCTCTTCGACGCGGTGATTGCGGGGGATGATTTTTGGATTACTGGCAGCCATGATGGCATGTGAATCATTGGATTTGCGCGCCGTCCAGCGGATGGACCATGCATCGAAAGCATCACGATCAAGGAATTGGTCGCGCGTGGCGTCCGTGCCCAATGCCGCAAAGACGTTTGTAAAATCTGCATCGTCCGTCGCCATCAAACCCAGCAGATCGGTGATCAGCGGGCGGTCGTTTTCGGTGGTGTCGGTGATCCCAAGTTTGGCAGCAAAGACAGCAAGCCAAGCCGTTTCGTAAACTTGGGCAAAGCCGTTGACAGCCTGTGTAAAGCTTTCAATCGCCGCATCCCTGTCGGGCATCAGCGGGATAAGCGCCGTGGCGAATTGCGCCATGTTCCATGCACCGATCCCGGGCTGGTTAGAATAGGCATAGCGGCCATATTGATCAATCGCGCTAAAGACAGAGTCGGGATGAAAGTTGTCCATGAACGCGCAGGGGCCATAGTCGATCGTTTCCCCCGCGATTGACACATTGTCGGTATTCATCACGCCGTGGATGAACCCAAGCCCCATCCATTTCGCGATCAGTTTGGCATATTTTTCGATCACCATATCCAGCAGGGCCGCTGTCCCGTCCGCGTCAGGGTAGTGGCGCGCGATCACGTGATCGGCCAATGCCTGCAGCGCCATCATATCCCCGCGCGCAGCAAAAAACTGGAACGTGCCCACGCGGATATGGCTTTGGGCGACGCGGGTGATGATGGCACCGGGCAGCATTTCTTCGCGGTAAACGGGTTCGCCGGTGGTCACGGCGGCCAGCGCCCGCGTGGTCGGCACGCCCATGGCATGCATCGCCTCGCTGACCAGATATTCGCGCATGACCGGTCCAAGCCATGCGCGCCCGTCGCCGCGGCGTGAATAGGGGGTAGGGCCGGCACCCTTAAGCTGGATATCGCGGCGGACGCCGTCGGTGGCCACGACCTCGCCCAGCAGAATCGCGCGGCCATCGCCTAATTGCGGGTTCCAGTTGCCGAATTGGTGGCCAGCATAGGCCTGCGCAAGCGGGGCCGCGCCATCTGGGATTTCATTGCCGGCAAATACGTTTGCGGCATCCAGTTCCGCAGGGTCGATACCTAATAGCGTAGCGAGTGACGCATTTGTCGCAATGATCTGTGGTGCCTGCACCGGGGTTGGCAATTGGGCGGTGAACATCTGGGATGGCAGCGTGGCATAGCTGTTATCAAAGGGAATTTTCATCACAAGATATCCGTCATCACGCGCAGAGTTCGATCGTGGCCAAAGCCGACCTTGGCACAGAACCGTGCGATTGGGTTGTCGCCATCGGGTACATTGGCATGTAGAGCCCGCAAATTGGCCTGCCCAAGGGTGCGCGCAACGCCGTGTAGCACCTCTGTTCCGATACCCCGTTTGCGCACGCTGGGGCGGATAAAGATATCTTCGACCCAGCCGATCAGGCCGCCCAGATCAACCGACCACCCAAAGGTGATCATCACATACCCCAGCGGCGCGCGTGCCGGACCGATCAGCCAGACAGCGCCCAACGGACTGCCATCCAGCAACGGCAAGATGGTAGCGGCACGGTGGGCGTCATCATGGGGCAGGCCACGTTCTTCGTGACTGCGTTGTATCAGCGCCAGAACACGATCGCCGTCATCCGGCCCGGCAAGGTGGATCGCTGTGGTCATAGCCGTGCCAACCGACCGGCGAGCAGCGCGTAAAAGCCAGCCGCATCTATTTCGTTCATGAACGTCGCGTTTTTCGGCCGGTCCGTGACCCGCCACCAATCGGTGACTGTCATGCCCATGGTCAGTTCCGACTGGGTTTCAATCTCGATATTCACATGGCGGCCTTTAAATAGCTGTGGCTCGATCAGATATGCAATGGTGCAGGGGTCGTGCAGCGGCGCCCCCTCAGAGCCATATTTCTCCATATCGAACCGTTCGAAAAAGTCGGTCCATGCGGCGACCATATCACCGACCTTTGTGCCCATGGCGCGAAACGCGTCGATGCGGGGTCTTGTGGTCAGGGCCTGATGCGTGACGTCCAGCGGCATGACCGTCAGCGGCACCCGCGCGCCAAAGACAATTTTGGCGGCTTCGGGATCGACATAGATGTTGAACTCTGCGGTAGGGGTAATGTTGCCAACCGTGAAATACGCACCGCCCATCAGCACGATTTCATGGATGCGGGGGATGATATCGGGGGCTTTTTCAAATGCGGTGGCGATGTTGGTCAGGGGGCCAATTGGGCACAGGGTAACTGTGCCAGACGGCTCGCGCCGCAGCGTTTCGATAATGAAATCAACGCCGTGCTGATCCTGCAGCGGCATTGTAGGGTCGGCCATTTGCGGGCCGTCAAGGCCGGTCTTGCCATGCACATGTTCCGCCGTGACCAGCGCGCGTTGCATCGGCGCATCGCACCCGGCAAAAACCATCATATCGGGTCGCCCTGCCAGTTCGCACACGATCCGGGTGTTCCTTTGGGTCAGCGGCAGGGGCACATTTCCCGCCACTGCGGTGATCCCCAGCACCGTGATATCCTCGGGGGAGGCGAGGGCAAGCAGGATCGCAACGGCGTCGTCCTGTCCGGGGTCTGTGTCGATAATAATCTTGCGGGGGGCCATGTCTGGGTCCTGTTCTTGGGTCAGGTGCAGAGTGTCCTGCCCGGCGCACGGGGGCAAGGGGTCAGACGCGTCCGTGCGCCTTCAGGCGACGATAGAGCGCATCGGCGGCGGCATCACCGGTTTCCAACGCAAAGATATAGGCGTGGGTCAGATAAAAGCAAGCAGCGTCCGTTTCCGCCGCCTGATCCGCCGCTTGGGTATAAAGCGCGACAAGCGCGTGGCGATCACCGTGCGCATGCGCGGCAAGCAGTCTGTCCTGCAATGTCATACACGGCGGTGGGTTGCGATCTTGGCTGCGACCCAATCGTGAAAACAATGGGTTGGCCCGTCCATCGCAGGGCTGAAGCGGCCACCGTCGAAATAGGGGGCATGGCGCCCTTTTTGCATGCCTTCGACCACAAAGATGTCTTCCTCGAACACCGCGCGCCACCGGGTGGCGTTCTTGGCGCGCAGGGCTGCGTCGGTTTGGGCCGTGGCGTAGTAGAGGTGAATATGTTCGCGCGTCGCCGCGAGCGATTGCGGCTCCAGCACGATCACAAAGGCATGGTCACGCTGCACCCCCAACAGGACATTGGGATAGACGGCCATGTATTCGCCGCCGGTGATCCAATTATCGCTGAGGCCCGGAAAGTCGGGAAAGGTCTGACCGTCATCGCCCGACAACTGGCGATAGACCAATGTGCCCTGACCCGAGTATTGGCCAGGCTCTGCAATGTTATAGTGATCTTCGAGCCGGGAATAGCTGCTCAGGCCGGGATGCACCCATGGCAGGTGATAGCTTTCACAGTAGTTTTCGACCGCAAGTTTCCAGTTTGTTTTGAGATCAAGGGCAAAGCGGCTGTCGGGCCCTCCATGATGCATCGGCTGATCGAACGCGGCCCAGCGGGCGATCAGGTCGGCGTGTACCTGTTGAAATGGGGCGGCAGTCCCGTCGATATTGATGAAAACGGTATCGAACCAGATGTGGCTGCGGATTTCGGTCAGGCCCAGTGTCGTTTTGTCGATCGCGTCATGGGTGTTGTGTCCGGGGCCGCCGACGTGCGGCGTTGACACCAGTTTGCCATCAGTCGCATAGCACCATGAATGATAGGGGCAGCGGATCGCGCCTTCGATCTTTTTGGGTTCCGACACCAATATCATGCCGCGGTGTCGGCAGATGTTCTCAAACACACGGACCAGACCGGCGCGGTCGCGGATCAAGAGCAGTGGCATGCCAAGGAAGGTAACAGGCTTGGCGTCGCCGTTTTCAGGCACATCCGCCGTGACGGCAAGGCCGGTCCAGTTTGCCCAAAGCACCGCATGTTTCTCTTGCTCAAACGTCGCGGGGTCGATGTAATGCGCGTTGGGCAGGCCCTTGGCGGTTTCAATCGGCTGACGAACGGCATCGAGAGGGTCTTGGACCATATTGGGTGTCCTTTGTCACCGATATATTAACATGCGGTGCGCTGACGTCGGAGCGTCAGCCGCGACAGCACGTTTGACCAAAGCGACATCGCCCCGACAGCGGTCTGGCCAGAATTCGCCCAAAGTCCTCGGTGCCGTAGGACAAGGATCGCCGGTTGCCCGACCGCGCGGATTTCCAAGCGCGCTTTTGCGCATCAGTCACATGATATGTGGCGCAAGGACGCCGTTTTTCTTTTGTTTTAAAGGGACCCATGGCAATGTGATGCGATAGCGCACATATGTATTAGCGAAGGTGACAATCCTTCTTCATGTCCTGATAGGAGAACGAAAATGATCCGTATGACACAGCTGCTGACACCTCTTGCTGTTCTGACTGTGCTGGCTTTTCCAGCTTTTGCGCAGGATGATGCAATCGATATTAACGGCGATGGGATGTATAGCTTTCCTGAGTTGCAGGCCGTGATACCTGAGATGACAGAAGATGAGTTCACCAGCATGGACACCTCTGGCGATGGCCTGCTGGATGCAGATGAAATCGCCGCGGCCACGCAGGCAGGGCTGCTGCCAGGCTGACGCCGGCACGGGCAATTGTGGGGTTTGATGGTTTGTTCGGGGCTGTTCAGAGGGTTCCTCGGGCGAGGGCGGCGACGCCTGTTCTGGCGATTTCCTGTAGGCCGAGGGGGCGCATGAGGTCGGCGA
>Ga0208544_10000033_pt1 | contig 98602 bp, 97 predicted proteins | sample DEB08_DNA_9_FD_184526 | JGI IMG/M metagenome (GOLD analysis project Ga0208544, IMG submission 184526) | Aqueous microbial communities from the Delaware River and Bay under freshwater to marine salinity gradient to study organic matter... | ecosystem: Environmental > Aquatic > Marine > Coastal ...
ACAGCGTTTCGATATACGACTGCCGACAGTACCTATAGCTACTTTGATGAATTGATCCCTGTTCTTGGCTGGTTGGGTGATTTGCCGAAAGAGCCATTCCTGCACGATATTGAAGATTGGAAGTCAAAGGACTTGGCCCCTAATCTGGCAACTTACATTCCATCTGACGATCTAACCGGGCGTGAAAGAGAATTGGCGGCATCCAAGCTGATCGACCGTGTACTAGCAGGCAATTCAGAACTTGTTGCTGACCTCCTCTCCTTCTTCCACGACCGCCTCAAAGTCTTCCTCAAAGACAAAGGCATCCGTCACGATATCATCGACGCCTGCATCGCCATGCCGGGCAATGACGACCTGACCTTGCTGGTCAAACGGGCAGAGGCTTTGGCGGCCACACTCGCCACAGATGACGGGGAAAACCTGATCCAGTTGTTCAAGAGGGCGAACAACCTTCTCACAGATGAAGAAGAAAAGGATGGGGTTGAATATTCCTATGGCGCGGACATCAAATATGCCGAAGCCGAGGCCGAAAAGGCGCTGTTTGCCGCCCTCGATGCTGCGGATGCACAAATCGCCCCGGCGATGCAGGCCGAGGATTTCAGCACCGCGATGACCGCAATGGCAGCACTGCGTGGACCAATTGACGCATTTTTCACCGATGTGCAGGTCAACGCGGACAGTCAATTGCTGCGCCGAAACCGGCTTAACCTCTTGTCGCGTATCAGGAAAATATGTCTTTCGGTGGCGGATTTGACCAAGATCGAAGGATAGGCGTTATACCGTCAGCCGCGCTTTGCGTTCAAGGGTTTGATCCCCTATGCTGCGGTGACACAATGGATCGGTGCCGCAGTGCAGCAACAGTCGACTTACAAGCAGCTTACGCTGATTACCCCCGATGCCGCGATGTCGGCGGCGGTGCATGGCGAACGGGCGAAATGCCTGCAACGGCTGATTCGACTGGATATGCCGGTGCCGATGACCGTCGCGCTGTCGTTCGATGCGGTGCGCGACATCGCGGTTGGCAATCTGCCGGACATGGCGGCGCTGATGGCGCCGTTCGGCCCGCAGCCGTTGCTGTCGGTGCGCCCGTCCAGCCTTGACCCTGACTGGGGCGGACCAAGTGCGATCTTGAATATCGGCATGAATGACGCGCGTCATGCCATGATGGCGGCGCAGATTGGCGACAGCGCGGCGACCGCGCTTTATCTGCGGTTTGTGCAGTCTTACGCGGTGCATGTGGCCCGGTTGGACCCTGATGAGTTTGATCTGCCCGACGTGGCGGATGCGGCCAGCCTGCGCGCGATGCTGGACGCCTACGAGGCGGAAACCGACGAAACATTCCCTCAGGAGGCGGCGGTTCAGATGGTCGAGGTGCTGCGGTCGATGGCGCGCGCATGGGATGGCACGACGGCGCGATTGTTGCGGCAGGCCAAGGGCGCGCCGCCTGATGCGGGGCTGGGCCTTGTGGTGCAGGCGATGGCGCTGGGCGTGGGGCCGGGGGAAAGCGGATCGGGTGTGATCCAATATGTGAATAGTGCGACAGGCCAGCCGCAGATTATAGGCCGGTATCTGGGCCAAAGTCAGGGCCGCGATGCGTTGGGCGACGCAGACGGCGCGATTTATCTGACCTGTGATAAGCGTGGTCCGTCGTTGGAGGATCTGTGCCCGCAGGCCTTTGCGCAACTGGTGGCCTATGGCGCGATGTGTCGCCGCAAGCTGCGCGAGGAAATGCAGATCGAGTTCACGATCGAAAATGGCGGTTTGCGTATTCTGGATGCGGTGCGGGTGCAGCGCGCGTCGCGCGCGTCGGTGCGGATCGCGGTCGCCTTGGCCGAGGACGGTATTATTCCGCGCGAAGACGCGGTGATGCGGGTGGAACCTGCGGCCCTGTCGGAGTTGCTGCACCGGCAGGTCGATCCGCGTGCCAAGCGTGACCTGATCGTGCGCGGCATTGCCGCCAGCCCCGGCGCGGCGACCGGGCGGATCGTGCTGACCGCGAACGAGGCGCAGGCAAGCGCGGCGCGCGGCGAGGCCTGTGTGCTGGTCCGCCGCGAGACGACGCCAGAGGACATTCGCGGTATGCATGCCGCTCAGGCCGTGCTGACGATGCGGGGCGGCGTGACCAGCCATGCGGCGGTGATTGGTCGCGGGCTGGGGGTGCCTTGTGTCGTCGGCGCGTCGGATCTGGTGATTGATCGCAAGCGCGGGTTGGTTGTGGCGCCCGATGGCCGCACCTTTGCGGCCGGCGATGTGATTACGATCGACGGCACGACGGGGCAGGTTCTGGTCGGCGAACCGCCGATGCTCGAGGCGGCACTTGATGGCGCGTTCAAGACGTTGCTGGAATGGGCGGACGAGTTTCGGGATATCGGCGTGCGCGCCAATGCCGACACGCCAGCCGATGCGCAGACCGCGCGCAACTTTGCCGCCGAGGGCATCGGGCTGTGCCGCACCGAGCATATGTTCTTTGAAGGGGATCGGCTGGGCGTGATGCGCGAGATGATCTTTGCCGAAAGCAGCGATGATCGCCGCGCCGTGCTGGACCGTTTGCTGCCGATGCAGCGCGAGGATTTTCAGGCATTGTTCGAGATCATGGCGGGCAAGACCGTGTGCGTGCGTCTGTTTGATCCGCCCTTGCACGAATTTTTGCCATCGGACCGCGCGGGCCTGCGTGATCTGGCCGAACAATTGGCCCTGCCGCTGTCGGAAGTGACCGAACGCGTCGAGGCGCTGAGCGAATATAACCCGATGCTGGGGATGCGCGGTGTGCGTCTGGGCATCGCCATCCCCGAGATCTACGACATGCAGGCCCGCGCGATCTTTGAGGCGATGGTCGCGGTGCGCAAAAAGGGCGTCGATATATCGGTCGAGATCATGATCCCGCTGGTCAGCGCGATGCGTGAGGTGGAACTGGTCAAGGCGCGCGTCGATGCGGTGGCCACGGCGGTCCGGACAAAGACCAAGGCAAAGTTTGATTATCGTCTGGGTGTGATGGTGGAAACGCCGCGCGCGGCGCTGCGGGCGCAGGATATTGCCGAACACGCGGCGTTCTTGTCATTCGGCACCAACGACCTGACCCAGATGACCTATGGCTTGTCGCGCGATGATGCGGGTCGGTTTATGTCGGCCTATGTGCAGCAGGGCGTTTATGCCGAAGACCCGTTTCACACGCTTGATATTGAAGGTGTGGGGGAACTGCTGGCGATTGGCGCGGAACGCGGGCGTTTGGGGCGTCCTGATGTTGTGTTGTCGATCTGCGGCGAACATGGCGGCAGCCGCGCGGCCATCGAATTTTGCCGTGCGCATGGGTTTGACTATGTGTCGTGTTCACCGTTCCGGGTTCCCGGTGCGCGACTCACCGCCGCCCAGTCAGCGCTGCGTGACCGCATGAAAAGCGATTGAACCACGACGTATTGTGGCATTCTTGGGTCACTACGCATGATATTGCGCTATAATGGATGCCAGCGTGCAACGGGTGTTGCCGTCCCGGCGACAGTCCGCCTGCAGGGGTAGACGGATGCGTTTGTTTCCCCTAAAGACACCAGCGCCTGCGCGGGGCTAAGCCGCGTAGTATCCTGATGGGACCAAAATGACGATTTCAAAGGCAATTTTTGCCGCAGTTGCCGCGGCACTTTTTTCTGTTTCCATGTCGGCGGCTGCCGCTGACGAAGTACTTGAAACCCGACTGGGTGCATTATTGGGACAGGAACGGCAGGCGTTGTCCGTTGTCCCCGACAGCCGCATGGCGTTTCTGACCCGACTGCCATCGACGCAGGACCGTGGCGTGCAGACCCAGAGCGGCGTGATTTATGACCCTAACTTTCTCTTGGCCCAACCGAATGCGGATGGTGGCGCGCAGTGGGAATGTCTTGCCGAGGCGCTGTACTTTGAGGCCCGTGGCGAGACCGTGCGCGGCATGTTTGCCGTCGGCGAGGTCATCTTGAACCGTGTTGACAGCGGCGACTACCCCGACAGCGCCTGTGCGGTGATCAATCAAGGGACCGGGCGCCGCTATGCCTGTCAGTTCACCTATACCTGTGATGGCCGCGCCGAAGTTATCAGCGAGCCGGGCGCATGGGCCCGTGTGGGCAAAGTCGCCCGCCTGCTGATTGATGGCACCCCGCGTCTTCTGACTGCTGGCGCCACGCATTATCACACCAAGGCGGTCAGCCCATCGTGGGCAAAGCGTTTCCCGCGCACCGCGACCATTGGTTCGCACTACTTTTACCGCCAGCCGACCCGGACGGCATCAAACTAGGGTCGTATGTCGCAGGCCATGTGTCGCGCCGGGTGCTTGCCCAAATGACCTGCCGCTTGTATTCCGCAGCGGTATGACTTTGACCCGGACCGCAGTATGACCGATGATATTCGCCTTGCCTTTGCCCATCCCAGTGAGAGGGCGGAGGCAAGTAGCCAGATGCCCTGTGACCGGATTTCGCTGCGCGACTATGTGGTCGAGGTGGAAATCGGCGCATTTCAGCAAGAACGCGGAACCCTGCAGCGGGTCCGGTTCAATGTGGTTGTCGAAGTCTCGCCGTTGACCGGCCCGATTGATGACGATGTGGACCGCATCCTGTCCTATGACCGCGTGACCGAGGCCATCGCGATCGAGCTGGAGGCCGAGCGGCTGAACCTTCTTGAAACGCTGGCCGCGCGTGTTGCCGAGCGGATTTTGCTGGAACCACAGGCCGAGCGGGTTTTCGTGCGGATCGAAAAGCTGGACCGGGGCCCGTTTGCCTTGGGGGTTGAGATCGTGCGCGCACGCGATGGCGTTGCCGTGGCCGGACAGGACCACGTCGAGGCACCGCATCCACGGGTCGTTTTTCTGTCGAACGCGGCGATTGCGGCGCCGTATCTGGCGGGTTGGATTGATCAGCTTGCGACAGCTGATGCGCCGCTGTTGATTTGTGTGGGGGCAGGGGATGCGCCCGCGCCACAGGCCGGGCATGCGTTGGCGCAACGCCGGATTGACCTGCTTGCGATTGAGCAGAACGCCTGGACCCTGGCCGCCCGTGATCCGCGTTGTATGGTCGTGGGGACACGGACCGAATTGGATTGGGCGATGAAGAACGGCCAGATTTCTGTCTGGGCGCCGTCGAAGATCGTGCTTGATGCGGTGGACGGCCCATCGGCCAGCCCGCGCGATGCGGTCGCGCTTGTCGCGTGGTTCGCGGCCGGGATCAAGGCGAAGGAGTTGCTTGTCATCGGGGCCGCTGCGCCGGACGCGGATATGCCGGTGCGGTCGGTCGGCGTGACCGAGGCCGTTTTGAAGTGATCTATTATCGCGCGATTGCGCATTGCGGCGGGGATCGCCCCGGTGATGCGCTTGATCTGGCGGGGGGCTGGTGCTGGTTCCACGAGGTCGCGGTGTGGGCGCGTGGCGGCCCGGTGACCCGTATCGCCGCCGCTGACCTGCCCGATGACGTGCGTCGCCGCTTGACCGATCCGCGCCCCGCGATTGCGGGATTGGGCATGGATGCGCCGCGTGTCATGGGCATTTTGAATGTAACGCCAGACAGCTTTTCGGATGGCGGGTTGTTCGAAGCGCCCGACGACGCGGTGGCGCATGCCCGCGCGATGATCGCCGCGGGTGCGGACATCATTGATATTGGCGGCGAAAGCACGCGGCCCGGTGCCGCAGATGTGGCCATGCCGGATGAGATCGCGCGCACTGCGCCCATCATCGCGGCCATACGCGCACAGTCGGACGTGCCGATTTCGATTGATACGCGCAAGGGCGCGGTGGCGCAGGCGGCGATCACTGCGGGTGCTGGGCTGATCAATGATGTGGCGGCGTTCGGGTTTGATCCTGCGCTTGCGGGGGTGACGGCGGCGGCGGGGCTTCCGGTGTGTCTGATGCATGCCCAAGGGGACCCGGCCACGATGCAGGCCGATCCGCGCTATGATGATGTCCTGCTGGACGTGTATGATTTCCTCGAAACGCGGATTGCCGTGGCCGAAGCCGCTGGCATCGCGCGTCACCAGATCGTCGTTGATCCCGGTATCGGGTTCGGCAAGACGCTGGCGCATAACCTGACATTGCTGCGCGGGATTGCGTTGTTCCACAGCCTTGGCTGCCCGATCCTGTTGGGCGCGTCGCGCAAGCGGTTCATCGGCACCATCGGCGGCGGTGAGACGGCAGCGGACCGGGTGGCGGGTTCTGTCGCAGTGGCGTTGCACGGCGTTCGGCAGGGGGTGCAAATCCTGCGGGTGCACGATATATTTGCGACAAGACAGGCGATGGACCTGGAACAGGCAATCAACGGGGCAGCCCAAATATGATACGCAAGCTTTTTGGGACCGATGGGGTGCGTGGCAAGGCCAACACCTATCCGATGACTGCCGACATGGCGCTGAAGATTGGTGCCGCCGCAGGGCGGTATTTTCGCAATGACGGGTCCAATGGTCACCGGGTGGTGATCGGCAAGGATACGCGTTTGTCGGGCTATATGTTTGAAAATGCGCTGACGGCGGGTTTGACCAGCACCGGCATGAATGTGCTGCTGCTGGGGCCTGTGCCGACCCCCGCTGTGGGTTTGCTGACGCTGTCGATGCGCGCTGACATGGGGATCATGATTTCGGCCAGTCACAACCCGCATCATGACAATGGCATCAAGTTTTTCGGGCCCGATGGGTTCAAGCTGTCCGACGAGGCCGAAGCGGAAATCGAGGCGCTGCTGGCGGTCGAGATCGAACCGGCGCAAGCCAGCAATATCGGCCGCGCCAAGCGGGTTGACGAAGGCCGGTTTCGCTATGCCGAACGAATCAAATCGACGTTCCCGGCGGGTATGCGGCTGGACGGTCTGAAGGTCGTGATTGATTGCGCCAATGGTGCCGCACACAGGGTTGCGCCCGAAGTCCTGTGGGAACTGGGGGCGACGGTCATTCCCGTCGGGGTCAGCCCCAATGGTCTGAATATCAACGAAGGGTGCGGATCGACCGACACGGCCCTTGCCGCGCAAACGATCCGCGATCAGGGCGCCGATGTGGGCATCTGCCTTGATGGTGACGCGGACCGTGTCATGATATTGGATGAGACGGGTCAGGTCGCGGATGGTGATCAGATCATGGCGCTGATGGCAGGGCGCTGGGCCGATCAGGATCGGTTGAATGGTGGCACATTGGTGGCCACGGTGATGTCGAACCTTGGGCTTGAGCGGTATCTGGACGGGCGCGGACTGCGGCTTGCGCGGACAGCCGTGGGCGACCGGTATGTCGTCGAGGCGATGCGCGCGAACGGCTGGAACCTTGGCGGGGAACAATCCGGTCATATCGTCATGACCGATTTCGCGACCACGGGCGACGGTCTGCTGGCGGGCCTGCAATTTTTGGCCGCGATGATCGAGACCGGCAAACATGCGAGCGCACTGATCCGCAGCTTTGAGACGGTGCCGCAGATGCTGAAAAATGTGCGCTACACGGCGGGGCAGGACCCGTTGAACGCGCAAAAGGTGCAGAAAACCATTGCGGATGCCGAACTGCGCCTGCTGGGCAAGGGCCGGTTGTTGATCCGCAAATCGGGCACGGAGCCGCTGATCCGTGTCATGGCGGAATGTGAAGACGATGCGCTGCTGGTGCAGATCGTCGACGGGATCGTCGCCGAGGTCGAGGCCGCCGTTTAGCGGGCGAACAACCGGCGCAAATTGGCGGATTGGCTGACGGCGACACCGATCAGGATAAGGCCAAGTGCCGCGAAAAAGCGCAGCGGCAGGACTTCGTTCAGGATCAGCACGCCAAACAGGACCGACCACAACGGCACCTGATAATTCACCAGCGTCATAAACACCGCGCCCGCAGAGCGGATGGTCGTCACGCGGATCAGCGCGGCAAGGGCGGTGGGCACAAAACCCAGAAACAAGATGGCCACGGTCGTGCGGGTGTCGGTCATTTCCGGCACACCTTCGATCAGCAGCATCGCCGGGATCAGCGCGGCCGCGCCGACCACCAAAAGCAGGGTGGCCAGTGTGATCGGGTCGATTGGCGGGCAGCGGCGGGTCATGATGCTTGAAATCGCATAGGACAGCGACGCGGCGATGCACGCGAGCTGACCCAACGGTTCCATCCCCGACCCGATGCGCAGCACGCTGGGGCCGATCAGCACAACGGCACCGACAAAGCCAAGGCAAACGCCGATGGTATTGCGCAGGCTTAGTTTTTCGTCAGTGAAGAGATGTGCCAGCGGCAGCACGAACAGCGGCAGCGCCGCCATTGAAATACCCGCAAACGCCGAGGGCACGAATTGCTGCCCCCAGCTGAGCAATGCAAAAGGGACAGCGGTGTTCAAAATGCCAATCACGCCAAGGTATTTCAGCATGCGCAGGGTGAACACGGGCAAGGGCCGCCCCATGACGCGCATCAATGCCAACAGCGCCACCGCGCCCAATGTGGTCCGTGCACAGGCCACCGTCAGCGGGCCGTAGCCCTGCAATGCAATGGCAACCACCATGAATGTCCCGCCCCAGATCAGGCCGAGGGCAAGAATGGACAGCCAGTTGGCCGTGGTCGGTTGCGTCGTCATCTTTTCTGTCCGTCAGTCGTGATGCAGCCTTATGTCTTTGGGCGCTTGCGCGCGATCATGCAAGCCGCAGTCGCGCGAAACATCGCGTGTGTGGGCGGCTGGGGGGCGTCACGTTGTCTTGGCACGTCTGGTGGCGCGCCGTGCGATGCGTCGCTGATAGCTGGCATGCACCAAGGCGGCCAGATAGACCGACAGTATCACGCAAGTTGACAGGACGGCCCGTGTCGTGGGCGCCATGGATGCCCAGTCAATCCATGAAACAGCGACGTAGAGCAGCACGGTGTGATAGGCGAAAACCTGCAAGGAATGGCGGCCCAGCACGCAAAGCGCCTCGGTGTTGAAGACCCAGCGAAGCGCGTTGGCCAGCGCGCGTATCCAACCTTTGGCGCTGGCGGGGCCTGCCACGACGATCCAAGTGAACAAATAGGCGTCGGCGGCAAAATTTGCCAACCGCAGTATTGAAAAGTCCCAGCGGTTCAATGCGCCACGCAGCATCGGGAAATAATCAAATGCGGCGCCTTGGTGATCTTTGATCACGTAGAAACACAAAAACAGACCAAGGGCCAGTTTGGCCAGGAACGTGCCTTGGGCTGTCGTGAACCAATCCAGCGCAATATTTCCGCGGGTCCAATGAAAGCCAAGCACCATGCCCAAGACATAGACCAGTTGCCATGCCGTCCGGTCAAATGTCAGGCCAAGCTGAAGGCCGGTCTCGGGCGTCCATCCCAAAGACTGGTTGGAAACCAGAAGCAGAAATGCGATTAGTTGCGTTTGCGCGACAATCCACAGGCAGACCGATGCCGCGATAATCTCGACCGTGCGGCCTTTTTGCAATTGGCTCAGGATCAGCGGTGTGGCGGCCAGAAATACGACATAGACCGGCAGGACATCGACGAATGCCGGTCCTGCCACCAACAAGAGCGTCATCACCGTACCGCGCAGGGGTGTTGCACCAAGGCGACTGAAAACGCCTAGATCCACATAGGCGGAACCGGCTGAAACAATGACCAAAAGCAAGAGCGCGACGACCGCGTGGTAGACGTAAACCAGCCGCATCCGCGTGAACAATTTCGATCGTACCCTGTCCATGCCGGATTTCAGCAGGAGCGGGCTGTAGACCACACCGACAACGAGGCCTGACAGAAAGACAAAGCCCTGTGCGTCTTCCACAAAGCCCTGTGCGTCTTCCACAAAGCCCCAGCTATGGTGCGAATATCGGTATGCGTCGTTCCCCATGAATGGGCCGATATGGAAAAACGTCATCAAAAGCAGGAAGTAGCCCCCTTAGGCCATCAAGCAATCTGATACGCATGCGTGTTTCTACCGGATATCACGTGCCAAATATGAAGGCCCGCCGAAATGGCAGGCCTTCTGGGATGTGCCGTTTGGGCGGCTTTAGTTTTTGGCCTTGTCGACCATTTTGCCTGCGGAAATCCACGGCATCATGTCGCGCAGCTTGCCTCCGACGATTTCGATCTGGTGTTCGTCATTGGCCCGACGGGACGCCTTGAGCGTTGGCTGGGACACGGCGTTTTCCAACATGAAGTCACGCACGAATTTACCGGTCTGAATGTCCGTCAGCACGTCTTTCATGCGCTTTTTTGTTTCTTCGTATGGCAGGATGCGCGGACCGGAAACATATTCGCCGTATTCCGCGGTGTTCGAGATCGAATAGTTCATGTTGGCGATACCGCCTTCATAGATCAGGTCTACGATCAGCTTGGTTTCGTGCAGACACTCGAAATAGGCCATTTCAGGTTCGTACCCAGCCTCTACAAGGGTCTCAAAGCCCATGCGGATCAGTTCAACGATACCGCCGCAAAGCACGGCCTGTTCACCGAATAGGTCGGTTTCGCATTCCTGACGGAAATTCGTCTCGATGATGCCGGAACGCCCGCCACCGATGGCCGAGCAATAGGACAGGCCGATTTCCATCGCCTTGCCGGATGCGTCGCGGTCAACCGCCACGAGGCATGGCACGCCGCCGCCCTTGGTGTATTCGCCGCGCACGGTGTGACCGGGGCCTTTTGGCGCCATCATGATCACGTCAACGCCGGCTTTGGGTTCGATCAGGCCGAAGTGGACGTTCAGGCCGTGGGCGAATGCAATCGCGGCACCTTCCTTGATGTTGTCGTGGACGTATTTCTTGTAGGTTTCGGCCTGCAATTCGTCGGGCATGGTGAACATGATCAGATCACACCATGCCGCAGCTTCGGCGATGCCCATGACCTGCAGGCCTTCGCCTTCGGCTTTGGCTTGGCTCGGGGAGCCTTCGCGCAGAGCAACCACAAGGTTTTTCGCGCCGCTGTCACGCAGGTTCAGCGCATGTGCGTGGCCCTGTGAGCCGTAGCCCAGAATAGCGACTTTTTTGTCTTTGATCAGGTTAACATCGCAATCGCGATCATAGTAAACGCGCATGGTGGCGGTCCTTTGAATGGGTTTCGTTGGGGGCATTTTAACGTATGTTTTGCGCCATTGTGAGGGTCGATCTTTGAGTATTTTTAGACATGTGAATATTGTTATGCGCATTATGTATGTATATAGATATTTTTATGCTTGATGATATTGATCGCCGCCTTTTACGCCTGCTGCAGGCCGATCCCGCGCTGGGGGTGCCGGAACTGGCCAAACTGGCGGGTATGACGCCCGCGCGGGTGACGCGCCGCGTCGAGCATCTGCGTGAGGCCGGGGTGCTGCAGGGCAGTCAGATCGTGATTGACTGGGCCGTGTTGGGTTACAGCGTCGCTGTCAGCCTGCGGATCACGTTGGACAAGACGGTCGCGCGGGCATTTGACGATTTTCTGGCCGCCGCCCGTTTGGTGCCCGAAGTGATCGAGATACAGACGTTTCTGGGGCGGGTTGATGTGCGGCTGTCGCTGATTGCGCGTGATTTGCAGGATTATCAGCGGATTTACCGTCAGGATGTTCTGACCCTGCCGCATATGGCCGATATCGAGGCGCTGATGACTGTGGCCAGCGTGAAGGCGGATGAAAGCCTGCCGCTATGACGTTGGATGATCTGGATCGGGCGATCTTGCGCGCGCTGAGCGCGAATGCGGATCAATCAACCGGTCAGTTGGGCCAGAAGCTTGGGCTGAGCCAGCCGGCGACGTGGCGGCGCATCAGGCGGTTGCAGCATGCGGGCGTGATCGCCGGGCGTCGGCTGGTGCTGGACGCGGCAAAGGTCGGCTTTGGCGTGACGGTGTTTTTGGGGGTCAAGCTGGCCACAAAGGGGCGCATCAGTCTGGAGGATTTCGAACGCGCCGTCGGCGCCATTCCCGAGGTGCAGCGGATCGAGCATGTCCTAGGCCTGTACGACTATAGATTGCGGGTCGTTGCCCGCGATTTGGCTGATTTCGAGCGGGTCCTGCGCCGCCGCATCATGACCTTGCCGGGGGTGGGCAATGTCGAAGCCAATGTGCTGTTGTCGGAAGAGCGCAGGCCGGGTCCGCTTTAGCGTCGCATATCTGGTTTATCCTGATGATGCGCCGGGCGTTGTCTTGCGGTTGACACCATTCCCGCTTTGCATTCTTTTCCGGTCGGAGGTGCGAAAGAACATCCAGCCAGGCGCGGCATTGCAGGTTCTTGTGCAATGTGTGCGTGCCAACGATGTCGTATGCCGTTTTGGCGGCGCGGAATTTTGATATTTCTTTATGGGCGCCCACAGCGAGATCGGCGTTTGTCTTGCCGTGCCACTGCCGCGATTTCAGGTTGGGTTTGCCAAATGTCCTAGACTATCCTAGCAGTGAGGTAACAAGACAGGACGCCATTATGTACGAAAAGCAAAACCCAGTAGATCCCGATGGGCTGATGGAGTTTTCGGTTGTCTTTACCGATCGGTCGCTGAACCATATGTCCAAGGCGTTTCAGGGCGTGATGACGGATATTTCGGCCATGCTCAAAGACGTCTACAACGCGGATCAGGTGGCGCTTGTGCCCGGCGGCGGCACCTACGCAATGGAGGCGGTGGCCCGGCAGTTCGGCGCCGATGCCCATGCGTTTATTGTCCGAAATGGCTGGTTTTCGTTCCGTTGGACGCAGATTTTTGACGCAGGGCAATTCACCGCCAAGAACACGGTCGTGAAGGCGCGGCAATCGGGCAATGGCACGGCGGCGCCCTTTGCACCCGCGCCGATTGATGATGTGGTCGCCGCTATTCGTGCGGCAAAACCCGATGTTGTCTTTGCGCCGCATGTCGAAACCTCGGCCGGGATCATCCTGCCCGATGATTACCTGACTGCGCTGGCGGATGCGGCCCATGACGTTGGCGCGCTGTTGGTTCTGGATTGCATCGCGTCGGGCTGTGTTTGGGTGGATATGAAGGCGACGGGCGTCGATGTGTTGATTTCCGCGCCGCAAAAGGGCTGGTCGGCGACGCCGTCTGCCGGTCTTGTGATGATGTCGCAGCGCGCGGTGGATCGCATGGCCGAGACGACGTCGAATTCGTTCAGCCTGGACCTCAAGAAATGGCACAGCATCATGCAGGCCTATGAGAATGGCGGTCACGCCTATCATGCGACGATGCCGACGGACGGGCTGCGGGCGTTTCGCGACACCATGCAAGAGACGCAGGCCTATGGTTTTGCCAAGCTCAAGGATGCCCAGTGGGCGTTGGGAAATGCCGTGCGCAAGGTGTTGGCCGACAAGGGCGTGCGGTCGGTTGCGGCCGAAGGGTTTGCAGCGCCGGGTGTCGTGGTCAGTTATACTGACGATCCCGCCGTGCAGAATGGGTCGAAATTTGCGGCCGAAGGGATGCAGATTGCCGCCGGTGTCCCGCTGCAATGTGATGAGCCTGCCGATTTTCGGACGTTTCGCCTCGGGCTGTTTGGGTTGGACAAACTTTACGACGTCGATGGCACGCTGGCGCGACTGGTGGCGGTATTGGACCGCGTGCTTTAACGCGCACCTAGCCCGATTTGCATCAGTTTGCGCCGAACGGGGGTAATTCCGTAAAGCGCCTGAATACCCTTGGCGCGCAAATCCTGAACCACAGGACTGCCAGCGATGGACGCGCGGTTCAGCGCGTCGATCCCGGTGACCCGCAGCTTGATATCGCGATGGCGGCGGCGCGCATATGTGTCGAGCATATGTTGCGTGCCCAAGTTTTCCGGCGCCGCCTGCGCAAGCCCAAGCAGGCAGGCCAGATCGGTCAGCGACATGTTCAACCCCTGTGCGCCGATCGGCGGCATCACATGCGCGGCCTCGGCGACCAGTGCCGTGCGTGGGCCGGTTATGGACTGCGCGATTTGACTGATGATCGGCCAGATCATGCGCCGTGATGCCAGCGTCAGTGGTCCGTAGGTATAGGCCGAACGGGCGCTTGCCGCTGCCTCGAATTCAGCATCGGGCAGGGCGGCAAGCCGCATCGCTTCGGGTCCGTGGTCCATCCAGACGACCGCAGAGCAGGGTTTCCCATCGTGATCGGGCAGCGGGACCAGAGTGAACGGCCCGCCAGCCTGATGGATTTCGGTTGATATATTGTCGTGCGGCGCGTCGTGGGTGACCGCAAATGTAACTGCTTTTTGCCCGTAGCGCGTTGTTTTCACGTTGATGTCGGCAGCCGTGCGGACGGGCGAATTGCGCCCATCGGCACCGATGACCAACTGCGCACGCACTTGGGTGCCGTCGGTCAGTGACACCAAGGCTTCCGACGTGCGGGCGACCATATGGGAAAAACCGGTGCCGGGCCGGAAATCGACATTTGGCAGCGCGGCCAGCCGTGCGACCATTTCGCGCCGCAGCAGCCAGTTGTGCAAGTTCCAGCCAAAGGGTTGGTCGGAAATATCGGCGGCATGAAAGTCACGGGTCACTGGTGGTTGTGCTGCCGCGTCAACGATCCGCATGGTTTGCAGGGGCGTTGCGTGCGGGGCAAGCCTGTCCCACAGGCCCGCCATGGCCAGAAATTGCTGGGCCGGTTGCAAAAACGCGGTTGTGCGCAGGTCGGCGCCTTCGGCGTCGCGTGTCGTGATCGGCGTCGCGGGGTCAACGATCACCACGTTGAAACCGGCCGTGCCGAACGCTGCGGCCGCGCTCAGGCCTGCAACACCGCCACCGGCAATCAGTATGTCTGTTGTTTTGCTTTCCATGATCATGTCATAGGCCGCCTTTGTCGTCGCGGAAAGGGTCAGCGGGCCAGCTGCGACAAGAAGCCGGTCAGGTCGTTGGTGTGGTGGTGGATGTGCGCGCCGGTCGCGGGGGTGTCATGGACATGCACGGTGCGCATGCCAAGCGTGTGGGGCACAGCCAGATTGCGCGCCTCGTCCTCGAACATCGCGGATTTTGTCGGGGTGATGCCGTCGTGATCAAAGACCTTGGCAAAAGCAGCCGCTTGCGGTTTTGGTTTGAAATCAGCATGTTCCACGCCATAGACTGCGTCAAACTGCCCCGACAGACCGCGCGCGGTGATCACCCGTTTGGCATAGGGCGCGGTGCCGTTGGTATAGACGATCTTGCGGCCCGGCAGCCGGCCAAGGGCATTGGCAAGGGCGGGATCGGGGGTCAGGTGCCCGATGTCGATGTCATGCACGTCGGTCAGAAATTCGTGGGGGTCCATCGCATGTTCTTGCATCAGACCCGCCAGCGTGGACCCGTGAACCCGCCAATATTCTTCGCGCAGAAAATCAGCGCGCTTTCGGTCGACCCCGGCGACGCGCATCACAAAGGCGGTCATTTTGGGGTTCATTCGCGCGAACAATCCCGCCGAGGGGTGATAAAGCGTATTGTCGAGGTCAAAGACCCATGTATCGACATGTGTAAATGATGCGGCAACCATGGCGCGACATTAGGCTTGGCTGTGGTGTTGCGCAATCGCTTTGGCTTGATTGCAGGCGGGCCTGAGGGGTATGGTCGCAGGATCACGAAAGGCCTGACCCATGCAAGACCCACGCGCATCCCAAAAGGACGCCTACGCCCTGATCCTCGAGGCAATCGACAGCCACCTTTACAAACCCGGCGATCGTCTGGTGGAAAGCGAGCTGGCGGAACGTTTTGGTGTTTCGCGCACCCCAATTCGCGAGGCATTACAACGTCTTGAAACGCAGTCACTGCTGGCCCGCGACGGTCGGTCACTGATCGTGGCCTCGCTGGATCATTCGCAGTTGTCGGAACTTTATGTTGTGCGCGGCGAATTGGAGGGGCTTGCGGCGCGTCTTGCCGCCCGGCATGCCGCCCCCGAAGAGGTCAAGGTGCTGCGCGATATGCTGGAGGAAGACCAGAAACTGGTCGGCGATCCCATCGCGCTCAGCCGGGCAAACCGCCGGTTTCACAAGCAAATCCATCTGGCATCGCATAATCGGTTCTTGGTGCAGCAATTGGATCTGGTGCATCGGTCGATGGCGCTGCTGGCGACCACTTCGCTTGCCGCCGAGGGGCGCACGACGGGCACGTTGGAAGAACATGCGCGGATCGTCGCAGCCATTGCGGCTGGGGATGGCGATGCGGCGTATGCCGCCCTGCGTGATCATATTTCCAAGGCGTTTGTCACACGCCTGAAGCTGGACGCGCAGGCGGTCGAGGCGGCGGAGTAACCGGCGATTGCCACGTTTTCGGCAACAGGATGCCGTGGGCTGTCTTGTCCCAGTAAAATGGCTTTGTCACAAGTTCCCAAAGCCCTTTGTAGGCGGCAAGTGCGGCGAGCGGGAAGTAGAACTGCAAGGTGATGGCCCATTTCGTCAGCCATGTCTTGCGCGCCTTGTGAACGCCCACGGCCGCCACGGCGAGGTTCACCAGTTCGGATGTGACAAATAGCGCGGCAAATGCCCAGAACGCCCATGCAGGTATCAGCGCGCTCAGCGGGTGCGAGAAACCAAAAGGCAGCAACCAGAATGTCCACAAAAGCGGCGCAAGCACGAATTGCGACAGCGTCCCCAGAAAAAGCAGCTGAACGCCAAAAAACCGCCATGGTCCCAGATCGCGCCACAGCTGGGCGGGGTTGCGCATATGAACCCCATACGTCATCGCATACCCCTTGAGCCATCGTGACCGCTGTTTCACCCAAGGCCAGGCGCGGCCGTTCGCCTCTTCCTCTGTCACGGTATTGATCAATGCGGTGCGGTAGCCGTGGCGGGCCAGACGCACGCCAAGATCGGCATCTTCCGTCACGTTATGCGCGTCCCACCCGCCCAACGCATCTAATGCGTGACGCCGGAAAAACAGGGTTGTCCCGCCCAAGGGCACCACCAGCCCCAATTTTTGCAGACCCGGCAGAACAACGCGGAACCAGCCAGCATATTCGATGGTAAAGCAGCGGGTCAGCCAATTTGTGTCGGCGTTATAGTAGTCCAGCGTCCCTTGCAGGCAGACCACTTCGGGTCCGCAGTTGGCAAAGTGCCGGGCGACGACATGCAGCTGATCGGCGGCTGGCGCATCCTCGGCGTCCCAGACGCCGATGATGCTGCCATGGGCGAAATCCAGCGCGTAGTTAAGCGCGCGGGGCTTTGTCTTGATCGTGCCTTTGGGCACCACGACAGCCCGCATCCACGTCGGCAGAATGGTCTGCCCAAGCGTGGTGCGCGTCGTTTGGTCATCCGCCTCCAACACAAGACAGACGTCCAGCAGTTCACGCGGATAATCCAGCGCCCTGAGCCGACAGAGCAGGTGTTCGGTGATCGCGGTTTCATTGTAAAGCGGGACCAGCATCGTGATGACCGGCAGCCGTGCGGGGACGATATTTTGTTCCGCTGTGGGGCTGTCACGCCAGCCCAGATAGGCGGCGGTGGCCTTGAGCGCGGTGTTCAGGGCAAGGGTCAGCATCGCCCACGCCGTAAGGGCCGCAAAAAGCATGCGAGGCGCGGTGAGCGTGGCCGCCAGCAGTATGGCAGCCAATAGGATGCCAAATAACAGGGCGAATTGGCTGTTCCAGTTGCGGCAACTTTCATTCATCGGCACTTTTGCTTCCGCCCGCGTGACAAGGGTCGCGCCGAAATGACGGGTGATGCAGCGGTTAAGCTGGTCTTCGGTCGTGATCGCGGTTCGGATCGGGCCAAAGAGCGTTTTCAGGCTGTCATGATGGCGTGCGAACTGGTCGGGGCGGGCGGTCAGGATCACGGTATCCCCGCCGATTTCCCGCCACGGCAGAACCCCGTTCTGCACGCAGGTCGCCGGACCATAACGGTGCACAAGGCTGTGGTCGGGCGGCGTTTCAAGCGGATTGACCAGCTGCGCCTGCGCATTTTCGGCCATGATGCACGCGACGGTATATTGCGACACGCCGTAGATACGGCACATGACATCTGCCAGCCGTACCCCCTGACGTCGGGCGATCATCGCCGCATCGGTGGCATCCTGACGGCTGATCAATGATCGGTTGACCAAAGCCCATGCCAGCGACGATCCCGCAAGATCAGGCATGTTTTGCCCGTCAAGCCACTGTGGATCCTCTTCAACGATCACCATTGAACCCCCTGTTACGTGGGGTTCAACATCTCTCAACCAGGTTAATGTTCAGTTAAATGCTGTTTTCAGCCTGCGATGGACGTGCGCGCATCCATCGCCTGTGCAAAGCGTTCGAACAGATAGTAGCTGTCTTGGGGTCCCGGGCTGGCCTCTGGGTGGTATTGCACGCTGAAAACCGGGCGATCGGCGATGCGAATCCCGCAGTTGCTGCCGTCAAACAGCGACACATGGGTTTCGACAACGCCGTCGGGTAAGCTTTGGCTATCGACCGTAAACCCATGATTCATAGAGGTAATTTCCACCTTTCCGGTTTCAATTGCCTTGACGGGATGGTTGGCGCCGTGGTGGCCGTGGTTCATCTTGATGGTTTTGGCGCCCAAAGCGAGCGCGAGCATCTGGTGCCCCAGACAAATGCCGAAGACGGGAAGGTCCGTCGCCAGAATTCCCTTGATCATGGGCACGGCGTAAACGCCTGTTGCCGCCGGATCGCCGGGGCCGTTGGACAAGAACACGCCGTCCGGGCGCAACGCCAGCACATCCTCTGCGGTCGCTGAGGCGGGCAATACGGTCACTTCGCAGCCCGCACTGGCCAGACAACGCAGGATATTCCGCTTTGCACCAAAATCAATTGCGACAACCTTGCGCCGGGGGGCGGTCTGGGGGGCGTATCCTTGCGGCCAAGCCCACCGCATTTCGTTCCACTGATACGACTGTGCGCAGGTGACATGCCTGGCAAGATCCTGACCTTCGAGGCCCTGAAAACTGCGCGCCTTTTGGACCAGCGCGGCAATATCGAAATTGCCATCGGGGTCATGGGCAAGCGCGACATGCGGCGCGCCTTGCTGCCGGATGGCCCGCGTCAGACGTCTGGTGTCAATGCCGCCCATGCCGATGCGCCCGCGTTTGACCAGCCATGTCGTCAGCTCTTCGGTGGAACGCCAGCTGGATGCCGCGGTCGGGTCCCATTTTACGACCATGCCTTCGGCCACGGGATCGGCGGTTTCGTCATCCTCGGGATTGACGCCGGTATTGCCGATATGGGGAAAGGTGAAGGTCACGACCTGCCCCGCATAGGACGGGTCCGTCATGATTTCCTGATATCCGGTCATGGCGGTGTTAAAACACAGCTCTGCCACCGTTTCGCCGGTAGCACCGAATCCCATGCCGTAAAAGATGGTGCCATCCGCAAGGGCCAGACAGGCCGTTGGTTTTGGGGTCTTGCCATGTGCCATTGCCGCTTGCTCCTGTCAGTCAAATTGTGGCGGGTTTAAGGGGGCGGGCGGGCAGGGTCAAGGCCGGATCGGGGCCTTGCAAACAAGGGCTGGCGTCGGGCAACGGGTGCTTGTCAGCGGGGGCGCGGCACCTTATGGTCACCATTCAATTACATGTTGTGATCGGGAGTTTTCATGGACATGCGCGATCGGGTCACTGCGGCCCTCAAGGATGCAATGAAGTCACGAGAGGCCGACCGCCTTTCGACGCTACGGCTGATCAATGCTGCGATCAAGGATCGTGATATTGCGCTGCGCGGCACCGCCGAAGAAGAGGACGGCGTGACAAATGACGACGTGCTCGCGATCATGGGCCGGATGGTCAAACAGCGCCACGAGAGCGTGCGCGCCTATGAAGAAGGTGGGCGGCTTGAACTGGCTGAAAAAGAACTGTCTGAAATCAAAGTAATAGAAGAATTCCTGCCCAAACAGCTGACCGAAGTCGAAGTTAAAAAAGCGGTTGATGATGCCATTGCAGAAGTCGGCGCGGCCAGCATCCGCGACATGGGCAAGGTCATGGGTATTCTCAAGGCGAAATACATGGGCCAGATGGACTTTGGCAAAATAGGCCCCGTCGTCAAAGGGCGCTTGGGCTAACGCATTTGATCGGACGCTTTGGTCGTGTGCCGTTCAGTGTGGGCGCAGTGCCCGCTTGAGATCATCATAAAGCGCGAGCCTTTCGGTGGCATCAAGAAACGCGCCAATCTCGACTTCGCGGTCACCGCCGCGCAACGTGATGTAATTCTCGACCGGGCCGCCCTTTGGGTGCAGGTGCACGGTGACCCAATAACGGTTCGCCTCCCAATGCTGGTTCGGACCTTTGGGGTTGTGGCGGGTCAGATGGGCCGTGGTTTCGTTGACCTTCAGTTCCTCGAGTACTTCACCGCGTTTGTAGCTGATGGTCAGGGCCGTCCATAACCCCCAGAGCATAAGCACGAAAAACGGCAGCAATCCCCACAATACAGCCGTCCCCAGCACGGTGACCAGAGGCAGCGCGACAATAGCAGCGGTCGCCCCGATGAATAACACGAAATCACGGCGCAGCAGTGACCGATAGGGCCAAAGGCTCAGTTCCCAATCGGGCGTGTGGTGTGGTGGTGGTGGCGACCATTCATAGGGCATGGGAAATCATTAGCCGGGCTGCGCTGTGCCGCCAATGTGCAAATTGGTCGCGCTATGCGGTGCCGGTGCGATACGACGGTTTGAAAATGCAGGGTGCGAAAATGGGCGACGGCAGATCACATGCGAAATGTTGCGTCTGTCCATGTGCCGTTGGCACGCCACGCGATCAGGCGGTTGCGGACCCCGGCGACTGGGCGATCAAATGGGCGCATCACTTCGCGTCGCAGCTTGCGCCATCCCCTGCGCCGTGGCGGTGCCGCCTGTGTCTGGCTGGCCAAACGCGCCTCATCTATGATGGACTGTCCGGCATCGGCTGGCAGGAACTGCATCGCTTCCGCTTGTTTTTGCTGGATACAAACGCCGGGCACGACGTGATGCCGGATCACGTCAGCCAGCGGCCAATGTGCCGGGTTGAACATAAAGTCGTCAACAGGCGTGTCGCATGTTTGTGATGCGTCCAGCAGGCGGACTGCGTTCTCGCGCGATAGCAGGTACCCTGCGGTGCCATCACTGGTGGAATGGACCGGCGCAAGCACGCGGTTATCGCACAAGCTGCGCTGTTGCCTGCCGATCAGTATCCTTTGCGGCAGGAAGCTTTCCAGTTTGACGAATGTCGTATGGTCCGCACTGCGATAGATATCGCGCAAGACATGGCTGATGTCTTGGGATAGCATAATGTCATCTTCAAACACGCAGCCCCACCGCTGATCCCCCGCCGCAATATCCGTCCAGGCGGCCCGGTGGCTGAGAAAACAACCGATCTCTGGTTTGGATAGCTGGCGCTTGCCGGATGCGGGTGGACGATGGGCCGCACATGCCGCGTCAGTCAGCGTGGCACCGTCGCACGCGGCAATCCGGATCGCCGTCAGTCCACGGTCCTTGATGACCGTTTCCATATGGGCGCGCCGATCCACCGACCGATCAAGGTTGATATAGTAACACATCAGATCTTCGGTGTCGTTTTGCATGATGTCACCTTATAAAATGCTGCGATAGTAGCAAGATGGGCCGTTGCGGGCAACCGGTGACGATTCAGGGAAAATCGGCGGATGCGTCCGGCCTCGATCGGCATCTCCGTCTTTCTCCAGAATCGCGCGCCAGGCGACCCCGAGGCAACCTGCGCGCGAAACCGGGCACCAATACGGCGTGCCACATTTGTACCGCAGTCTGTCAGCGGTTCATTCGCAGCATTTTGCCACTTTATTAGTGTATGCACGAAGGTTTGGGCGATTGACGCCCTGCGCATATCTGCTTTTTGTGCCGATAATCGCAACAGTAATCAAAGTTCTGTCTTAATTCAGACGACAATTGGGCACTTTATGCGGCCAAGGTGGCGACGGTTACCCATGCCTATTATACTCAAACTAGGAGAATACTCGTGAGACGCACGAAACAGAATTTCTTGAACAGCGCGGCTATATGCCTTGCGTCGGCTGTTGTCGGCCTGACAGCGGCGCCTGCCTTCGCTGATACTATTAAACTGATGGGCGTCCAGGGCGACATCAATTTGGAAGGCGAATTTATCAAGTTTGAAAATGATATATTCACAATTCGCACGAGCCTTGGCGATCTGAATATCGCCGCAGATGCAGTCACTTGCGAAGGTGCGGCCTGTCCGCAGAATGCCGCACAGGCTGGCGAAATCACGATCGTTGGGTCTGAAACGCTGGGCACGGGCCTGATGCCTTTCCTCATCGAAGGTTTCGCAACCGAGGACGGCGCCACGATCGAATCGCAGCGCAATGTTAACGGCTACCTGACGACTGAAGTTATTGGCGATGGTGGGTTCGGTGAACCTGTCGGGACGTTCCGCGTGCTGTCCAACAGCTCTTCTGATGCATTTACGGCCCTGCAAAGCCCGGACGTGAAAATCGGCATGTCGTCACGTCGTATTCTGCCCGCCGAAGCGCGCCAGTTGCGCAACTTTGGCGCCGGTAACCTGATTGAACTCAATCAGGAACATGTTGTCGCCGTTGACAGCCTTTCGGTTATCGTACACCCCGATAACCCGCTCGGCACGATTTCGCTGGAAAACCTCGATCTGATTTTCAGCGGTCGCATCACGAACTGGGCAGAGATTGGCGGCCCCAACGCGCCGATCGTGCTTTATAGCCGCGAGGATGGTTCCGGTTCGCAGGCCGTGTTCGAAGAACGCGTGTTCGCACAATCCGGTCGGGTCCAGACCGACGCAGTCGAGGTCGTGCCATCACATGAGGCGATGGCAAGCGCAGTCCGCGCAAACCCGTTTGCCATCGGCTATGTCGGTTCGGCATTCGAGCGTGGCACCAAGGCGTTGGACCTTGTCGGTTCTTGCGGCCTGTCGTTTTCACCTAACGCATTTTCGGCCAAGACCGAGGAATACCCGCTTCAGCGGCGTCTGTACCTCTATAACCGCGCTGACAATGTCGACGCCACAACGCAAGAGTTCATCGACTACGTCACGTCCGACGCAGCCGACAGTGTCATCGCCAAGTCCGGCCTGATCAACCTGTCGATTTCCCGCGTTCAGCAGGACCGTGAAAATGGCCGGATACGTTCGGTTCTGCAAAATGCCGTGGACCCGTTTGAATTCCAACTGGCCCGCGACATGTTGCTGGACATGTTCGAATGGAACCGCCTGTCGACTACGTTCCGTTTTGCGTCAGGTTCTGCGCGTCTTGACGGTAAAGGTCTTGAAGACCTTGGACGTCTGATCGACTTCCTCAAAGTTCAGCCTGCCGGCACTGAGGTGTCTGTCGTTGGTTTCACCGATGGCGACGGCGCATTTGGGTCGAACCAAGGTCTGTCTGTCGTGCGTGCGCAGCAGGTTGCGGACGAGTTGCTGAATGCGGGCGGTGCTGATCTGCAGAACGTCAGCGTCGGCGTGAAAGGTTATGGCGAGCTGTCACCAGCGGCCTGTAACGATTCCCTCGAAGGCAAGCGTATCAACCGTAGGGTCGAAGTCTGGGTGCGTCAGGGAGCATAAGGTCAAATGATACCGTCGCGCGCCCGCGCGGCGGTGCCTTTCGTTCACAGATGTTAACTGATCTTGCTGTGGCGTATCGCTACGTCCGCACGCATGATCTTTGGAGAATGACGATGAAAATCAGAACAACACTACTTAGTGTGTTGACGGCCTTGGCTATTCCATCCGCGTTGTTGGCAGAAGACGGCGTTACTGCCGACACGATCCAATTTGGCCAGATCGCGGCATTGGACGGACCAGCAGCGCAGCTGGGTCTTGGCATGCAACTGGGGCTCTTGGCGGCCTTTGAGGAAGTAAACCGTAACGGCGGCGTCAATGGTCACAAGCTGGCTCTCGACAGTTGGGACGACGGCTATGAGCCTGACCGCTCGACCGCCCATATCAACGCGATGATCGAAGGCGGTGAACACTTTGCCCTGATCGGCAGCGTGGGTACACCGACTGCCTCTGTGTTGCAGCCCATCGCAACTGCGGCGCAATTTCCAATGGTGGGTGCCTTTACCGGCGCCGGTTTCCTGCGCAACCCCGCGCTGGGCAATGTCTACAACGTCCGCGGCAGCTATGACGCTGAAACGGAACAATGGATCGCCCATCTGGTCGACAATGAGGGGCTGACCCGCATTGCGATCCTGTACCAGGACGACAGCTTTGGCCGGGCCGGTCTAAGCGGCGTCAACAAGGCGATGGATGCCCGCGGCATGTCGCTCATTTCCGAAGGCACCTACACCCGGAACACAACGGATGTAAAAGACGCGCTGCTGACGATCCGCGATTCCAACCCCGAAGCTGTCGTCATGGTGGGCGCGTACAAACCCATCGGCGAGTTTATCAAACTGTCGCGTTCGTATGAATTCACGCCAGAGTTCGTCACGATCTCCTTTGTGGGATCACAGGCGCTGGCGGATGAGCTTTGGCCAGAAGGCTCCGGTGTGGTGATCAGCCAGGTTGTGCCGTTCCCTTGGGACAACTCTGTGCCGATCGTTGCCGACTATCATGCGGCTTTGCAGGCGCAGAACCCCAATGCATTGTTCGGTTTCGTGTCCCTCGAAGGGTACATGGTCGGCCGCGTTGCCATCGAGGCGTTGAAAAATGCGGGCGAAAATCCAACCCACGAAAGCTTTTTGCAGGCGTTTGCGGAAATGAGTTCGTTTGATTTGGGTGGGATCGAAATCTCGCTCGGCGCAGAGGACAACCAAGGCATCGACACGATCTTTATGACCCGGCTTTTGCCTGACGGGTTCTTTGAGCCGATGTAACTGACGGTCCAACGTGGATTCATCAAAAAAGGGCAGCGCGCAAGTGCTGCCCTTTTTGCTGTGCCGATTGCGTCATGCCGCGATTGATCCTATTGATCGGTCGTGAAAACATACGCGCATGAACGATCAGGCAGGCAAGAACTATGGGTGAAATCTGGGAGGGACTGATGGCTGGCTTGTGGCTGGTCGTGACCCTTGATCCCGATCTTGTCGAAATCACGCTGCGGTCGTTGCAGGTCACGCTGACCGCTGTGGTGATTGGGTCTGCGATTGCTTTGCCTTTTGGGGCCTGGCTGGCCATTCGCCGGTTTCGCCACCGGCGCGCGACGATTGCACTGTTGAATGCGCTGATGGGGCTGCCGCCGGTCGTGGTGGGGCTGATTGTTTATCTTTTATTGTCGCGCTCGGGGCCGTTTGGCGTATTGGGGCTGCTGTTCACGCCCACGGCGATGATCATCGCGCAGGTAATTATCATCACACCGCTGATCGCGTCCATCGCGCACCAATCCATCCGCGATATCTGGTCCGAATATCATGATCTGTTGATTTCGCTTTCAACCACCAAACGGCAGCGCATCGCGACCCTGATCTGGGACGGGCGGCGGGCACTGATGACTGCGTCGCTTGCCGGGTTCGGGCGTGCGATTGGCGAAGTGGGCGCGATTATGATCGTCGGCGGCAATATCGACCACGCGACCCGCGTCTTGACGACGGCCATCGCGCTTGAGACGGGCAAAGGTGACTTTGCGCTCGCGCTTGGTCTTGGTTTCGTGCTGATCGGGCTGGCGATTGCGGTGAACGTCGCAACCCATATGATCGGACGCACCGAAAGCGACGGCAAATGGTAACTTCGATCCTGCCCCTGAAAATGTCCGGTGCCGTGGTGAAACGGCGGGGGAAAACCCTGCTGGGTCCGGTTGACCTGACGGTGTCGCAAACCGGTTTTACGATTGTGATGGGCCCAAATGGCGCCGGTAAGACGACCCTTTTGCGCGCGCTGCATGGCTTGGAACGGCTTTCTGGTGGACAGGTGCAATGGCAAATTCCGCTGCGCGACACGCTACAGCGGCAAGCCTTTGTGTTTCAGACCCCGATCATGATGCGCCGCTCGGTGCGCGATAATCTGGCCTATCCGCTGATCCTGCATGGCACACCCAAGGCTGCTGCGTATGCGCTGGCCGCCGACTGGGCCGGGCGCATTGGTCTGGGCCGGGCGCTTGATCAGCAAGCCCCCCAACTGTCGGGCGGCGAAAAACAAAAGCTGGCGCTGGCACGCGCGCTGATGCGGTCACCCGATATTCTTTTTCTGGACGAACCCTGCGCCAATCTGGACGGCCGCGCCATCCGCGAGATCGAAGCGATCTTGAAATCCGCGCAGGCAGGTGGCACCCGTATCCTCATGGCGACCCATGACATCGGGCAGGCCAGACGTTTGGCGAGTGATGTCGTGTTTCTCATGCATGGAAAAATAATCGAAATGGCCGCCGCCGATGCATTTTTCGGCGCACCCAAAACCCCACAGGCCGCCGCTTTGTTAAATGGAGATATCGTAGAGTGACCCGTATACTTGCTCTGGTTCTTGGGCTGACAGGCACTATCGCCTCTGCCGAAGACCTTAAACTTGCCGTGACCACATCGTTCCACAATTCAGGTCTGTCAGAAATTCTGCTGCCTGCCATTGCCGAAGACACCGGCATCACCGTCCAGTTGCTTGTCGTGGGCACCGGTCAGGCGATCCGTCTGGGCGAGGCGGGGGATGTCGATGCGATCCTTGTCCACTCGCGTCCCGCAGAAGATGCATTTCTGGCCGACGGCTACGGCACGCATCGCCGCGAAATCATGTACAATGACTTTGTTTTCATCGGTCCGGTTGCTGACCCTGCGGCCATCGCCGATGCAGATACTGCCGCCGATGCGCTGGCGCGCATTGCCCAGACCGAAGCCGTTTTTGTCAGCCGTGGCGACGATAGCGGAACCCACAAGAAAGAACTGTCTTTGTGGGATGCCGCCGACGTGTCGCGCGGCGGTGACTGGTATCGGCCAGTGGGTGCCGGCATGGGCGCTGCGCTGAACACGGCTGCCGGTATGAACGCCTACATTCTGGCCGACCGCGCCAGCTGGCTGAACTTTGGCAACAAGGCTGATCTGGGTCTGTTGTTTGCAGGCGATCCGGTGCTGTTTAACCAATACGCCTACATCCCGGTCAATCCCGAATTGCACGGCCACATCAAAGCCGATCTGGCGGTGAAACTGGAAGACTGGCTGACATCGCCCCGCGCGGCAGAGCTGATCAACAGCTACACGATCAACGGTGAAACGCTGTTCACCTTCAACGCGCAGCCCGCATCCTAGTGGTGGTGATGGCCATGATCATGCCCGTGTTCATGATCATGCGGTTCGTCTTCATCTAGCGAGCCGTGAATGGCAAACTGATCGATCCCCGCTGATTGGGGCTCGATCGACCTGAACCCTTCCTTCACGCCGGCCTCGGTCAGTTCGCGTGATACCATCAGCAGGGTGTTCGGGTCCTGACCGTCACATAATGCGATCATCTGCGCGATTTCATCTGCCGCCACGCCCTGTGCGGCCGCGACCGATGGCGCGCCATAGTGGCTGACGAAATGGGCGGCCAGTGCGGCGGTCAGGGCGTCGATTTCGACCTGCTCGACCTTGGTGACAGCCACGACCGACACCCGTCCGAATGTCTCAAGGCCCAGCCAGCCGTTGCTGAATGCCTGCCGCGCCTTGCCAGCCAGATCGCCGTCCGACCAGTTCGAAAACTCGAACCCGCCGGATATGCACCATTCACCCGTCCGGGCGGGCGCATGAAAGATGTTCATGTCGCTTTCGTCAAAATGGATCGCGCGGGCAAGGTATTGGGCTGTCATCATGTTTCCAACAAACTGGTCAGTGGGATAAGTGTGGTCGTTTCGCCGTCCCGGCGCAACATGCCAAAACGTTCGTCAAGGCCGACAAAGTCGCCTTCGCCAAGGCCGTGCATCAACCCCTGCAATTCCGAATGCAGCGGTTTGACACCGTCATCGTCCCAGCGGTTGACCCAGACCAGCATGTGACGCGCCCAGCTTTCCAACAGCAAGACGGGGTCCACATCCATGCAGCCTTCGGCGTAAAGCGCCGTTTCGTCGGGCGTGTCGCCGGGATCGTCGGACGCGGGCCAAAGCGGTAGTTCCAGACCGATGATCAGCCAATCGGGGATGTCGTCGGGGACCGTCCCCGATGCTTTGGCCTGCAACCGGCCGCAAGCGCCGCCGTTCAATCGGATGCCGCCGTTCCAATCCAGATGCACGGCGACTTCTGGCGGGGCGACGGACCCCAAGGCGTTCTGAAACCCGATGCCGCAGGCCGGCAGCATCGCCATTGCATCTGCCAACGGAACCTCGGGCGCAAAGACGATGGCGGCGCGCAGGTCATTCCCGCTGAGGTTATAAATCACCGTGCCCGCGTCGCAGCCTTCGGTGGCCATGGCAACAGCGACATCCATGGGATTGTCGACCGTTGCCATGCCCGAAAGAAGCGGCGGAAAGACCGGCGCTGTCATGCGTGACCTGCGGCGATCAAGGTGCGTGCGACCACGCGAAACGCCTCTGCCTGCGGGCTGTCGGGTTTGGATACGACAATCGGCGCGCCCCCGTCGGCGGCCAGACGGATGTCCAGATGCAAGGGCAATTCAGCCAACAGGGGCACCCCCAGCTTTGCCGCCTCTGCCGCCACGCCGCCATGGCCAAAGGTGTGTTCCTCGTGGCCGCAGTTGGAGCAGATGTGCGTGCTCATGTTTTCGATCATGCCAATGATCGGGGTGCCCAGCTGGTTGAACATATCAATGCCCTTGCGCGCGTCGATCAGGGCCACGTCCTGCGGCGTCGAGACGATCACGGCACCTGTCACGTCGAACTTTTGCGCCAGTGTCATCTGCACATCGCCGGTGCCGGGGGGCAGGTCCACGATCAGCACGTCAAGCGCGCCCCATTGCACCTGATTCATCATCTGCTGCAACGCGCCCATCAACATCGGGCCGCGCCAGACAACGGCCTGATCATCGTTTTGCATCAGGCCGATCGACATCATCGTCACGCCGTGGTTGCGCATCGGCAGGATCGTCTTGCCATCGGGTGACGCAGGACGCCCCGAAACACCCAGCATACGGGGCTGCGATGGCCCGTAGACATCGGCGTCCAGCAGGCCAACGCGGCGCCCTTCGGCGGCCAGCGCACAGGCCAGATTGGCCGAGACCGTGGATTTGCCCACGCCGCCCTTGCCCGAGGCAATCGCAAGGATGCGATCAATGCCGGGGATCTTCTGCGGGCCCTTGGGTTCGGATTTACGCTGCGGCTTCAGATCCGGCGGCGCGGCAGGCGTGGTGTGCGCGGTCATGATGGCCGACACGTTGCCGATGCCCGGCATCGCCCTGAGCGCCGCTTCGGCTGCGGCGCGCACGGGTTCCATTTGTTGGGCCAGTGCAGGGGCCACTTCAAAGACAAAGCGCACGTTGCCGTCATCGACATTCAAGGCCCGGACCAAACCGGCAGCCATGATATCATCGCCCGAGGCGGGGTCTTCAATCGTTTTCAGGGTCGCAATGACCGCGTCGCGGGTGATGCTCACTTACGCGTCCTTCCCGCTGATTTTGCCAGTCACGACATGCTCCAGACCCAGTTCGGGAATGGACAGGACCATCTTGGCTTCAAATGTCTTGCCGGGCGCTGCGTTGCGCATCGCCTCTTCAATCGCTTGCTGCGATGTGACGCCGACCTGCTTGAGAAACTTGCGCATGGACATGTTGAAATCTTCGCTCATTTTCGTCTCCTGTCTGTTGCGCGCGATTGACGCTGCGGGGTTCGTCCCGCTAGCGTGGTCACCATGCGCATTTTCCTAATTCTTCTGTGGCTCATACCTATAAGCGCTGGCGCGCAAGACAACAGCATTCGGCTGGCGATCCCTGATCCTTTGTTGGAAACCGGGTTTATGGACTACTTGCTGCCGCGTTTTTCGCTCAAATCCGCGATCCGCGTGGACCGTGTGCCCGTTGGTGCGCCCGCCGATCTGGTCCTGACCCGCGAACCCGCCGGGCAAGTGGTGTTCATTGGCGCCGATGCGCAGTGGTATCTGGACACGCAGATCGACAGCCCGACCGCCATGCGGTTCGCCGATTGGCTGACATCTGATGCGGGGGGCCGCGCCATCACAGGCTTTCAGCCGCAGGGTGACACGATATTCCTGTTGCCGCAACCCGACGCACCTGTCGTGGTCCGGGTCCCGATCAACCCGGCGCTGGCGGCCAAAGGGGGCGATCTGTCGCTGGATCACTGTGGGCGCTGTCATGTGGTCAGCGATGCCAACCGGATGAAGGGTATCGGCTCGACCCCGTCTTTTGCGCTGATCCGCACATTTTCCGACTGGGACACCCGGTTTCAAACCTTTTACGTGCTCAAGCCGCACCCCGCCTTCACCCAGATCACGGATGTGACGGACCCATTCGATCCCGCGCGCCCATCGCCCATCGTGCCCCTGCACATCACGGCAGAGGACCTGGACGCAATCATCGCCTTTGTGGCGACGATTGCCCCCGCTGATCTGGGCGCACCTATGCAATCTCAGTGATCCTTGCGCTTTGACAGGTAGTCATCGGTCGTGCGGACGCGCGGGCGCTCTGCCCCGGCGAAGGGATTGTTTTCCGAATGATACTGCGCCTGTATCCGACAATTGTCACACATCTGGATCATCCGGGCCGCTGCCGGATTGGCGAACATCGCGTGTTTCCCGGCCAGCTTTTCGGTGATCTTGTCGATCGTTGATTTGACACCGAACAGGTTGCCGCATTCGACGCAGGCAAACGGCTCTTCTTCGTGCAATACCACCTGGGCAAATGCGCCATCAGTCAGGTTCAACTGCGGCTTGAGGGTAATCGCATTCTCGGGGCAGATGTTGCTGCACAGACCGCACTGCAAACACGCATCTTCCTGAAACCGCAACTGCGGCTTGTCTTCGTTGTCCATCAACGCGCCCGATGGGCAAAGCGATACGCATGACAGACACAGGGTACAGGCATCGGTATCCACCAGAACCGCGCCATAGGGGGCGGTGTCGGGCAGGGGGATGATCGTGGCATCCGTCAGCGCCTTGGCTGCCGTCCGCGCCACTTGGCGTCGCGAACCCATGGGCAGGATCGGGCTTGCGACGGCGCGCGCCTCTGTGCCGTCAAACAAGGTGTCCGACAAGGCGTCGGGGTCTGCAATATCCAGCAGCCGGATCGCCTTGCCGCTGATCGCCAGTCCCAGCGCCAGTTCGCGCGACAACGTATCGCGGTCCGACTTGGGCGACAGCAAAATATCTACGGTCGCAAATCCAGCCCCCAGACCTGCCAACATCTCGGCATGGCCGAAACCAGCCAGCGCCGTCACTTCCAGAGGGATCACATTCGCGGGCAGACCGCGCCCGAAACGTGCAGCCAGCTGGATCATTTCGATCCCGTGGCTGTCATCATGCACCAGCAACCGCGGCTGGGTCCCGCCGGCCTTGCGAAACGTGCTGGCCAGCGTTTGGATGCGGCGGAACAGGCTGTCGACTGGCGGGGCATCAAACGTAATAGCCCCCGAAGGACAAAGCGCCGAACACGCGCCGCACCCGGCACAGATCATCGGATCAATCGCCACATGTTCGCCCGCCGACGTGATCGCACCCGTCGGGCAGGCATTCAGGCAATTCGAACAGGCCGGTTGTTCGGCACGCGAATGCGCACAAAGCGATGGTTCAAGCCGCACATACAGCGGCTTTTCAAAGGTGCCGACCATCTGTGCCGCCTCAAACACGGCATCGGCAACCGATGGTGCATGCTTGGGATCGGCGCGCAGATAGCCGTCACGCTTTTCATGGGCTGAAAACAGCGGCGTATCGCCTGACAGGTCCAGTATGATGTCGCACTGCGACGTGGCGCCATCCTGCGGCGCGGAAAACCGGGGGTGGCCCCGCCCGCCCGGCTCGAGGTTCTGGACGGCATCCAGCCGCAGATCGAACGCGCCCAGTGATCCGCTCGCCCGTGTCACCCGGCCTTTGATCACATCGAAGCGGTCCGTTGCATCAGGATCGCTGGCATCGGTCAAAAGCAAGGTCACGCTCAGCACCTCACCCAGCTTTGCGGCCGCGTCCAGCGCGACCTGACCCGCGCCGATAATCAGGCAAACCCCATCTGACGTTACGTCACGTACCTTGGGTTCGATCTGCGGCAGCAACGCTTCCGCCGCGAGGGCCGCCATCTTTGGACCATTTGTCGCAGGGTCATCAGACCAACCCGCCCGGTCGCGCAGATCTACAAAAAGTGGTAACTCCGCGTTAACTTCTTGGGCGATTTCTTCAAAAATGCTCTGCTCTTGACCGCAGGCGATGATTACTCCGCCATTTGTGATCGCTTTTGTCGCGCTCTCGATTTCTTTTGTGCACAAAGCGGTGTGTAAACGCGAACACTTCAGGCCGGTTGCACCCTCAATCGCGGCTGTGTCTATTGTTTGGCTTCCCAAACAATCACATATAATCAATTGTTTAACTGTATTTGGCTGTTGGGTCATTGGCTCTCTCCCGCGGTTCTGCGCTTCCGCAGTCGGCAGAGTGTAGCCATGTATTGCCGGGAACGTAAACCGGAAACGGTGTCGTGATATGCCGCATCGCAGCATCGCATTTTAGCAAAAAAGTGCTTTCCGAACAGTCCGATTTGGTCCAGCATAGAGGTTAACGACGTCCGAGAAAGCCCGAGGAAAATTGTGATCCACAATCCGCATCAATACCAGACCATGCCCTTGGGCATTGTCGTGCGACGCGCGCCCGGTGCGACGCGTTGGGCCAAGTGGGCATGGAAAGTGGTTTCGGTTCTTCCCGGTGCTGCGGGTGCGGATTGGAAACCGCTGCGCGAAGACGGCGATGTGGTTGAATATCATGCCGCAACCCGCCCGCTGGAATTGCACGGTGCCGAATGCGAAGCCTATATGGCCGGTTTGGCCGATAAAACACCCGCCGTTTACGTCGTAATGCGCCGCAGCGATGATGCTCAACGCCCGTTCGATGTGCTGTTGGTGACCGCTTCACCCTACGAGGCGCAGGATTACTGCGACAACGGCGAAGACATCGTCGAAAAAGTCGCGATGCCGGATGGTATCATCGGCTGGGTCCGCGACTTTACCGACCGCTTTTTCGAAGAAGAAGTGTTCATAAAGCGGCGCCGCGACAAGCATCGGACGGACCGGGTCGAGGATGGCGTTGGCGATGCGCGCATCCAGCAGTTGACGGATGTCTACCGTGCGCCGGGCCGCAAGGATCCAGCCGCATGACCAAACCCGCAAGTGATTTCTGGTCGCGCCGCAAGGCAAAGGTCGCAGACGAGGCAGAGGCCGAGGTGGCGCTGCAGCCGGACGTTGCACCCGAGGTGTCGACAGAAGACCTGTCTGACGAAGAAATTCTGGCTGTGCTGGAACTGCCTGACCCCGATACGCTGGTGCTGGGCGACGACATCAAGGGCTTTATGTCCAAGGCGGTCCCCGAACATCTGCGCCGCCGGGCGCTGCGCAAGCTATGGCGTTTGAACCCCGTTTTGGCCTGTCTGGACGGCTTGAACGACTATGACGGCGATTTCACCGATGCGGCAACCGTGTTTCCCGACATGAAGACCGCATATCAGGTCGGCAAGGGCATGTTGGCCCATGTGCAGGAAATGGCACGTCAAGCAGAGGTTTTGCTAGCTTCGAACACAGATGACGTTGTAGAACAAATAGGGGAGCAAAATTCAGATGAGAATCAAGAGGTTGATACCGTGATCGCGGAGGCGCCCAAAGCGCCCCAAGCCGTTGCATCACAGGGTCATGCCGCGCCGCGCCGTCGGATGCGCATGTCATTTGAACAAGACGCCCCGTCGGAGATGACATCATGAGCGCGATGGCGGATATAGCCGAAACCAGCACCGAAGACCGTATGCGTGCTGATCTATATAATTATCTTGGGCTAATGCTGTCCGCTCCGCCCGATGAGATGTTGCTCGCGCAGACTGCTGATCTTCAGGGAGACGACAGTGTGCTGGGCAAATCAATCACGCAACTTGCGCGCGTGGCCAAAGTGTCAAAGCCCAAGGCAGTGCGAAGCGAGTTTAACGCGCTGTTCATCGGGCTTGGCCGGGGCGAGCTTTTGCCATTTGCCAGCTATTACCTCACCGGCTTTCTAAACGAAAAGCCGCTCGCCGCATTGCGTGGCGATATGATGGCGCGCGGCATTGCGCGTGCGCCCAATGTTTTCGAACCAGAAGACAACATCGCCTCCTTGCTGGAGATGATGGGTGGGCTGATCGTCGGGCGTTTCGCCGGGCCGGCGGCGGATCTGCAAAGTCAGAAGGTGTTTTTTAACAAGCATGTCGGGTCTTGGGCAGGTCACTTTTTCAGTGACCTTGAAGCTGCGAAAAATTCGGTTCTCTATGCCTCGGTTGGGGCAGTGGGGCGAAATTTGATGGATATCGAACGCGAAGCGTTTCGAATGATAGCGGATTAATCCGTGGATAACGGCGGGACCCCCGCCAAAAGAAGAGAAGGGAAACGGTCACATGGCCAATGAAAAAGAAGTCGGCGCAAGCCGTCGTAATTTTCTCAAACTCGGAATTGCAGCACCAGCACTCGTTGCCGCAGCGGCGTCGGGAACAGCGGCAGCGGCACAGCCGGTCGATCTGACATCCGGAAAAATGCAAGACACCGATCATACCCGCGCCTACTTGGCCAGTGCCCGGTTCTAAGGATTTTCGGGTCTTGGCCCGAAGTAACGCAACCCAGCGAGACCGGGTCAGCCGGTGCCAGCAAGGGAGAGAAGAATGTTAAAGAAAAAGACCAACGGGGTCGCCCGACGTGCCAGCATCGACACGCAAGCGACCAAAGGATCTGTCGACCGGCGTACGTTCCTGCGCGGGTCCGGCCTGACAATCGGCGGTTTGGCCGCGATTGCAGCGACGGGTGGCAATGTAACCGCCGCGCACGCACAGCAGGCCGTCAATAACGCCGTTCAGACGATCAAATCCATTTGTACGCATTGTTCAGTGGGCTGTACCGTGATTGCCGAAGTCGACAATGGCGTCTGGACAGGTCAGGAACCCGGCTGGGACAGCCCGTTCAATCTGGGTGCGCATTGCGCCAAAGGTGCGGCCGTGCGCGAACATGCCCATGGTGAGCGTCGCCTGAAGTACCCAATGAAAAAAGAGAACGGCGAATGGGTTCGTATCAGCTGGGAAACCGCGATCGACGAAATCGGCGATAAGATGTTGCAGATCCGCGAAGAAAGCGGTCCTGACTCGGTCTACTGGCTTGGTTCCGCCAAGCACAACAATGAACAGGCCTATCTGTTCCGCAAATTTGCGGCCTATTGGGGCACCAACAACGTCGATCACCAGGCGCGCATCTGCCACTCGACCACGGTTGCCGGTGTGGCGAACACATGGGGCTACGGCGCCATGACCAACAGCTACAATGACATGCATAACTCCAAGGCGATCTTTCTGATCGGCGGCAACCCGGCAGAAGCACACCCGGTGTCGCTGCTGCACATGCTCAAAGCCAAAGAGCAGAACAACGCGCCATTGATCGTGTGCGATCCGCGTTTCACACGGACTGCGGCCCATGCTGACGAATATGTACGCTTCCGGCCCGGCTCGGACGTTGCATTGGTCTGGGGTATCCTGTGGCACATCTTTGAAAACGGATGGGAAGACAAAGAGTTCATCCGCACCCGCGTTTGGGGCATGGATCAGATCCAGGACGAAGTGAAAAAGTGGAACCCGGAGGAAGTCGAGCGCGTCACCGGTGCCCCCGGTGAACAGCTGCGCCGCGTGGCCTTTACCTTGGCAAACAACCGTCCCGGCACCGTGATCTGGTGCATGGGTGGCACGCAGCACACCAACGGTAACAACAACACCCGCGCTTACTGCATCCTTCAGCTTGCTCTTGGCAACATGGGTACATCCGGCGGCGGCACGAACATTTTCCGCGGTCACGACAACGTGCAGGGCGCGACGGACCTTGGCGTTCTGGCCGATACGCTGCCCGGCTACTACGGTCTGGCACCGGGATCATGGGCGCACTGGGCACGTGTCTGGAACGAGGATCTGGATTGGCTCAAGGGTCGGTTCTCGGATGCGTCTTATGGCGACACGTCGATGATGAACCTCAACGGTATCACGGTCGGTCGCTGGATCGACGGTGTGCTGGAAGACAAGGAAAACATCGACCAGCCCGATAATACCCGTGCGATGGTGCTGTGGGGCCACGCGCCCAACTCGCAGACCCGTCAGAAGGAAATGAAGACGGCGATGGAAAAACTCGACCTGTTGGTCGTTGTGGACCCTTATCCAACCGTATCTGCCGTGCTGCATGATCGTACCGATGGCGTGTATCTGCTGCCCGCTTGTACCCAGTTCGAAACCCGTGGTTCTGTCACCGCTTCAAACCGTTCGTTGCAGTGGCGTGACAAAGTGGTCGAGCCACTCTTCGAGAGCCTTCCAGACCACACGATCATGGCGAAATTCGCCACCAAGTTCGGGTTTGCGGATAAAATCTTCCGCAACATCGCTGTGGATGAAGCCGGTGAGCCAAACATCGAAGACCTCACCCGCGAATTCAACAGCGGTATGTGGACGATCGGTTATACTGGCCAAAGCCCTGAGCGCTTGAAAATGCACATGGCCAACCAGCACACCTTCGACCGCACGACGCTGCGTGCGATCGGTGGCCCGGCCGATGGTGATTTCTACGGTCTGCCATGGCCTTGCTGGGGTACCGCCGAGATGAACCACCCCGGTTCGGCGAACCTCTATGATATCTCCATTCCTGTCGCCGAAGGTGGCATGGGCTTCCGTGCCCGCTACGGGGTAGAGCGGGATGGCGACAATCTGCTGGCCGAAGGCGTCTACCCGGTTGGGTCGGAAATTCAGGACGGTTACCCTGAATTCACGATGCAGATGCTGATGGATCTGGGCTGGGACGGTGATCTGACCGCAGACGAGCGTGCTGCGATTGATGCCGTTGCCGGGGCAAGCACCAACTGGAAAACCGACCTTTCGGGCGGTATCCAGCGGGTTGCGATCAAACATGGCTGTGCCCCTTATGGCAACGCCAAGGCCCGCGCCGTGGTCTGGACCTTCCCTGATCCGGTACCGCTGCACCGCGAACCGCTGTACAGCAACCGCCGCGATCTGGTCGCTGATTACCCGACCTACGAAGACCGCAAGTTCTGGCGCGTTCCAACCCTTTACAAGTCAATCCAGCAGAATGATTTCTCGCAAGAGTATCCGATCATCCTGACCTCTGGCCGTCTTGTGGAATACGAGGGTGGCGGCGACGAAAGCCGGTCCAACCCATGGTTGGCCGAGCTTCAACAGGACATGTTCGTGGAAATCAACACCCGCGATGCCAACAACCTTGGTGTCCGTGACGGCGCACAAGTCTGGGTCGAAGGCCCGGAGGGTGGCAAAGTCAAGGTGATGGCAATGGTCACCGAACGGGTGGGCGTGGGCGTTGCCTTCATGCCATTCCACTTTGGTGGTCACCTCGAAGGCAAGGATCTGCGCGACAAGTATCCCGACGGTGCAGACCCGTTTGTCTTGGGCGAAAGCAGCAACACCGCACAAACATATGGCTACGATTCAGTGACCCAGATGCAAGAGACCAAAGCGACCCTCTGCAAAATCTGGACAGCGTAAGGAGAACAAGAAGATGGCAAGAGCAAAGTTTCTCGTCGATGCCGAACGCTGCATTGAATGCAACGCATGCGTCACGGCTTGTAAGAACGAACACGAGGTCCCTTGGGGCATCAACCGCCGCAAGGTGGTAACGATCAATGATGGTAAGCCGGGCGAGCGTTCAATCTCGGTCGCTTGCATGCATTGTTCCGATGCGCCCTGCATGGCCGTGTGTCCGGTCGACTGTTTCTACCAGAACGAAGAAGGCGTCGTTCTGCATTCAAAAGACCTGTGCATCGGGTGCGGTTACTGTTTCTATGCCTGCCCATTCGGCGCGCCGCAGTATCCGCAGGCTGGTAACTTCGGTTCGCGCGGCAAGATGGACAAATGTACCTTCTGCGCAGGCGGCCCCGAAGAGAACAACAGTCAGGCCGAATTCCAAAAGTATGGCCGCAACCGGATCGCAGAAGGCAAGTTGCCAATCTGTGCCGAAATGTGCGCCACAAAGGCCCTGCTTGCCGGTGACGGCGACGTGGTGTCGGGCATCTACCGTGAACGCGTTGTCGCACGCGGTTTCGGGTCCGGCGCATGGGGCTGGGGCACGGCCTACGACCAAAAAGGCGGCTGAACCCGTCTTTGACCGTAAAAGGTGCGGGGGTGCTCCATCAGGATCATCCCCGTCGCTACGATTACATTCCTGGGGGTGACCCCCAACCGACCAAGGAGCCTGCAGATGACGCGCGCCTTCTTCGCTATTGTTGTTACGTGTTTTTTGTCTGTTTTGGGTTCCGTATCCCTAGCTCAAGAGACATCGACGACTGACCGCTCTGCCACCGGTGGTGCGCAGACCCTCGAAGATATCATGGCACGCCAGCAAGGTTTGCCAATTGATGACAGTTTTCGCAGCGACGCGATTGGAAATCCTGAACAGGCTGCACCGCTGACTGACCAGCTTGGCAGTCTCGGGGGCTTGTCCGAACCGGAGGTGTGGCGCGCGATGCGCTACAACAAGGCCGATATTTCCGGGCAGGCGCGCGGTCCTGCCGCGAACGTCTTGATCCAAGACAGCGGCATGTGGTGGCTGTTATTCCGCGATGGGCCTCTGGCGACCTATGGATCATACCTGTTGGGCGGCACGATCGCGCTGCTTGCCCTGTTTTTCCTGATCCGTGGCCGGGTCCGCATCGACGGCGAAAAGACAGGCCGCACGATCACCCGCTTCAAGGCATTTGAACGCTTCGGCCATTGGCTGATGGCGGGCTCCTTCGTCGTCCTTGGGCTGACCGGGCTGATCACGCTGTTCGGGCGCAAGATCATGATCCCCTACTTTGGCCATGACAGCTTTGCGACGATGGCGATTGCGTCCAAATGGATACACAACAACATCTCATGGGCCTTTATGATCGGACTGGTGATGGTGTTCTTCATGTGGGTCCTTGAAAATATCCCCAACCGTCTTGACCTGAAATGGATCGCGGTCGGTGGCGGGCTGTTCAAAAAGGGCGTCCACCCCCCCGCCAAGAAATTCAACGCCGGTCAAAAGGTGATCTTCTGGTCGGTCATCGTGTTGGGAACCTCGATTTCCGTCTCCGGGCTTTCGCTGCTGTTCCCGTTTGAACTGCCCATGTTCGCGAAAACATTTGTCCTGCTCAACAGCACTGGCCTGCCGGAAATGCTGGGCTTTGGCACCCTGCCAACCCAGTTGACACCGCACGCCGAAATGCAGTTCGCGCAGCTATGGCATGCGATCATTTCCTTTGTGCTGATGGCGATTATCCTCGCCCATATTTACATCGGTTCGATCGGCATGGAAGGCGCGTTCGATGCGATGGGATCGGGCGAAGTCGAAGAACAATGGGCCCGCGAACACCACAGCCTCTGGGTCGATGAGGTCAAGGAAAAACAATCCGCCTCTGCCCAAACGACCCCTGCTGAATAGGAGCGACAGATCATGAAAACGATGTTCGCAGCGTTTGCCATTTCTGCATTGATCTCGGTCGGTGCCTACTATGGCTTGCACGCAGCAGGCTTTGGCGCGGCCGAGCATACGGTCAGCGTTTCAGTCCGACTTGACGATTGATCGGCGCAGATAGACGACGCTGCCGCCCCGATTGATCCGGGCGGCAGACACGGCCACGGGCGGCACGCCATGCCCGGCCCAGCTTGACCGTAATCGTCCCAAATCATGTCACATAGCGCGTTGCCCAGTCGTCCTCGCAACTGCCGTGTCGATTATGCAAATCCGGGTTACGCGATAAAAAGCAGACAAACCGTCCTCCGTCATCGCGCGGACTGGACCAAGGCGACAGCGTTTCTTGGCGACCGGGCCAATCGGTTGGTAATAGATGGCCCTGATGTGCTGCCAGAGCCGAACGCCTTTACCACCCCGTCCGGCTGATCCACGCCACCAGCGCGCATCCGGCGAAGGATGGTTTCAGACCAATTGGCATGTTGCAGGTTATCTATACGCATGGCCCGCTATGGACGTATCCGCGCAGGGGCGTCAAACACGTGCTGTGCAAACGGCCATGCGCGAACCCAAAAAAGGAGCCACACCATGCACCACGACAGACCCATCCGCCTTGGCATGGTTGGCGGCGGCAACGACGCATTGATTGGCGGTGTCCACCGGATCGCGGCGCGGCTTGATGGCCGCTTCCAGCTGGTTGCGGGCGCGCTATCGGCAACCCCGCAAAAGGCGCAGGTATCGGGTGCCGCACTTGGCCTCGATCCCGCCCGCACCTATGACGACTTCAACACTATGGCCACCCGCGAGGCGCGTCTGAAAAACGGGATCGAGGCAGTGGCCATCGTTACCCCGAACCACGTTCACTACGCCGCCGCGTGCGCATTTCTCAAACGCGGGATACACGTGATCTGCGACAAGCCGCTGACGGCCACGCTGGCGGATGCCGAAAAGCTGGTAAAACTGGCCAAGGACAGCGATGCGTTGTTTGTGCTGACGCATAATTACACCGGCTACCCGATGATGCGACAGGCCCGGCAAATGGTCACACAGGGCGATTTGGGCCGTATCCGCGTGGTACAGGTGGAATATGCCCAAGACTGGCTGACGCAGGCCGACACCTCTCGGCAAGCCGCGTGGCGGACCGATCCGGCCCGCGCCGGGGTGGGGGGATCGACCGGCGACATCGGCACCCATGCGTTCAACCTTGCCAGTTTCGTGACCGGGTTGACGCTTGACAGCCTGTCGGCGGATTTGCAGTCCTTCGTCAGCGGGCGCACATTGGACGACAACGCCCATGTGATGCTGCGCTTTGACGGTGGCGCGCGGGGGATGCTGTGGTGCTCGCAAGTTGCCCCGGGCAATGAAAACGGCCTGCGGCTGCGCGTCTTTGGCGATAAGGGCGGTATGGAATGGACCCAGGAACATCCCAACCAGCTATGGTTTACCCCCTACGGCGCACCCAAGCAGCTTTTGACCCGTGGCGGCAGTGGCACGCTGGATGCAGCGGCCCGCGTCACCCGTATTCCCGCAGGCCACCCCGAGGGGTATCTGGAAGCCTTTGCCACCATCTATCGCGAGGCCGCAGACGCGATTACCGCGCACCGTGAAGGGCGCGATCCGCACGCCGATGTGATCTACCCGACCATCGACGATGGCCTGCGCGGGATGCAGTTCGTCGATGCCTGCGTGCGGTCGTCCCAGCGCAACGGTGCCTGGATCACCCTAGCGGGCCAGGGTCCGGGCAATATCTTCGGACAGTGACAACAGTGCGGTGGCCTGTGCTGCGGCGATACTGCCAAGGCTTTGGTCGGGCATCGGTGTGGCGATCGCAAATGTATGCGCGCTGTTGCGGAAATCAATGGCATCGCCACCCACATAGAACTGGCCTTCCAGACGGAACATGCCATCGGTCCCGGCCAGCATCCTCTCGACCCGGACATCAATCGCGACATCGGCCAGCCCGACAAATGGCCATGGGTCCGGCCCCACATCGGTATTCAGAATATCGGCCAGATTGCGTGTCAGCACCAATGTCACCGCGCGCTCCGGATCGTCGGCCCACAGCACATCGGGGCTGCTGGCGATCAGGCCGGTGGCCGTTTCAAATGCGACTTCCTCGGCTGCGGCATAGGTCGGCAACGATACGGTGCGGACCATCGCGCTGCGCACCAAGGGGCGCAGCTCCAGCGTGGATTGCACCGGCGTCAGTGCCAGCCGTTCGAGCGGCGGTGAACAGGCGGCAAGACCCGTCAGTGCGACAAACGTTATTTTTTTCAGCATTTCTATCGTCCTGTCAGCAATGAATTAGGGTTGCGCTGGATCGCGCGGGACAGTGCAGAGACTGCATCCGCAGCGGCCTGAATGTCGCGCATCGTCGCCAGTGTTTCCGCGCTAAAGCGCGACCGTTCGCTATAGCTTTCGATGACCGCTTCGGTTTGGGCCACCAGCCTGCCAGCCTGTGCGGACAGGGCGGGCAGGGTGCTGACCGCCTCTTCGATGGCTAGCGCCGCTTCATTGGCGGATGCAAGCGCCGCGTTCACGTTTTCAATCGCCCCACCGGCACGGACTTCGGCCAGAAACACCCGCATTTCATCCAACGCGCCATTCAGCGAACCGGGCAGGGCGGCCGCACTGTCGCTGCCGATCAGGCTGTCAATCGACGCAAGCGTCTGCGTGGCGGTGGTCACCAGCGCTTCGAACTCAAGGCTGTTGGCCTTCGCGGTCAGCGCCTCGATCTGGGCCGTGATCGCGGGCAGGTTCCGCGTGGCCGCTTCGACATTGGCAGCCGCAGCGGTCGCCACGGCAAGTGCCCCATCCAGATCGCCGACAAGATCGGCGTCGGCTGCGCTTGCGATCAGCGCGTCCAGATCATTGATCGTCTTGCGCAGATCGCGGGGCACCGCCTGAATGTCATCCGATGCGACCAGCGCGCGGGCCTCGTCCAGCAAAGCCACCAGCGACGCGGGGGCCGCAACCGTCGCATCATCATTTGCCAGCCGTTCAAGGCTGTCCATCAGGTCAATCGCGCCATCCATCAACTCTTCGACAGGCAGGGCATTGATCCGGGCCAGCACACCCTCGGCGGTCGCCGCCACGTCTGAAATCTGCGATTGCGTCGTTGGAATAACCGGGTAGGCACCAGACGTGAACGTCATGATTGCGGGCAGCGCGTCCTCGATCTGGACCAGTTCGACAACCAGCGACCCGGACAGAATATTGCCCGTGACCATACGCGCCCGCAGGCCGCGGATCACAAAATCAGACAGCAAGGCAATCGCGTCCTCCGGCGTTGCCTGCGCGCCCATTCCAAGCCGGTTCGGCTCAATCGACAAAACGGCCTGTAGCCGCACATCTGCCGTCTCGCCTTCACCGACGACAATCGCGCTCAATTCGCTGACTTCGCCGATGCGAATACCTTGGAACCGCACTTCGGACCCTTTGGACAGGCCGCTGACGGATTGTGCAAACAGCACCGCCACCTTCACGACTTCGGCGTTTGGATCGGCAAACAGGCTGTCGCGCGCGGTTTCCCGGTCGGGGAAAATATCAAAGATATGGCCATCGCGGATCGGCTGGCCACCGGACACGACGGTATCAAACGCGATGCCGCCTTCGATCAGCGACGCCAGCGAATTCACGTCAAGCGATACACCACCTGCCCCGAACGACACGCTGAACCCCGATGTGTCCCAAAACCGCGTGCTTGTGGTGATCCGCCGGTCATAGGGGCTTTCGATAAAGGCGCTGACGACCACCTGATTGCCGTCAAACGACAGCTCGGGCTTTTCAAGATAGCCGACCTCAAGCCCCTTGTGCAGCACTGGTGCGCCCGCCGAAACTGCGCCGCCGTCATTGGCACGCAAAACAATATGGGTGCCGCGTTCGCCCGCGCGGGTCAAAACGGGTTGCTCAAGCCCGGTGAATTCATACTGCGCCACATCGGCTTCGGTGTCCCAGTTGCCTTCGATGTAGACCCCCGAAAGCACGGTATCCAAACCCGTGATCCCGCGCACGGAAACATCCGGGCGCACGACCCAGAATTGCGCATCGTCGTCCAGATAGGGCGCGACCGTCTTGTCGATCCGCGCGTGCACCAAAAGGTCTGACAGGCCCGGTGCAAATTCAACGCTCTCGACCGCGCCGATTGTCACGTCACGATATTTGATCACGGTCTCGCTGGCGGTAATACCGGCCGCGTTTTCAAAGGTTATGGTGATCAGCGTGCCGCGATCAAGATAGTTCTGCCATGCGGCCCACAGCGAAACCGACAGCGCAACGACCGGCACCAGCCAAACCAACGAAAGCCGCCGCCAAATCCGTTGTTTCACGGGCCGCACGTCAAGCGGTGCAGGTCGTGTTGGCGGGATATCACTCATGTTGTGGTCCTGTCTGCGTCCCAGATCAGCCGGGCGTCAAAGCTTTGCGCGGAAAGCATAGTGAAAATCACGGAAAGCGCAAAGCTGACAGCCGCAATTCCGGGGTTGATAGTCGCAATCGTGTTGAGTTGCACGAGCGCAGACAAGATGGCAACGACAAAGACGTCGATCATCGACCAACGGCCTATGAACTCTACTATTTCATAGGCTTTGTGCCGCTGATGTCGGTTGGTGCCGGATTTCCGCTGCACGCTGATCGCCAGATAAATGATGGCCATGAACTTGCCCATGGGAATCATGATCGAGGCCACGAAGACAATCACCGCAATGCCGATTGACCCATGGTGGATCAACTCGATCACGCCGCTGACAATCGTGCTTTCGCTGCGTTCGACCAGGGTCGAGGTCAGCAGCATCGGGTAGATGTTCGCGGGGATAAACGCGATCATCCCCGCAATCAGCCAGGCCCAGACCTTTTGCAGGCTGTCGGTGTCGCGGCTGATCAGCGCACCGTCGCAGCGCGTGCAAAGACGCACGTCTTGCCGATGTACCTGACCGCAACGCTGACAGGCCACCAGACCTGCCTCGCGGGCGGTAATCAGGCCGCTGGTTGTTCCAGTGCTTCCCAAATCGAATACCTGCATATCAGTTGATCTTTGAGCACCGTAATGATCACAACACCCGCAAAAGCCCAAAACGCGGGGCCGATGGTCACTGCCGCAAGGCCCGCAACCTTTACCAAGGCGACAGTCACACCGACGATGAAAATCTCTGCCATACTCCATGGCCGCAGCTTTTCGGCGATGCCAAAGGCGACGCGGGCGCCAACGCGTGCCGGCTGTTCGCGCACCAACGGCCCCAGCGCGTAAATCAGCGCGCCCAGACGGATCAGCGGAATAACCACGATGAAAAACGCCACCGCGATCGCCAGCGGAAACGCCAGCCCTTTGTTGAACGCCAAAATGGCATCCATAACGGATGTCGCATTGTGAAACCCGCCCGCGTCCAGCGACAGAAACGGAAAGCTGATCGCGGCAATCATCATTACAAACGCGGTCAGCGCAAGGCTGAGGATACGCGCCATCGCTTCGGGCTGTGATGTCATCAAGACCACGCCGCACTGCTGGCAATAGGCCCGCGTGTGATCGGGCAGTGCCGTCGCATTATGCAACGTGTCGCATTGCGGGCAGGCGACCAAATCATCCAAAGGCGGTAATGTGACGGTCACGCAGGCTCCTGGCAATGTCTGGGCGGTTGCCCCGATTGTCGTTGCAACGTTATCTTGTTGCAGGCAGATATGCTACGGTCGCTACCGTTACAACTCAACAAAGAGAGAGCGCGCTTATGAGCGACACCCTGTTCCCGCCCCGTCCGACCCCGATTGTACCCGTCAAAGGGCGGGGGGGCTTTCCGGTCGCCCGCATTTTCTGCGTCGGGCGCAACTATGCCGCCCACGCCGCCGAAATGGGCCACGAGGTGGACCGCGAGGCGCCGTTCTATTTCACCAAATCCGCCCATGCCGTGCTGCTGTCAGGTGCACCCATGCCCTATCCGCCGCGCACCAACGACCTGCACCACGAAATGGAACTTGTCGTGGCCATCGGCGCACAGGCCCGCGACGTCCCGGTGGATCAGGCGATGGATGCTGTGCTGGGCTACGGGTGCGGCCTTGATATGACCCGCCGCGATCTGCAGGCCGCAGCCAAGGACAAACGCAGGCCATGGGATACCGGCAAGGATTTCGAAAACGCGGCCATCATCGGACGGCTCACACCCGCCGATCAGGTCGGCGATCTGGCTGCGCTGCCGATCCGGCTCTGCGTGAATGGCGCCGTGCGGCAACAGGCGCTGCTGTCCGATATGATCTGGTCCGTCGCTGAAATCATCGCCGATCTGTCCACGCTTTATACATTGCAACCCGGCGACCTGATCATGACAGGCACCCCCGCCGGCGTTGGTGCGGTTGTGCGCGGCGACGTGCTGCACGGCACAATCGGCGATCTTGATCCGGTTGCGACAACCATCATCTGACCCCATCAACCAATTCTTGAAGCAAGAGAGGATCACCATGACCACCACCCGCCGCACACTGCTTGGCCTGATCGCCGCCGCCGCCCTTGGCACCGGTGCGACCGCCCAGCAGATCACGCTTCGCATGCACCAATTCCTGCCCGCTCAGGCGAATGTGCCCGCCCATATTCTTGATGTCTGGGCCGACAAGGTCGAGGCCGACAGCAATGGCCGCATCAAAATCGACCGCTTTCCATCAATGCAACTGGGCGGCACCCCGCCGCAACTGATTGATCAGGCGATCGACGGCGTGGCCGACATCATCTGGACCGTCGCAGGCTATACGCCGGGCCGCTTTCCCCAGCTTGAAGTGTTTGAACTGCCCTTCATCATGACCAACGCCGAGGCCACATCCCGCGCCTATTGGGAACTGGCCGAAGCGCGCATGATGGACACCGATTTCGCCGATTTTCACCCCCTTGGCCTCTGGGTCCACGGACCTGGTGTGATCCATGCCAACCGCCCGGTCACTGATGTCGCCGACCTCAACGGGTTGAAACTGCGCGCGCCGACCCGGACCACGACGACGCTGTTCACCAGCCTTGGCGCAACCGCCGTCGGCATGCCCGTGCCCGCCGTCCCCGAGGCACTGTCCAAAGGTGTCATCGACGGCGCCGTGATCCCATGGGAAGTCGTCCCCGCCCTGAAGGTGCAGGAACTGGTCACGAACCACACAGAATTTCCCGGTGCATCACTATACACCACCGCCTTTATCTTTGCGATGAACAACGCCACCTACAACGGGTTGCCTGACGATCTTCAGGCGGTGATCGACACGAACTCCGGGCTTGAATTCTCGGCCTTTGCAGGGCGCACGATGCAAGACTACGACGCCCCCGGTCGCGCCTTGGCGGAGGCCGCAGGCAACACCATCATTGCGCTGACCCCGGCACAGATCGCCGCTTGGCGCATCGCCAGCCAGCCGACAATCGACAATTGGATCGCCGATGCGGACGCCGCAGGGATCGACGGCACGGGCCTGTATGATGCCGCGACAGCGCTGATTGCCAAGAACACCAGCAGCAACTAAACCGCTCCGCGACCCCCTTGGACTGACTTTGGGGGTGGCGTTGCGTCTGGAGACCTGCCTTGCTGCACATCCTCGTTGAACGATTGGCCCGGTTCATGGCGCTGCTTGGCGGGCTTGTGCTGTGCCTGCTGGTGGTTCTGGTCTGCCTCAGCGTCGCTGGCCGCGAGGTGAACGACATCGCACATACCGGCTATCTGGGCACCGTTGGCCAATGGCTGCTGGACGCGGGTATCGGCCCGGTCACCGGGGATTTTGAACTGGTCGAGGCGGGCATCGCCTTTGCGATCTTCGCCTTCCTGCCGCTGACCCAGCTGACCGGGGAACACGCAAGGGTCGATATCTTCACCAGCGGCCTTGGCCCCCGCGTGAACCATGCGCTGGCAACATTCTGGAGCCTGATCATGGCCGCCGTTATCGTGCTGATCACATGGCGGCTTTTCATTGGGATGCAGGACAAGATCCGCTATGGCGAAACGACATATCTGATCCAGTTTCCGATCTGGTGGGCCTATGCCGCCAGCTTTGCGGCGGCGGTGACGGCCAGCATCATCAGCCTGTACTGCGCCGCCATGCGCCTGACCGGAAAGCGCCGCACATGAGCGATCTTGCCCTTGGCTACCTGTCATTTCCGGTTTTGCTGCTGCTGATCTTCTTGCGCGCACCCATCGGGCTGGCCATGTTGATCTGCGGTATCGGCGGGCTTTGGCTGGCCACGGACGGCACAGTCGTCTTCATGGCGAAACTCAAATCCGAGGTTTATTCGACCTTCTCGAGCTACAATCTGTCGATCATCCCGATGTTCCTGCTGATGGGGCAATTCGCAACCCTGTCGGGCATGTCGCGCGCCCTGTTCAAAGCCGCCGAGGCATGGCTTGGCCACCGCAAGGGCGGCATGGCGATGGCCGCTGTGGGTGCCTGTGCCGGTTTCGGCGCGATCTGCGGTTCGTCCCTCGCGACCGCCGCCACAATGAGCAGGGTCGCCTTGCCAGAACTGCGCAAATACGGCTATTCGGGCGGTTTCTCAACCGCGACGCTTGCCGCGGGCGGCACGCTGGGCATCTTGATCCCGCCCTCGGTCATCCTTGTGATCTATGCTATCCTGACCGAGCAAAACATCGCGAAACTCTTTGCGGCGGCGTTTGTGCCCGGCATATTGGCCGCGCTTGGCTACATGCTCACCATTGCGATCTACGTCCGGCTCTATCCCGATCAGGCGGGCACCCACCCGCGATTGCCCTATGCGGAACGGGTCCGTGCATTGGTCGCGGTCTGGCCGGTGCTAATCGTCTTTGCCGTCGTTGTGGGCGGGATCTACAACGGCTGGTTCACCCCCACCGAAGGGGCCGCAATCGGCGCCATGGGCACTGGCCTGATCGCGCTGTTTTCGCGCGCGCTGAATTGGGCGGTGTTGCGCGACAGCATCATGCAGACCGCGACCGGAACCGGCATGATCTTTTTCATCGTGCTGGGCGCTGCGTTCTACAACGGCTTTCTGGCCCTGACCCAAGTGCCGCAGGAACTGTCGGCATGGGTGACGGGCCAAGGGTTCAGCCCGTGGATGGTCATGGTGCTGATCTTGCTGTTCTATCTCGTGCTGGGCTGCCTGATGGACAGCCTGTCAATGATCCTGCTGACCATCCCGATCTTCTGGCCAGTGATCCAGACACTTGATTTCGGCATGACCAGCGAAGAGGTGGCGATTTGGTTCGGCATCCTTGTGCTGATCGTGGTCGAGGTCGGGTTGATCACACCGCCCGTCGGCATGAACCTGTTCATTATCAACAGCATGGACCGCGAAACGCCGATGACGGCGACCTATAAGGCCGTGCTGTTCTTTGTCGGCTCGGATATTGTGCGGGTGATGATCCTGCTGCTGTTTCCCGCGATCACGCTGTTCACGATTGACGGCTCGCTGGGGCAGGCATGGCAAGCCGTCATGGGGCTTTTCGTCAGGTTATGACGTCCGGTGCTTGCCGTCCGGTGTGTCTGGCAATCTCGGCAATCGCGGCGGCGGCTTTGGTCACGGCGGCCAGCGCTGCCGCAGTCGGCTGGTCAAGCTGGCCGGGGTCCGTTTCCAATCTCTCCAGATAGACCCGCAGCGTCGCCCCTGCGGTTCCGGTGCCCGACAGCCGAAACACCACCCGCGCTGTGTCGCCAAAGATAACGCGAATACCCTGATGCGCGGTATGGCTGCCATCAATCGGATCGTCATAGGCAAACTCATCCGCGCGGGTCACCACAAGCCCGGCAAACGACTGCCCCGTCAGCGCCGGCAAACTGCCGCGCAGCGCCTGCATCACCGCATCCGCCTTGTCGGTATCTATCGCTTCATAGTCATGGCGCGCGTAATAGTTCCGGCCATATTTCTGCCAATGCTCAGCCATCAGCGCCGCCACCGATTGGCCCGTGGACGCAATAACGCTGAGCCACGAAAGCACGGCCCACAACCCGTCCTTTTCGCGCACATGATCCGCCCCGGTGCCGGCACTTTCTTCGCCACACAGGTTGATCAGCCCGGCGTCAAGCAGGGTGCCAAAGAACTTCCATCCCGTCGGCACCTCGTAACAGGCAACACCTTTGGTGCGCGCCACCCGGTCGACTGCCGCAGATGTCGGCATCGACCGCGCGACCCCCTTGAGGTGGGGATGATGCGCCGCAAGCACGGCCAGACTATCGGACGGCGTTACATAGGCGCCGCGCCCGATGATCATGTTGCGGTCGCCGTCACCGTCGCTGGCTGCACCGAAATTCGGTGCATCGGGCCCGGCCATGATCGCCATCAACCCCTGCGCCCAGATCGGGTTGGGGTCGGGATGGCCACCGCCGAAATCCGGCAGCGGCGTCCCGTTGATCACGGTCCCGCGCGGTGCTCCCAGCCGCTCTTCCAACAGGTGCTTTGCATAGGGGCCCGTCACCGCATGCATCGCGTCAAACGCCATGCGAAACCCGCCCGCAAACAGCCCGCGCAGCGCGTCGAAATCAAACAGCGTGGCCATCAGGGCGGCATAATCAACCACCGGGTCCACGACCGTAACCGTCATTGCGCCAAGCCGGGTCTGGCCAATCACCGCCAAATCGACATCCTGCGCGTCGAAAATCCGATAGGCCGACAGCGCCTGCGTCTGCGCAAAGATCGCGTCACTCACGCTTTCCGTCGCCGGGCCGCCATTGGCCATGTTGAATTTCAAACCAAAGTCCTGATCGACCCCGCCGGGATTATGGCTCGCCGTCAGCAAGAACCCACCATCCATGCCGTGCTTGCGGATCAGATGTGATGCGGCAGGGGTCGACAGAATCCCGTTCTGCCCCACGATCACGCCACGGGCGCCATTCGCCGCCGCCATCCGCAAGATGACCTGAATGGCCCGGTCGTTAAAATAGCGGCCATCGCCACCCACGACAAACCGCTTTTCCGCCGCGCCGCCAATCGCATTGATGACGGCCTGCACATAATTTTCCAGAAAATGCGGCGCCATAAAGTCACGCGTCTTGCGACGCAGGCCCGACGTGCCGGCCTTTTGATCTGCAATCGGTTGGGTCGCAACGGTGTGACGTGCCATGACAGCTCCCTCAGTTACGCGGGCAAGTTTGGCGCAGGGTTGGGCTGACCGTCAAATGTAAAATCACATTGTAACGCACGATCAATCACGCGCTGCGCATTGGGTATATCGTTCCCCTCGGCGCGGCGGGTCGCCACAGAGGGCGAATAATTCAGGCTGAGCCAGCGTTGGATCAGCCGTGCACGCAATTCGCGCATCGGCACATCCAGCCGCGCGGTCACATCCCAAAGCGGGGCAAGCGATGCCCACGGTGCCTCATCGAACATCAGGTAATTGCCCTCGACGATGATGATAGCCGCATCCAGCGGCACCGCCACGGCCCCCGCGATGGCCAGATCACGGGCCCGGTCAAAGATCGGCGCAAAGACCTCTTCGCGCGCTTTCAACGCCTTGATCATGCGCACGAATCCCGGCGCGTCAAAGGTTTCGGGCGCGCCTTTGCGGGGCCGCAGATTGCGCGCCTCAAGCACGGCATTGTCCAGATGAAAGCCGTCCATCGGCACCACGGTTGTCTTGCGTTTTTGCGTGTTCAGGCGGCGGGCCAGTTCGCTTGCCAATGTTGATTTGCCACAGCCGGGCGCGCCGGTGATCGCCACCAGTTGCTGTGATCCGCTGCGGTCCAGCAGATGCTCCGCCAATATGTTGACGTGATCGGTTAGCGTTGCCAAAATTTTACCTGTAAGTCAGTGGGCTTTGCCCTGTTTTTCCCTAGCTTAACGCGCCGCGCCCGGTTCTGCGACCTGTTTTTGCACCATCTTGCGTTTCTTATGGCCATCCCCCGGCTTTTTGCATGGCCATAAGAGATGAAAAGTGGCGCTTGCAGGTGCTTTGCCCTAGGTTGCACAATGGAACGACAACGCACGAAGGGAGCGCGGTTATGTCGATGATCCTTCGGGTGTGGCGTGTGTTGCGCACCGTCTGGAAAACAGCGGGCGAAAAGCACCTTGGCCTGATTGCGGCAGGTGTCGCGTTCTTTGGCATGTTCGGCATTTTCCCCGGCATCGCTGCGGTCATCGCCATCTTTGGGTTGGTCGCCGACCCCGTGGTCATCGAAGAACAACTGCGCCTGATGGAGGGGATCATTCCCCCCGATGCCTATAATCTGCTGTCGGCTCAGATCACGGGGCTGGTCAATGCGGGCACAGGTAGGTTGGGCTGGGCCACGTTGGTTTCCATCACGCTGGCGCTGTGGTCGTGCCGGGCGGGGGTGGGCGCGCTGATCGGCGGCTTGAACGCCATCGCAGGCCAGCGCATGCGCAATGGGATCTGGCAGATGGTGGTCGCGCTGTTGCTGACGGTCGCCCTTGTGGCGCTGGCCATTGTCGCGCTGTCGGCCGTCGTGATCTTGCCGATCATCATGGCCTTTATTCCGCTCGCAAATTCAACGGCTTGGCTGCTCGAAGGGCTGCGCTGGTTCTTGGCGTTGGGTGTGCTCATGACCGGGCTCAGCTTGCTCTACCGGTTCGGACCCGCCCGCATCGACACGCGCGGGCGATGGATCACCGTGGGCGCATTTGTCGTCGTGATCATCTGGGTCGCGGCTTCGGCGGGGCTGTCGTACTACCTGACGAACTTTGCCAGCTACAACGAGGTGTACGGCTCAATCGGGGCAGTGATCGGTCTGCTGCTGTGGCTTTACGTCAGCGCCTATCTGATCCTGCTGGGGGCCGCATTGAACGTGGCGGTGCATGGCCATGGCATCCGGCACGGATCAAGCGCAACAGCCTTCCTTGACGAAGGTTAGCCAAGGCACCAAAACACCTAGGTGACTGCGGCTTTGGCTTTATAGGCCGGATCATCCCACAGACGGTTTTGCATGACATCCGCGATGATGCTGATGGCGCGATCCACGTCATCGGCGTCGATAAACAGCGGTGTGAACCCAAAGCGCATGATATCCGGCGCACGAAAATCCCCCACCAGATTGCGCGCAATACAGGCCTGCATCGCAGCGTATCCATCGGCAAAGCGGAACGATACCTGACTGCCCCGTGCATCGGGGTCGCGTGGACTGGCCAGCGTCAACATCGGGCAGGCCGCCTCGACACCGGCGATAAACTGCTGCGTCAGCGCGATTGATGTGCGGCGTAGCGCGGCCATATCCACATGGTCCCAGATGTCCATCGCGGCATCCAATGCGGCCATCTGCAAGACCGGCGGCGTGCCCACGCGCATCCGCGAAATGCCGCTGCCGGGCCGATAGTCCAGATCAAATGCAAACGGTGCGGCATGGCCCAACCACCCCGATAGCGCCGGGGCACAGTTTTCGATATGGCGCGGTGCGACATAGATGAACGCCGGCGCGCCGGGTCCGCCATTCAGGTATTTATACGTGCACCCCACCGCAAAGTCCGCGCCACATCCCTGCACATCGACCGCTATCGCACCCGCGGAATGGGCCAAATCCCACACCGCAACAGCCCCCACGCCATGCGCCGCCTTGGTCAAGGCGGCCATATCATGCAGCCGCCCCGTGCGGTAATCGACCTGTGTCAGCAGCACCACAGCCACATCGCCGCCGATGCTGCCCGCGACATCCTGGGGGGCCATGACGCGCAATTCATGCCCGCGCCCCAATGCCTTGATCAGCCCCTCAGTCATATAGATATCAGACGGGAAATTGCCGCTATCGGTCAGAATCACCTTGCGGTCGGGCACCAGATCAATCGCAGCGGCCAGCGCCTGATAGACCTTGATCGACAATGTGTCGCCCAACACCACATGCCCCGCTTCCGCCCCGATCAGCCGCCCGATCCGATCCCCCAGACGTTCCGGCTGCGCCATCCACCCTGCACGGTTCCAGCCGGTAATCACCTTTTCGCCCCATTCCTGCGTGACCGTCCGTGCCACCCGCGCCGCCGCCGTCTTTGGCAACGGGCCCAGCGAATTGCCGTCCAGATAAATCATACCCGCAGGCAAGTGGAACAAGGCCTTTGTCGCCGCGAAATCCGTCATTACACCTGACCGCCTGAAATCTGTATCGTCTGCCCATTCACACTGCGCGCCGCATCCGAACACAGCCACATCGCCGCCCCTGTCGTCTCATCGACCGCCAGCAGCCGCCGATGCCGGTTGCCCTTTGCAACCATGTCGATCGCGCCCTGTTCATCCACGCCGAAACGCGTGATCAAGCCGGGCAACTGGTTGCGCACAATCGCCGTATCCACATAGCCGGGGCACAGCGCGTTAAACGTAATCGGACGGCGCATGAATTCCTCGGACAGACCCCGGATCAGGCCGATCACGCCGTGCTTTGTCACCGTATAGGGGATGGCGTTCTTCAGCCCCCGCACCCCGGCGATCGAACTGATGACGATCATCCGCCCGGTATCTTCGGGCGCCAAAGTGGCAAGCGCGGCCTGAAACGTCAGGAAAACCCCGTCCAGATTGGTCGTCATAGTGCGCCGCCAGTCCGCCAGCGATGTTTTCTCAAACGGGCCACCCTCGGCGATCCCGGCATTGGCCACACATATCTGGATTGGGCCACGTACCGCCGCCGCCGCCGCGATACCATCGCGCACCGATGCTTCGTCGTCGACATCCATCACCAACGCATGCAGGCGCGGGCTTGATGCCGCGACCCTCGCCAGTTGATCCGCGCGCCGCCCGGTGATCGTCACCTCGGCCCCGGCATGGGCCAACGCAAGGGCGATCCCCTCGCCAATCCCTGTGCCGCCGCCCGTGATCAGCGCGTGCTTGCCTGCATGTTCCATGACCTGTCCTCCGTTATTTGGCATGCTAACCGCAAGCAGGGCGTGGACAAGCACAAAGGCAGCGGGCACAACTACGCCATGAAATGGATCGACATACCCCCCGTCTGGCTGGCCATCGCCGTCGCCGCGACCTGGGCCGTCAGCCAATTGCAGCCTGCGGCAATCGCGCTGGGCGGGTCTGCGGTTGATTTTGCCGGTGGCCTCTTGGTGGGTGGCGGCCTTGTCCTGATGGCATTGGCCGTTGCTGAAATGCGTAAACGGCGCACGACCGTCATGCCACATATGGAGGCGGACACCCTTGTCACCACAGGTATCTTCTCGCGCAGCCGCAATCCGATCTATCTGGGTGATGCGCTGGTGCTGGCGGGGCTGGCCCTGCGGTGGGATACGCCCGCCGCGTTGATTCTCGTGCCGCTTTTCATGGCCACGATCACCCAGCGCTTTATCGTGCCCGAAGAAAACCGCCTGCGGGTCAAATTTCGTGCAGACTTTGCCCGTTACTGCCAAAAGACGCGGCGTTGGGCCTGACTGTGTGTGCGTGACATGTGCCCGTGCGGGGGGCACTCTCTTGTGAAATGCTCTGGGCCGCTATAATCCATGTCAGGCTGCTTGAATAACAATGGGGGACGGTCCGTGAAAATCGGCACACCAAAAGAGACATTCGAAGGCGAGAACCGGGTTGCGATGACGCCCGCCTCGGCCAAGGACCTGCAAAAGCTGGGTTATGATTGTATGATTGAAACCGGCGCCGGGCAGTCGGCTGGTTTTTCCGATCAGACCTATATTGACGCGGGCGTCGATGTGGTCAAAACCGCCGCCGCCTTGTGGAAGGCCGCCGATGTGGTCGCCAAGGTCCGCCCACCATCCGATACCGAGGTCAAGCGCCTGCGCGAAAGCCAGACATTGATCTCGTTCTTCTACCCTGGCCAAAACAAAGACCTGATGGAGGCAGCCAACAAGAAAGGCGCCACCGTCATCGCGATGGACATGGTCCCGCGTATCAGCCGCGCCCAGAAAATGGACGCGCTGTCGTCGATGGCCAATATCGCGGGCTACCGCGCCGTGATCGAGGCCGGCAGTAACTTTGGCCGCTTCTTTACCGGGCAAATCACCGCCGCCGGCAAAGTGCCCCCCGCCAAGGTGCTGGTCGTCGGCGCCGGTGTTGCAGGCCTTGCCGCCATCGGGACCGCCACATCGCTGGGTGCGATCACCTATGCCTTTGACGTGCGCCCCGAAGTGGCCGAACAGGTCGAAAGCATGGGCGCCCAGTTTGTGTTCCTTGATTTCGAGGAAGAACAGCAGGACGGCGCGGCCACCGGCGGCTACGCCTCTGTGTCGTCGCCCGAATTTGCCGCGGCCCAGCTTGCCAAGTTCCGCGAACTGGCACCCGATATTGATATCGTCATCACCACTGCCCTGATCCCCGGCCGCGACGCGCCCGAACTGTGGACCAAGGACATGGTCGAAGCGATGAAACCCGGTTCCGTCATCGTCGACCTCGCCGCAGAACGCGGCGGCAACTGCAAACTGACCGTCAAGGACGAGAAAATCGTCACCGACAACGGCGTGACCATCATCGGCTACACCGACTTCCCCAGCCGAATGGCGGCGCAAGCCTCGACGCTTTATGCGACCAATATCCGTCACATGATGTCAGACCTGACGCCGGACAAAGATGGCGTGCCAAATCAGAACATGGAAGACGACGTGATCCGCGGTGCCACCATCACCGACAAGGGCGCCATCACCTTTCCGCCGCCACCACCCAAAGTGGCCGCCATCGCGGCGGTCAAACGCGAACCGATCAAGGAACTGACACCACAGGAAAAGCGCGCCAGAGAAGTGGCGGCATTTCAGGCCCAGACCAAAAGCCAGGTCACATTGCTGGCCGTCGGCGGCGCGCTGATGTTGCTGATCGGGGCCTTTGCGCCAGCCAGCTTCATGCAGCACTTTATCGTGTTCGCATTGGCCTGTTTCGTCGGGTTTCAGGTGATCTGGGGCGTCGCCCATTCGCTGCACACGCCTTTGATGGCGATCACCAACGCCATCTCGGGGATCGTGATCCTTGGCGCGCTGTTGCAGATCGGGTCGGGCAGCTGGATCGTGGTGATCCTGTCGCTCATCGGGGTGCTTATCGCGTCCATCAATATCGTCGGGGGTTTCCTCGTCACACGGCGGATGCTCGCCATGTTCCAGAAATCCTGAGGGGGCCGATATGTTTAGCATTGGCATTACATCGGCGGCCTACATTGCGTCCGCAATTCTGTTCATTCTGGCCCTCGGCGGCCTGAGCAATCAAGAAAGCGCCAAGCGCGCCGTCTGGTACGGTATCGTGGGCATGGCGGTGGCTGTCGTGGCCACCGTGTTCGGCCCCGGCGTGTTCAACATCGGGCTGATCATCGTTTCAATCGCGGTGGGGTCATTCGCCGGGCACTACGTGGCAAGCAAGGTCCAGATGACCGAAATGCCGCAACTTGTCGCCGCCTTGCACTCCTTCGTGGGTCTGGCTGCGGTCTTTATCGGCCTGAACGCTGAAATCATGTTGCAGGCGGTACAGGACATGAAGGCGGCCGGCGTTGATGAAACCATCGCGCAGCTGACCGGCTTTGGTGAAAAGCTCTGGCACAAGGACGCGGTCGAGGTCGCGATCCTCAAGGTCGAGGTCGCCCTTGGCATCTTCATCGGTGCGGTCACCTTCACCGGGTCCATCGTGGCCTTCGGCAAGCTGGCGGGCAAAGTCGATGGCAAGCCCAGCAAACTACCCGGCGGGCATATGCTGAACCTTGGCGCGGCCATTCTATCGCTGGTGCTGTTGATTGCCTACGCCAATGGCGCGGGTATCTGGACCATGGTGCTGATGACGATCGTTGCGGGCTTTATCGGGTATCACCTGATCATGGGCATCGGCGGCGCGGATATGCCCGTCGTCGTGTCGATGCTGAACAGCTACTCGGGCTGGGCGGCTGCGGCGATCGGCTTTACGCTGGGCAACGACCTGCTGATCGTGACCGGCGCGCTTGTCGGCTCGTCCGGTGCGATCCTGTCCTACATCATGTGCAAGGCGATGAACCGCAGCTTTGTATCGGTAATCTTGGGCGGCTTTGGTGGCCCGCAGGGCGAACAGATGGCGGTCGAAGGCGAACAGATCGCCATCGACGCCGATGGTGTTGCCGCCGCGCTGAACGAAGCGGATTCTGTCATCATCATTCCGGGCTACGGCATGGCCGTTGCGCAGGCTCAGCAATCGGTGTCTGAACTGGTCCGCAAACTGCGCGCCCAAGGCAAGACCGTGCGCTTTGCGATTCACCCCGTCGCGGGGCGTTTGCCGGGGCACATGAACGTGCTCTTGGCCGAAGCCAAAGTTCCCTATGACATCGTGATGGAGATGGACGAGATCAACGATGATTTCCCCAATACGGACGTGGCTATCGTGATCGGCTCGAACGACATCGTGAACCCCGCAGCCCAGGACGACCCCAACAGCCCCATCGCTGGCATGCCCGTGTTGGAATGTTGGAAGGCCAAGCAGGTGTTCGTGTCCAAACGTGGGCAGGGTACGGGCTATTCCGGCATCGAAAACCCGCTGTTCTTCAAGGAAAACACACGCATGTTCTATGGCGATGCGAAAAAATCGCTCGACGAATTGCTGCCGAAAATCGACTAGACGCGCGGGGCGGCACGCCGCACCGCAGGCCCCGCTGGAAACGGCGGGGCTTTTGCGTTTTATTTCCCGCGTTGTGGACAAAGACACTGCTTGGGGCATATCTACAGATAACCCCCCAGGAGATGACCATGCCCGTCAAAAACCGCTTTGCCGAACTGCTGCCCGAAATCACTGCATGGCGCCGGGACCTGCATGAAAACCCTGAAATCCTGTTCGAAACCCATCGCACGGCGGCGGTCGTCGCCGACAAGCTGACGGTGTTCGGCTGTGACGAGGTGGTCACCGGCATCGGGCGCACCGGCGTCGTGGGCGTGATCAAGGGCAAGACCGATACATCCGGCAAGGTGATCGGACTGCGCGCCGACATGGATGCGCTGCCAATTCATGAACAGACCGGGCTTGCGTATAAGTCAAAGGTCGATGGGGCGATGCACGCCTGCGGTCACGACGGGCACACCGCGATGCTGCTTGGTGCCGCGAAATACCTGTCCGAGACGCGCAATTTCGACGGCACCGTCGTAGTCATCTTCCAGCCCGCCGAAGAAGGCGGCGGCGGTGGCCGCGAGATGTGCCAAGACGGCATGATGGACCGCTGGAATATCCAGGAGGTCTATGGCATGCACAATTGGCCCGGCATACCGCTTGGCCAGTTTGCGATCCGCGAAGGCGCGTTTTTTGCCGCGACGGATCAGTTTGATATCACCATCGAAGGGCGCGGCGGCCATGCGGCCAAACCGCATGAAACGGTCGATGCGACCGTGGTCGCGGCCCATATGATCACCGCCCTGCAAACCATCGCCAGCCGCAACGCCGACCCGGTCGATCAGGTGGTTGTGTCGGTGACGTCGATTGTGTCATCGTCCAACGCCTATAACGTCATTGCGCAGCGCGTCCACCTCAAGGGGACCGTGCGCACGATGTCCGGGGACATGCGCGCGCTGGCGCAACGGCGTCTGACCGCGATTGCAGAGCTGAGCGCCCAGACATTTGGCGCAAAGGCCGAAGTGGCCTATCATCTGGGCTATCCGGTGATGGCCAACCACCCGACGCAAACGGCCTTTGCCGCCGATGTGGCGATATCCATCGCGGGCCGCTGTGATCAGGCGCCACTGATCATGGGTGGCGAAGATTTCGCCTTCATGCTCGAAGAACGCCCGGGTGCCTATATCCTTGTCGGCAATGGCGACAGCGCGTCGGTGCATCATGCCGCATACAATTTCAACGACGAAGCGATCCCTGCTGGGTGCAGCTGGTGGGCTGGAATTGTGGAACAACGGATGCCCGCAGCCTGATCGCCCAACCGTATGTACGCTGTATGTACAGGGTCTGTACGGCAAAAATATGCTGTAGGGCGGGGGGGTACCCCGCCTGCACCTAGCCTCCGGTATGCGACATATGGCGGCTGACCTGCCCATCGACCTGCTGGCGCGAATAGTCGAAATCATGCCCCTTGGGTTTCAGCGCTATCGCGGCGCGAATGGCATCTTCCAGCTCTGCGTCGGCCTCTGACGCGCGCAGCGGACCGCGCAGATCCGAATGACCTTCCTGACCCAGACATGTGTAAATCTCGCCGGTGCAGGTGATCCGGACGCGATTGCAGCTTTCGCAGAAATTATGGGAAAGCGGCGTGATGAACCCGATCTTCTGTCCGGTGCCCTGCACCCGCACATAGCGCGCCGGACCGCCTGTCTTTTCAGGTAGATCCGTCAGCGATGACCGCTCTTCCAACCGCTTGCGCAGCTCTTTGAGCGACCAGTACTGCCCGATCCGGTCTTCGTTCCCAAGATCGCCCATCGGCATCACTTCGATGAATGTCAGGTCCAGATCACGCGAGGCGCACCAATCGGTCAGCGTGAACAGTTCATCTTCGTTAAACCCTTGCAGGGCAACGGTATTTATCTTGACCCGGAGGCCAGCGGCTTGGGCTGCATCAATGCCGCGCAGCACTTGTGGCAGGCGTCCCCAGCGGGTGATTTTGGCAAACTTTGCCTCGTCCAGCGTATCAAGCGACACGTTGATCCGGCGCACCCCGGCGGCGTAAAGGTCGCTCGCATATTTCTCTAGCTGGCTGCCGTTCGTGGTCACGGTCAGTTCGCTGAGCGCGCCACTGTCCAGATGCCGGGTCATGCTGCGAAAGAACGTCATGATGTCGCGTCGCACCAACGGCTCTCCGCCGGTGATCCGCAACTTGCGCACCCCAAGGCGGATAAAGGTCGAACACATGCGATCCAGCTCTTCGAGCGTCAGCAGCTCTTTTTTGGGCAGAAAAGTCATGTTTTCCGACATGCAATACACGCAGCGAAAATCGCAACGGTCCGTGACAGAGACACGCAGATATTGGATCGCGCGGGCAAATGGATCAATCAGAGGGTCATTCATGCCACCAACCTAGGGACAGGCGATCCGCTGCGCAAGCGCCAAGCCATCACTTGCATCACCCGGAACTGCGAAATACGGTCACACCCATGAGACTGATCATAAGCCTTACCATGCTCGCCTTCGCAGGCTGCACGGCGCCTTCGTTGCAAGGGTTGCCGATGGGCACCGCGCCCGTGATGCCTGCGCCGACGCTGGACCCCACACCGCCGCTGCCGCCTGCGGGTGCGACAACACCAGAACAGTTTGACACCACAAGTGCCGCCGACCGGGCCGCCGCAGTCGCCGCGCAAACGGCAACAGGTGAGGTGAATTTGGGCACGACAATCGCATCGCTGGGCCCCCCTGCAGAGCCGGGGATCTGGCTGAAAACGCCACTGGTAACGGCACTGGCGCGGGGGCGTGTGGTGTATAAGGGCAAGTCGGTCAATGTCGAACTGCGCCCCTCCGGTGGGGTTGTGGGGGCCGGCAGCCAGATAAGTCTGGCCGCCATGCGCCTGATTGAAGCCCCGTTGACAGGGCTGCCGGAGGTGATGGTTTTTCTCTATTAGGGTGGATTGAAATCCACCTTACGACATCAGTTGGCGCAACGCTTCCTTGACGGCGAAAGGTTTCATCGCGGCGGCATGGTCAGCGACAAACGCCCGCACGCGATCGGGGTCATGTTTGGATAATTCACGCAGCCACCAGCCGATTGCCTTTTGAATAAACCATGCGTGATCAGTGGTATAGCTGGCCGCCCAGCCCAGCACCCGTTCACGCGCCGCAAGCTCGGCGGGTTTGGGGTGGTTCTGTTTCGTCCATGGCAACGTCATCACCAGCGCGGCACGTCGGGTCCACATATGATCCGATCTGGTCCAGCTTTCGACCTGATCCAGACGCGACGGATCAGCGACCAGCCGTTTTTGCCCGGCGATTGACGCATGATCGGCAATCGCCCAGCCATCAAACTCAGGCACCCAAGACGCGATCAGATCCCATGCGGCCCTGTCATCGGGCCGAATGCGCGCCTGTGTCAACAGTTTGGCGGCGGCGATCCGCGCCTCGTGGATGTTGTTGTCCCACAGGTCGCGGGCCAAGGCGATGCGGGTGTCCAGATCGACGGCGGCGCGCCAGTCTTTCACATGGGCATCAATGTCGGGGTTGGCCACGCCCAGATATGGGCGGTCCACCTTATGATACTGGGCCATTTCGGCAGCTTTGACCGGGTCCGCGCCAAGTGCTGCGATGGCATCTGCGGCCTTCATTCGACCGTCACCGATTTGGCAAGGTTGCGGGGCTGGTCAACGTCCGTGCCCTTGGCAACGGCGGTGTGATAGGCCAGCAACTGTGCCGGAATTGCATAAAGGATTGGCGCAAGAAACGGGTCTACGGCGGGCATCACGATCGTATCCCAGACCCCGGTGCTAGCCTCTTGGGCACCTTTTGCATCGGTAATCAAAAGCACTTTGCCGCCGCGCGCCATGACCTCTTGCATATTGGATATTGTCTTGTCGAACAGGGCGTCACGTGGTGCCATCACGATCACGGGTACATGTTCATCGACCAACGCAATGGGGCCATGCTTTAGCTCTCCAGATGCATAGGCTTCAGCGTGAATATAGCTTATTTCTTTGAGTTTAAGCGCGCCTTCCAAGGCCAGCGGATACATGGCGCCACGCCCCAGAAACAGAATGTCGCGCGCCTCTGCCAGCTGCCGTGCAATTGTGCGGCATTTATCTTCGATACCCAAGGCAAGGTTGAGTATCCCCGGCAAACCGCGCAGCGCGGCCAGCTTTTGGGCCATTTCGGCGTCGGTGATACGGCCCCGCACATGTGCGGCCTTTATCGCCAACAGGGCAAGCGTGGTCAGCTGGCAGGTGAATGCCTTGGTCGATGCGACGCCAATTTCGGTCCCCGCCAGGATTGGCAATGGCAGGTCGCTTTCGCGTGCGATCGAGCTTTCGGGGACATTGACGACCGACACGATTTTGCTGGCTTTGCCTTGCATATAGCGCAGCGCGGCCAGTGTATCGGCCGTTTCGCCTGATTGACTGACGAACAGGGCGACGGTGCCCGGCGTGACCGGCGGCTCGCGGTAGCGAAATTCAGAGGCCACATCGACCTCGACCGGTATCCCAGCGAGCTGTTCGAACCAATATTTCGCGACCATACAGGCATAGAACGCGGTGCCGCAGGCAACCATTGTCAGTCGCTCGATTCGGGTGAAATCCAGCCCGGGGTCGGGCAGGGTGATCGCTGTCGCATCTGCATTGATGTAGTGGCCCAAGGCGCCTTGCAGCACGGTGGGCTGTTCGGCGATTTCCTTGGCCATGAAGTGTTTATAGCCGCCCTTATCGACACGGGCGGTGTCGATCTGGATCACCTTGATCGCGCGATTGGTGATATTGCCGTGAAGGTCGCGAATTTCGGCGGAATTGCGAGTGATCACGGCCCAGTCGCCTTCTTCCAGATATGAAATCCGGTCGGTCATCGGGGCCAGTGCAATCGCATCAGAGCCGACGAACATTTCCCCATCACCATACCCAATCGCCAAAGGGGACCCTTTGCGCGCGGCAATCAGCAGGTCATCCTCTCCCTCGAACAAGAAACACAGCGCATAGGCGCCTTCGAGCATGGCAATGGTTTGCTCTGCGGCGTCACGCGGGCTGAACCCCTGGTCGCGAAAATATTGGGCGAGCAGGGCAACGGTTTCCGTATCTGTCTCGGTTTCGAAGCCGATGCCTTTTTCAGCCAGAAAGGCCCGCAGCGCGCGGAAATTTTCGACAATGCCGTTGTGGACAACCGCGACACCGCCCGCACGGTGCGGGTGGGCGTTGCCGACATTGGGCGCGCCGTGGGTGGCCCAGCGGGTATGGCCGATGCCGGACTTGCCGGCCAGCGGTTCATGCACCAGCAGGTCAGACAGATTGACAAGTTTGCCAACGGCCCGGCGCCGGTCCAGTTTCAGGTGGTTGATCGTCGCAATGCCCGCGCTGTCATAGCCACGATACTCCAACCGCTTAAGCGCTTCGACCAAAATAGGCGCCGCTTCGTGGTAGCCCAGAACCCCTACAATACCACACATGATCAGGCCCCCTTTGCTTTTCTGGCGCGTAGCTTTTCGAACAGGCGCAGCGCAAATCCTGCTTTGTTGTCCTGCCGGGCGCGTGCCACGGCAAGATCGCCCGCCGGCACATCGCGGGTGATGACAGACCCGCTGCCGGTCATCGCGGCATTGCCGATTTTGACAGGGGCCACCAGCATTGTGTTCGATCCGATAAAGGCATCGGCGCCGATCACTGTTTTATGTTTGAAGACGCCGTCATAATTGCAGGTAATGGTGCCCGCGCCGATGTTGGCCCGCGCGCCGATGTCAGCATCGCCGATATAGGACAGGTGGTTGACCTTGGCGCCTTCGGCGATCTGCGCATTTTTGATTTCGACAAAATTGCCGATTTTCACGCCTTCGGCCAGCTCTGCACCGGGGCGCAGGCGGGCATAGGGGCCGACAACCGCGTCACGCGACACATGACAGCCTTCGAGATGGGAAAACGCGCGGATTGTGGCACCTGATTCAATGGTCACCTCGGGACCGAAGACCACGTTGGGTTCGATGATCGCGTCGCGGCCAATCACAGTGTCATGCGCAAAGAACACGGTCTCTGGCGCGGTCAGGGTCACGCCATCGTCTTGCGCCGCTGTGCGGGCGCGCGATTGAAACAGTGCCTCGGCGGCGGACAGCTCTGCACGGGAATTGATGCCAAGCGTTTCCGCCTCGTCACAGTGCACCACCGTGGCGGAAAGACCCTTGGCGCGTGCGATGCCGATGATGTCGGTCAGATAATATTCCCCAGCGGCATTGTCGTTCCCAACGGTGTCGATCAGGTCAAAAAGCGTGTTTGCGTGGGCTGCAATGACACCGCTGTTACACAGGGTTACGGCGCGCTCTTCGTCTGTTGCGTCCGTGAATTCGACGATTCGATCCAGCTGGTCCGCTTTCATGATCAAGCGGCCATAGCGCCCCGGATCAGCCGCCACGAAGCCCAGCACGACGATATCGTGGGTCAAACGGGCCGCTGTCATCGCGGCCAGCGTTTCGGGGCGGATAAACGGTGTGTCACCATAGAGCACGATCACGTCGCCATCAAAGCCCGCCAGCGCACCCCGCGCCTGCGCGACCGCATGCGCGGTGCCCAACTGTTCGCTTTGCTGTGCGATTACCGCATCGGGATCATACGCTTTGGCGGCTGTTTCGACCGCTGCGGCGCCGTGACCTGCCACAATGACGGTCAGGTCAGGTTCTAGCGCGGCGCCGGATTTCATCGCATGCACCAACATCGGCGCGCCAGCGATCTGATGCAGCACCTTTGGCAGTTCAGAATTCATGCGCGTGCCCATGCCCGCGCCAAGGATAATAAGTGCCGTTGCCATTGCTGCCTCAATCTTCTTTGTTTGTACGTCTTCTACTGGCCTTGGCGATTATCACAAGGGCAGGGGCTTCACATCAGTTTACGCATCGTTACAGAGGAGGCAGGCGATTTGCAGGAAGGTACACCATGCGCACAGTGATTTTCGATCTCGACGGGACCCTTGCCGACACCAGTGGCGATTTGATCGCCGCGGCCAACGTCTGTTTTCGGGGGCTCGGCTTGGGTGATCTGCTGGATCCGGTTGCCGATGCCGCCACCGCGCTGCGCGGCGGGCGTGCGATGCTGACGCTTGGGTTTTCACGGGTTGATGGGTTCGCTCAGGCGGATGTCGATCAGCAGTATCCGGTTCTGCTAACGGCCTATGCCAGCGATATCGACACCCACACCGTGCTGTATCCCGGTGCGATGGATGCGGTTGAGTTGCTAAAGCGCGATGGCTATGCAGTTGGAATTGCAACAAACAAACCCGAAGCTCTGGCCGAGACATTGATGCAAAGCCTTGGGGTACGGGGCCATTTTGGATCGCTGATCGGGGCGGATACATTGCCCGTGCGCAAACCTGACCCCGCCCATCACTTTGAGGCGGTGCGCCGCGCCGGTGGCGACCCAAAGCGATCACTTTTGGTTGGCGATACGGCGACCGACCGGGACACATCGCGCAATGCCGGCGTGCCGTCGGTGCTGGTCACGTTTGGGCCGGGGCGCGATGATGTGCTTGCATTGGACCCCGAAGCGACGATTGACAGCTTTGCCGAACTATCGGGCGTCGTCGCGCACCTGATCGGTTAACCCATTGACCGGGCACGCGGTGCGTCACACAGTTGCGCCATGACAGAAATATTTGCCGGCAGCTTCACCCAGCAGGAACCGATTCCCGATGACGGGATCGCAGCAGCATTGGCCGTGATGCAAACGGGACGGCTGCACCGCTATAACACCGCACCCGGCGAAGTGTCGCAGGCGGCATTGCTTGAGATCGCATTCGCCGCGCAAGTGGGCGCTGAATATTGCCTCGCGGTCGCCTCTGGTGGCTATGCGATGACCACGGCCTTGCGCGCGTGCGGTGTGGGGCATGGCGACAGGGTGCTGACCAACGCCTTTACGCTGGCACCGGTACCGGGCGCGATTGCCGCCGTGGGGGGGGTGCCGGTCTTTGTCGGTGTGACCCAGGAATTGGTGATCGACCTTGATGATCTGGCCGCAAAGCTGGATCAGGCCGGCGTCCTGCTGCTCAGTCATATGCGCGGACATATCTGCGATATGGATCGGCTGATGGCGCTATGTGACGCGGCGGGTGTGACCGTGATCGAAGATTGCGCGCATACGATGGGCGCTGCCTGGAACGGTGTACCCAGCGGGCGCTGGGGGCGGTTTGGCTGCTATTCCACCCAAACCTACAAGCATATCAATTCAGGCGAGGGTGGCTTGCTGGTTTCGGATGATGCCGAAGGCATGGCGCGCGCGATCATGCTGTCTGGCAGCTATATGCTGTTTGACCAACACCGCGCGGCACCGCCGCCTGAAACATTTGCCCGGATCAAATACGAAACACCCAATATATCGGGGCGTATGGACAACTTGCGCGCCGCGATCCTGCGTCCGCAACTGCGCGATCTGGCGACACAGGCCGCGCGCTGGAACGACCGGTATCGTGCGCTGGAAACCGGGCTTGCCGCTACCCCCGGCCTGCGCCTGATCACGCGGCCCGACAAGGAACAGTTCGTCGCGTCATCGTTTCAGTTCCTGCTGCTCGACTGGCCCGCCGATGCCGTTGCGGCTGTTCTTGGCCGCTGTGCCGCGCGCGGGGTCGCGTTGAAATGGTTCGGCGGGGCGGAACCCACCGGCTTTACCTCGCGCTATGACAGTTGGCGCTATGCGCCAAGCGCGCCGATGCCTGCGTCTGATCGGGTGCTGGCGGGTATCATCGACATGCGGCTGCCGCTGACCTTTTCGCTGGATGACTGCGCCATGATCGCGCGCATCATCCGCGCCGAGGTGAGCGCCGTCTGGCAGGGGCAGGCGGCGGCGCAGTAGCGCAAAAAAGGACTCGACAGGTCGCGCACTGCAGGCCTACAAATGAACAAGCGTTCAATTAACCGGGAGCGAGCGATGTTTCACGCCTCAATGACTTTTGATCTGGGCGAGGATGTGAATGCCCTGCGCGATATGGTGCATGGCTGGGCGCAGGCCCGCGTCAAACCCATGGCCGCCGACATTGACCGCAGCAATGCCTTTCCGCCCGCGCTGTGGCAGGAAATGGGCGACCTTGGCCTGCTGGGTGTCACCGTGGCCGAAGAATACGGCGGGGCTGGCATGTCCTATTTGGCGCACACAGTCGCAGTCGAGGAAATCGCCCGCGCCAGCGCATCGGTGTCGCTGTCGTATGGCGCGCATTCCAACCTGTGCGTCAATCAAATCAAGCTGAACGGGACTGACGCGCAAAAGGCGAAATACCTGCCGCGTCTGATATCGGGCGCACATGTGGGCGCATTGGCCATGTCCGAGGCCGGCGCCGGGTCTGACGTGGTGTCCATGTCGCTGCGCGCGGAAAAACGCAACGACCATTACCGCCTGAACGGCAATAAATATTGGATCACCAACGGTCCCGACGCGGACACGCTGGTGGTTTATGGCAAGACCGACCCTGATGCCGGATCAAAGGGGATCACCGCATTCCTGATCGAAAAGGACATGGTGGGTTTCACCACCAGCCCGCATTTCGACAAGCTGGGGATGCGCGGTTCCAATACCGCCGAGCTGATCTTTGACGATGTGCAGGTGCCGTTCGAAAATGTGCTGGGCGAAGAAGGGCGCGGCGTGCGCGTTCTGATGTCGGGTCTTGATTACGAACGTGTCGTGCTGGCGGGGATCGGCCTTGGCATCATGGCCGCCTGTCTGGACGAGATCATGCCCTATCTGGCCACGCGCAAGCAATTCGGCCAACCGATTGGGAACTTTCAACTGATGCAGGGCAAGATTGCGGATATGTACACCGCGATGAATTCCGCCCGCGCCTATGTCTACGAGGTTGCCAAGGCCTGCGACCGGGGGACCGTCACCCGGCAGGATGCGGCGGCCTGCTGTCTTTACGCCAGCGAAGAAGCGATGAAACAGGCGCACCAAGCCGTGCAAGCGATGGGCGGGGCCGGGTTCCTGAACGACGCCCCGGTCGCGCGCCTGTTCCGCGATGCCAAGCTGATGGAAATCGGGGCGGGCACATCCGAAATCCGTCGCATGCTGGTGGGCCGTGAATTGATGGGGGCGATGGGGTGAAGGATTCGGACGTTCAAAGGCACGTGGATGATTTGGAGCGTCAATGCCTTGAGAGCTTGGACCCGTTTGCCCATTTCGTCCTTCTCGATTCCGTTGACACGTTTAATCCGTTGCCATTTGCGATTTCTGATAAGATCACGGGCGAAACAATTTCAGATCATCCAATAAGCGATGTCATTAGGCTGTCGGAGAGCAAAAGGCAGGATAGCGTAAAGGCCCTAAAGCGAGTATTTCGCTATTTCTCAAGCGAAACCCTCGTTTTGATGCTGTTGTCAGGGCGACCACTGGGACCTTTTGTACGGCTCTCAAATGTCCTCCGAGGGAAAAAATTGGATGATACTTTCAAAAGTATTGCTCGGAAAGAAGTCCCGGAAGGTTTTGCGTTGAAGTTCGAGGGACAACCCTTGTCATTTGAAAAATGGATTTCTGAGAGGATAACTGCCGATCCGGATTGGCTTTCCGAGAACGGGTCCGGACAGATTGCAGACCTTATTGTGGAAGAGGCCGCAATGCTCTCGAATCGAGGAACGATTAACGCCTTCAAGCATTGCAGACCATTTTCGCATGCGAACAGTCCCGAAGTCGTGGCTACACCAAAGGACGGAGAGCGTCGACCGCTAAACGAAACTTTGAATGGTATCAATTGGATGGAATGGAAAGAAAACCAAGATACGATCACTCTGTCATACTTATCCGAAGAGATTGAAGATGGGCACGACCAACAGCGTCTTTTCAGCATCGGGTTGCTTCTGGACAGTCTGAAGCGTTTGCGTCTAGCCCAGCTTGGGGGAGCCGTTGAGAATTTCGAACTCATTTTGCCCACAGATATGAAAACTGGCTTGCGAGTAAGGCACCAGAAAATCGCGATCAAATACGCTTCGTCAGAGAGTGTTGAGACACTGCATGGGGCGAATGAATGAAACGCTGGATGATCTTCGCACCTGTCGCGGGATTGGCGGTTTTTGCTGCTGTATTGGGCCTGCGTCTGGGCGGACAACCCAGCGAGACGGATATCATCAACCGTTATGCCGCGGCCTATTTGGCGACAGCGGGCGTGGGTGCCAAACCGACCGATTGCGCCGCGACCACGCACCCCGATCCAGCGGTGCGGATGGTGGTGACCTGCAGCCATGCCAGCGGTGTGGTGACGACTTTTTTCGTGGGGCGACGGGGCGAAACGCTGCCGTTTCCCGATCAAGGGGAACCCACCACATGACACAGGTCGATGCACATTTGGCCGCACTTGAACAGGTCGCCGCTGCTGCTGCTGCTGCCGCCCTTGGTGGCGGTGAAAAATCCCGCGCGCGCCATATCAGCCGGGGCAAGATGCTGCCGCGTGATCGGGTCGCGGGCCTGCTTGACCCCGGCAGTCCGTTTCTTGAGATCGGCGCGACTGCGGCCCATGGCATGTACGACGGTGCGGCACCCTGTGCGGGTGTGATTGCCGGGGTGGGCCGCGTAAGCGGGATCGAGGTGATGGTCGTGTGCAATGACGCGACGGTGAAGGGTGGCACCTACTACCCCATGACGGTCAAGAAACACCTCAGGGCACAGGAGATTGCCGAGAAATGCCATCTGCCTTGCGTCTATCTGGTGGACAGCGGCGGTGCCAACCTGCCCAATCAGGACGAAGTATTCCCGGACCGTGACCATTTTGGCCGGATTTTCTATAATCAGGCGCAGATGTCGGCCAAGGGTATCCCGCAGATCGCGGTCGTCATGGGGTCCTGCACGGCGGGCGGCGCCTATGTGCCGGCGATGGCGGATGTGTCGATTATCGTCAAGGATCAGGGCACGATCTTTTTGGCTGGGCCGCCGTTGGTCAAAGCCGCCACCGGCGAGGTGGTCAGCGCCGAGGATCTGGGCGGCGGTGATGTGCATACGCGCCTGTCTGGCGTCGCGGATTACCTTGCCGAGGATGACGCCCATGCGCTGGCACTGGCGCGGCAGGCCATCGCATCATGTTCGCGTGAAAATGCGATACAGGTCAAACGGTTGCCTTCCGAACCTCCGACACTTGACCCGGCGACTTTGTTCGATGTGGTGCCCGCCGATTTGCGCACGCCCTATGACATTCGCGAGGTCATTCGCCGGGTTGTGGATGGGTCGCGGTTTGATGAATTCAAGGTGCGCTTTGGCGAAACGCTGGTGACGGGCTTTGCCCATATTGACGGCTGGCCATGCGGGATTGTGGCCAACAATGGCGTTCTGTTTTCGGAAAGCGCGCAAAAGGGTGCGCATTTCATTGAACTGTGCAGCCAGCGCAAAATCCCGCTGGTGTTCTTGCAAAATATCACAGGCTTCATGGTCGGTCAGAAATACGAAAACGAAGGCATCGCACGGCATGGGGCCAAGATGGTTATGGCCGTGGCCACAACGAAGGTCCCCAAGATCACGATGGTTGTCGGCGGTTCCTTTGGCGCTGGGAATTATGGCATGTCAGGAAGGGCTTACAGCCCGAATTTCATGTGGTCATGGCCCACGTCGCGGATTTCCGTGATGGGTGGCGCGCAGGCCGCTGGTGTGCTGGCGACGGTCAAACGTGATGCAATTGAACGGGGTGGCGGGACATGGTCAGCCGACGAAGAAGCCGCGTTCAAGCAGCCTACGATTGATATGTTCGCGGAACAATCGCACCCGCTGTATGCCAGCGCCCGGCTCTGGGACGACGGCGTGATCGACCCCCGCAAATCCCGCGAGGTGCTTGCGCTTTCACTGTCCGCCGCCTGCAACGCGCCCATAGAGGAGACACGCTTTGGCGTGTTCAGGATGTGAGCCGCATGTTTGACAAGATTCTCATCGCCAACCGGGGCGAGATTGCCTGTCGCGTGATCCGCACCGCGCGCGCCATGGGGGTCAGGACGGTGGCCGTTTATTCGGATGCGGACGCCGACGCCCTGCATGTCGCCCAAGCGGATGAGGCGGTGCGCATTGGCCCGGCCCCCGTCGCCGAAAGCTATCTGCGGGGTGATCTGATCATTCAGGCAGCCTTGGAGACCGGCGCGCAGGGGGTCCATCCCGGCTACGGCTTTTTGTCCGAGAACCCGGATTTTGTCGATGCGGTGACGGCGGCGGGGCTGGTTTTCATTGGCCCTTCGGCCAGCGCCATCCGGGCGATGGGGCTCAAGGATGCGGCCAAGGCGTTGATGGTCAAGGCGGGTGTGCCTGTGGTGCCGGGCTATCACGGCACAAATCAAAACCCCGACTTTCTGGCCGGTGAGGCCGACCAGATCGGCTATCCAGTTTTGATCAAGGCGGTCGCGGGTGGCGGTGGCAAGGGGATGAGGCTGGCACAAAGCGCCGCCGACTTTGCCGAGGCGCTGGCGTCGGCGCAGGCCGAGGCGCGCACTGCGTTTGGCAATGCCGATGTGCTGGTTGAAAAATATGTCACGTCACCGCGCCACATTGAGGTGCAGGTCTTTGGCGATGGCACCGACGCTGTGCATCTTTTCGAACGGGACTGTTCGTTGCAGCGCCGCCACCAAAAGGTGATCGAGGAAGCCCCTGCGCCGGGGATGACCGATGCGGTGCGCCGCGCGATGGGCGATGCGGCGGTGACGGCGGCCAAGGCCATCGGCTATGCCGGTGCGGGTACGATTGAATTTATTGTGGATGGGGCGGGCGGGCTGCGCACAGACGGGTTCTGGTTCATGGAAATGAACACCCGGCTACAGGTCGAGCATCCGGTCACAGAGGCGATTACCGGCGTTGATCTGGTGGAATGGCAACTGCGCGTCGCCAGCGGTGAGCCATTGCCCGCAGGGCAGGACGATTTGGTGATCAATGGGCATGCCTTCGAAGCGCGGCTTTATGCCGAAGATGTCCCGAAAGGGTTTTTGCCTGCGACCGGCGTGATTGATCATCTGCTATTTCCGGATTCGGCGCGGATTGACAGCGGTGTCGTGGCCGGGTCCGAAATCTCGCCTTGGTACGACCCGATGATTGCCAAGATCACGGTGCATGGGCGTGATCGTGCGACGGCGCTACGGGGGTTGTCGGCGGCGCTGGATGCCACGCAGGTTGCTGGTACGGTCACAAATCTTGGCTTTTTGCGCAGGCTGTCGCGAGATAAGGGTTTCGCTGCAGGACGGGTCGATACCGGGTTGATCGCCCGCCAAGAGGCGGTTCTGTGCGCGGTCGCCGTGGCGATGCCGCACGATCTGGCGATTGCTGGCGTGGTTGCGGCTGGTGTTGATCGTGGCGCGTTCACCGGGTTTGCGCTGTGGGCGCCATTGGCGCGGGACATTCTGCTGATGTATGAGGGCGCGCTGGTGACGGCGCGTCTGACGATGCAGGGTCCCGACCGCTGCGATGTTGCGGTGGCGGGCGCCTTGGTGTCGCTGACATGGCGCGGCGATCATTGGGGCGTGCCTGCGGTGCGCCATGGGCGCCGGGTCACGGTGTTCGGCGCGCAAACCCTGACCTTTGACATCGTTGATCCGCTGGACCGGGGCGTTGATGCCATGGGGGGCGATACGGTGCTGGCGCCGATGCCGGGGCTGGTGCGCGATGTGGCGGTTGCAGTGGGGCAGGCGGTTGCCGAAGGGGACCGGATGGTGGTGCTTGAGGCGATGAAGATGGAGCATGTCTTGCGCGCGCCGCGTGACGGTATCGTGTCAGCGGTTTTGGTGGTCGCCGGCGATCAGGTGACGGCCGGGGCCTTGATGGTGGCGTTGGAGGACGCAGGATGATCCGGTTGCATCATTGCCATCAGACCCGGTCGATGCGCAGCCTTTGGTTGCTGCACGAGATGGGCATTGATTTTGATCTGGTTGTTTATCCGTTCGACAAGACGCTGCGCGAAGAACCGTACCGTTCACTGAACCCCACGGGCCGGGTGCCGACGCTTGAGATTGACGGCGCGGTTGTCACCGAAAGTGGCGCCATTGCCGAAGTGTTGTGCGAACGGTTCCCGGCGGCGGGTCTGGGGCGTGCGCCGGATGACGCAGAGCGCATTCCATGGCTGAACTGGATTCATTTCGCCGAGACGATCAGCCAACATTGTGCCGCACTGACCCAGCAGCACGTCGCATTGCGCGAAGATCAGATGCGGTCACCCATTGTGATGCAGCTGGAGGCTAGGCGGTTGGCCAAGACATTGGGCGCAGTGGAGGCCGGGTTGCGCGGTGACTGTCTGCTGGCGTCGTTTTCGGCGGCTGATGTCGGGATCGGGCAGGCCGTTTATATGGCGGCGCATTTTGTCCGGTTAGATGGGTTTCCGAAGGTGGCTGCATGGTTTGATCGGCTTCAGGCGCGCGCAGCATATCGCATGGCGCTGCCGGATGAGCCCGGACTTTATCTGCGTGATTTCTATCCACCTTGGGATCTGCCGCAATGAGCGGCTGCGCAGCACGCGATATTTTGTGGGGCGCTGCCCCCGTCCCGGCACAGGGCCGGGACGTCCCCGGGATATTTCCGCTCGGAAGAAGTGAGGTGTGATGGCGGAGTTTGTACGTATTCACGAAGTGGGTCCGCGTGATGGGTTGCAGAATGAACCGGGGGTGATCGCGGTTGCGGATAAGGTCGCGTTGATTGACCTGCTGAGCACGTCGGGGTTGCGCGATATTGAGGTGGGTAGTTTTGTCAGCCCCAAATGGGTGCCGCAGATGGCCGATACGGATCGGGTGTTGGCGGGGCTGCATGCCGTGGATGGCGTGCGCTATGCTGTTCTGGTTCCCAACATGCGCGGCTGGGACGGGTTTGTTGCGGCGCGTGTGCCAGGTGTCACCTATGAGGTGGCGGTGTTTATTTCCGCTTCGGAAGGGTTTTCCCGGAGTAATCTGAATTGCTCCATCGCGGAATCGGTGGCGCGGTTGGTGCCGGTGGTGCGTGCGGCGCAGGCCGCAGGGGTTGGCGTGCGCGGCTATATTTCCTGCGTGACGGATTGCCCGTTTGATGGGCCGGTGCGGCCCGGTGCCGTGGCGCGTGCGGCACAGATGTTGTGGGACGTGGCGCCCATGCAGTTGTCGCTGGGCGATACGATTGGCAAAGGTACCCCGCAGACTGTTGCACGCATGTTGCGCGCGGTGTGCGATGTCGCGCCGGCCACCGCGTTGGCGGGGCATTTTCATGACACCGGCGGGCAGGCATTGGCCAATATTGCGACCGCGCTGGATCTGGGGCTGCGGGCGTTTGACAGTGCGGTGGGCGGATTGGGTGGTTGCCCCTATGCCCCGGGCGCGCCGGGCAATGTCGCGACCGAGGCCGTGTTGGAGATGCTGCATGGGCTGGGGTTTGAGACGGGTGTTGATCTGGATGTGATTGGACAGGCGGCCGAGATGGCGCGGGGGATGAGATGATTGATCTGGCGGTCGATGATCGCGGTGTGGCGACGCTGACGCTGGCCCGGCCCGACAAACACAACGCGCTGTCGCAGGCATTGATTGATGCGTTGCGCGATGCTGCGGCGCGTATTGCGGCGGATAGGGCGATCCGTGTTGTGGTGTTGGCCGGGCAGGGGGCTTCGTTCTGCGCAGGTGGCGATTTGGGCTGGATGCGCGATCAGATGGCGGGTGATACGGCAACGAAACGCGCGGCTGCCCGGTCGCTTGCCGAGATGCTGGGCGCGCTCAATACTTTGCCGCAGCCGCTGATTGGGCGGGTGCATGGCAATGCGTTCGGCGGCGGGGTTGGCATGGCCTGTGTCTGTGATGTGGCGATTGCCGCAGATCATGTGAAGTTTGGTTTGACCGAGACCAAGCTGGGTCTGATCCCGGCTACCATCGGCCCCTATGTGTTGGCCCGGATGGGCGAGGCGCATGCCCGCCGCGTGTTCATGTCGGCGCGGGTGTTTGGTGCGGCCGAGGCGGTGACGCTGGGGATCGTCGCCAAGGCCGTGCCTGCAGATATGCAGGATGCGGCTGTAGAGGCGGAGGTTGCCCCCTACCTGGCCTGTGCGCCGGGGGCGGTTGCTGCGGCCAAACGGTTTGCCCGGTCGCTGGGGCCGGTGATTGACGAAGCCACTGTCGCCCGTTCGATCGACGCGTTGATTGCCTGCTGGGATGGGGATGAAGCCGCGCAGGGGATTGCCGCATTTTTCGACAAGGTACCGCCAGCTTGGATGAAATAGGGCCCTTTGAGCGTTTGTTGGGGTGATGGTGCAGGGGCGTGTTTGGATAGTCGACCATACTTGCACCCCATGTCACAATGTCGATCGTGATCTTTTCCGAAAAAGATAGGGTGACAACTGTGAAGTCAGTCTGGCTGAACCGTGTGAACGCAGTATAATATACTAGAACCTGAACCGCTGGTTGATCGACTGTGCGTACAACATCACTTTTGTCGTGAAGACTTGCGCTACGGGCGCCCTTTGTCGATATCCAGCGCATCGCATGCGTGGTCATCGGGCTTTTGCATTGCGGCGTTTTTTGCCGGTCCGGCTGTTGGCGAAGATCAAAAATGACATTTGCCGCGTGTGTTATCGCGAACTATCCCGGCCTTGCGACACCTCTGCCCGTTGACCCCACCGGGACCCAGCGGTATGCAACACGCAGCCAACTTTAGGCGCGTCTTTTGGCGTGTCGCGACGAAAGGAATATCCTTTGCCCGAAATGCTATCCGAATATCTGCCGATCATGATTTTTCTGGGGCTCGCTATTGCGCTGGGCCTGATCCTGATCTTGGCGGCTGCCGTTATCGCGGTGCGCAACCCTGATCCTGAAAAAGTGTCGGCCTACGAATGCGGGTTCAATGCGTTTGACGATGCGCGGATGAAGTTTGATGTGCGGTTCTATCTGGTGTCGATCCTGTTCATCATCTTTGATCTTGAGGTTGCGTTCCTGTTTCCATGGGCCGTGGCGTTCAAGGATATCAGCATGGTCGGCTTTTGGTCGATGATCGTATTCCTTTGTGTGTTGACCATCGGCTTTGCATACGAATGGAAAAAGGGCGCGTTGGAGTGGGAATAATCCCGCTTCGCGCGCTGTGTGTCATGGCCGGTCTGGCCGTGCCAAGTCACTGAACGGGCTGCGCTGTGTCCATGACGCGGACAAGAGCCATGCGTTCGGCATAGAATACAGGTTGCGCGCCCCCCTGCTGTTTGGCGCGATACATGGCCATATCGGCCCGTGCGAGTAGTTGCGCCCAACCAAGGTTCTTTTCTGCCATGGCAACGCCGATTGCGGGGCGTATGATGTGGCTGTAGTTCCCAATGTGTATGGGCGGTGTCGTGTGCCGGATGATCCGGTTCGCCACATGCTCGGCTGCCTGACAGGGGGCGTCATCCAAGAGCAGGCACACAAATTCGTCGCCGCCGATCCGGGCGACATAGTCATTGCCGCGCACAGCCGCGCGCAAGCGTTCGGCGACAACTTGAAGCGCCATATCCCCGGCGTCATGGCCCATGTTATCGTTGAGCTTCTTGAACCCGTTGAGGTCCAGGTAAATCACGGCGGCGTGGCCTTCGGCCAATGCATCGGCGACCCGTGGCAACCGTAGAATATCGTCCAGCCCCGCGCGATTGACCAAACCTGTCAGCGTATCGGTACGCGCCAGTGACTTTTCGCGGAGCAATGCCGCCGTTTGCCGTGCCGACGCTCTGCCGACGACTGTCGTCGCAACCAACGTCAGCAAGGACAGAAGGCCAATGATTGGCAGGGCCGATGACAATAGCCGCCGACCCGGTCGCGGGGCATCCCAGCTGAGGTGGCCAATAGCCGTCCCCGCAGGGCCGTCAATCTCCAAAACAGCCTTCCCGTGTATGACGGAAGTATCCGCCGTTTGAAGCTGGACATTTGTGATCATGAGCAGCGCGCCAATCGCGCTCAGACGATCCGGGTTAAGCCACTTGCCGCCAACCATCATCGGCAGTTGCGTGGCCTGAAATCCTGTGGTGTCGGTGCTTTGGATGCGCCCAGCCGCCAGTACGGCGAGTTGCCCGCCAATCCGTGCATAATGCGATATCGTTGTGTAGGGTTCCATGGGCTGCGCCGATAACGTCAGCCGCAGTCGATCGGTCAGTGCGGTGTCAACGATGGAGGTGTCGGACGCTTCGCCATCCGTCTGGTACGCATAGATGGGCTGGCCATCGGACCCAAGGACATAGATAAAGTCGAAGGTTGCGCCGTCCGTGGCGCCGGTGCCGAAATTTGTGAAAAATGCGTCGTCATCGCGGGCGATGAGCAGATCAGAAGCAAGGTCCCAATAAGCGTAGTCTTGGGTGCTGATTGCCACACTCAGCAGTTCTGCCTGAACGGCGCTGTCCATCAGGCTGACCGCGTTTTCCGACGCAATGACATCAACCTTGCGCGCCATCCAGAATGTCATCGCCAGAATGACCAGGATTGCGGTCACGCCATTCCCGACAGAGGCCCAAAAAATGCGCCGTGGCAGGCGATGCACTTCGTCCTGATCGGGTGGTGATGATGTCATCTCGTTTTTCATGTGCACTGGATAGCCGCACTTCGTTAACGATTGTTTCGCAGCAAATGGTTTTTTGTGATAAGTTCAGGCGTGCCAGAACGCCGCGAAGTTGTCTTGTTGCCTTGACCTTCGCATGTGCTACGCATAATCCAGCTATGACGCAAACGCCGGGTTTTCGACCCGAGCCAGATCAGACGAGGGAGAGCCTGCATGGGCATCGCAACCGGTCTTAACGACGCGGGCGCCGACCGTGAAGTCGCCACACAAGACCTGAACCGAGAGTTGCAGGACAAGGGTTTCCTTGTCACGTCGACTGCGGACATCATCAACTGGGCGCGCACCGGCAGCCTGCACTGGATGACCTTTGGTCTGGCCTGTTGCGCTGTCGAGATGATGCACACCTCGATGCCGCGCTATGATCTCGAACGGTTCGGCACCGCACCGCGTGCCAGCCCGCGCCAATCCGACCTGATGATCGTGGCAGGCACGCTGACCAACAAGATGGCACCAGCATTGCGCAAGGTATACGACCAGATGCCCGAACCACGCTACGTGATCTCGATGGGGTCCTGCGCGAACGGCGGCGGCTATTACCATTACAGCTATTCCGTGGTGCGTGGCTGTGACCGCATTGTGCCCGTGGATATTTACGTCCCCGGCTGCCCGCCAACAGCCGAGGCGCTGCTTTATGGTATTTTGCAGCTGCAACGCAAAATGCGCCGGACAGGGACGATTGTACGATGACCGAAGCATTGCAAGAACTTGGCACCTACCTTGAGGCAAAGCGCGCGGATTGCATGCTGTCATGGGACATTGCCCATGACGAGCTGACAGTCACCGTGGCGCCATCATCAATCGTGGCCTTCGTGGATTTCCTGAAAACCGATCAAGCCTGTCAGTTTTCGTCGCTGGTGGATATCACGGCGGTAGATTATCCTAGCCGGTCCAAGCGCTTTGACGTGATTTACCATTTTCTGAGCATGTACCAGAATCATCGCATCCGCCTGCGCGTACAGATCCGCGAAGAGGACATGCTGCCGTCGATCCTGTCGGTTCACCCTTCGGCCAATTGGTTCGAGCGTGAAATCTTTGACATGTTCGGCATCCTGTTTTCGGGCCATCCTGACCTGCGCCGCATTCTGACCGATTACGGCTTCCGCGGGCATCCGCTGCGCAAGGATTTCCCGACGACCGGCTATACCGAAGTCCGCTATGACGAGGTGCAAAAGCGTGTGGTCTATGAACCCGTCAGCTTGGTGCAGGAATACCGCCAGTTCGATTTCATGTCACCATGGGAGGGCGCGCAATACATCCTGCCCGGTGACGAGAAAAAAGACGGGAAAGCTGGCTGAATGCCTGATCCGACGCTTCTTTACTGCGTTGGTGCGACCAAGGCGGGGACGTCTTGGCTGTACCGCTATTTGCATGACCATCCGGCGTGCAGGCTGCCTGCGGTGAAAGAGGCGCATTATTGGGATACTTTCACGCCCGATGCCCGCGACAAGCAGATGACCGCGTTTCGGTTGCGCCTGCGCGAGTTGTGCGCGCTCAAGGTTGAAGCCGGGGATGCAAATAGGGGTTGGCAGGTTGGCAATGTCGAACGGCGGATTGTGGACATGAAGGGGTTGATGGCGGCTCTGGACGGTGACCGCGCCGGCGATATGGCCTATGTGGCATGGTTGTTGCACGATGTGGGGGACGCCCATGTCGTCGCCGATATGACGCCAAATTATGCGACGCTGCCCGATGACATGCTTGCCCGGATGGTGCAGTTGTCGCCTGCGACAAAGTTTGTCTATCTGATCCGCGATCCGCTGGATCGGCTGTGGTCGCATATCCGTATGCAGGCCCGCCGTTTTCGGCAGGACCACGAAGAATATGAGAAGAAGGCGAACAACATTCTTTATCGGCTGCTGAACCGGGGCCAAGAGACGCATATCTTGGAGCGTGGCGACTATCCCGCGACCATCGCCAAGCTGCGGCGTGTAGTGCCCGATGGGCGGTTGCTGGTCCAATTTGCAGAGGATTTGTTTACACCTCAAGGTGTGGCATCGCTGTGCGCGTTTCTGGGGATTGCCCCGGTGGCACCTGCGGCGGAAAAACCCGTCCAGGCTGGGCCAAAGGTAGTTATGCTGGATAAACTGCGCCCCAAGGCGTTGAAGATGTTGGACGAACACTACGAATGGGTGGCCCGCAACGTGGGCCCGCTGCCGCAACGGTGGCACGATAATCAAGCGAGGGCGTAGGCCATGATGGACGGCGATATCCGGGTGAATACCTATGATGATGGGTCAACTGACGCCGCGACCGGCGAGCAGAAGATCCGCAACTTCAACATCAACTTCGGCCCGCAGCACCCTGCGGCGCACGGTGTGTTGCGTCTGGTGCTGGAACTGGATGGCGAAATCGTCGAGCGTTGCGATCCGCATATCGGGCTGCTGCACCGTGGCACCGAAAAGCTGATGGAAAGCCGGACGTACCTGCAGAACCTGCCGTATTTTGACCGGCTGGATTATGTGGCGCCGATGAATCAGGAACATGCGTGGTGTCTGGCCATCGAGAAGCTGACCGGGACCGAAGTTCCGCGTCGGGCGTCGCTGATCCGGGTGCTTTATTCCGAGATTGGCCGCGTGCTGAACCACCTGTTGAATGTCACGACGCAGGCGATGGACGTGGGCGCGCTGACGCCGCCGCTGTGGGGCTTTGAAGAGCGCGAAAAGCTGATGGTGTTCTACGAACGCGCCTGCGGTGCGCGTCTGCACGCCGCGTATTTCCGTCCCGGTGGTGTGCATCAGGACCTGCCGGACGCATTGATCGAAGATATCGACACATGGGCCGTGGAATTTCCGCGTGTGCTGGCCGATATTGATGGGTTGCTGACCGAAAACCGGATTTTCAAGCAGCGTAACGCCGATATTGGCGTCGTGACCGAAGAAGATATTCAGGAATGGGGTTTTTCGGGTGTCATGGTGCGCGGCTCTGGCCTTGCGTGGGATTTGCGCCGGGCGCAGCCTTATGAATGCTATGATGAGTTCGAATTTCAGATCCCCGTGGGCAAGAATGGCGATTGCTATGACCGCTACCTTTGCCGCATGGAAGAGATGCGCCAATCAACCCATATCATCCGTCAGGCCTGCGAAAAGCTGCGGCATGAAAAGGGTCCGGTGATGGCGCGCGGCAAGATGACGCCGCCGACGCGCGGTGAGATGAAAACCTCGATGGAGGCGCTTATTCACCACTTTAAGCTCTACACCGAAGGGTTCCACGTACCCGCAGGCGGAGTTTACGCCGCGGTCGAGGCACCCAAAGGCGAGTTTGGCGTGTACCTTGTGGCGGATGGCACCAACAAACCGTACCGCGCCAAGCTGCGCGCGCCGGGGTATCTGCATCTGCAGGCGATGGACTATATCTGCAAGGGTCACCAATTGGCGGACGTCAGTGCCATTATCGGGACGATGGACGTCGTATTCGGCGAGATCGACAGATGACCATCACAAACATCCTGATGGGATTTCTGATCACGGGCGGCTTTTTCGTGGCTGCGGCCGTATCGCGGCTGTTTCGCAACGCGTCGGCCGGGATCGTGGTTGGCGGCGTGGCGGGTATCGCCGTGTCGGTTCTGGTGCTGCGGTACGGGCTGGCGGATTTGTTTGCCCCCGACGCGCTGACACTGACGGAATAGGTGCGCAGATGATGACGATCACGATCAACTATTGGCTGCTTTTGCTTGGTGCTTTTGGGGGTGTCGGTGGCGCACTCGTGGCGCGGGGCAGCAACCGGCTGATCAAGGCCGCGATAGCCGGGGCTGCGGTTGTTTTTCTGGTGGACCTTGCGCGCGACCTCTTGTGACCCGGTCTGTCACGACGATGACAATAAAATAAATAGAGAGAGTGTGTAGATGATGCGTCCTTTGATCCTTCTCGCGTTTGTATCGGTTTCCGCCTGTGCGACGGGTGGGCCGATGTCCATCCCGTCCGCCCAGATGTCCGCAAAGGACCGCTTCGTGCTGGCCCTTGAAAATAACGGCTGCATTCTGAACCAAGCGAACACGGCCAAGGTTTTGGACGAAGCGACGGTCAGCGCCGATGAGGTCACACAGATCATCACGACGCTGTCCAACGAAGGCAAAGCCGAAATTGCTGATGGCGCGTCGATCCGCATTTTGACGGAACGGTGCAGCTGATGACGACTATTGGTTTGCCCGGGCTTCTGCTTGTGCTAGGGGCAGGCCTGAACCCTGGTGGGCTGATCCCCACTGCTTTGTTTGCGCTGACGACGGGCGCTGCCATGATGACCGGAATAAACTGATGCTACGCCGCCTTTATCACGACCAGCCAGAAACATTTGCCTTCACGTCCGACAACCAAAAGTGGGCCGATGCGCAGATCAAGAAATTTCCCGAGGGCCGTCAGGCTTCGGCGATTATCCCGCTTTTGTGGCGCGCCCAAGAGCAAGAGGGCTGGCTGACCCGCCCCGCGATTGAACATGTGGCCCAAATGCTGAACCTTGCGTTTATTCGCGCGCTTGAGGTGGCATCGTTTTATTTCATGTTCCAGCTCCAGCCCGTCGGCGCGGTCGCCCATATTCAGGTTTGCGGCACGCTGTCGTGCATGATCTGCGGAGCCGAGGATCTGATCGGCGTGTGTCGCGACAAAATTGCCGATAAGCCGCATATGCTGTCTGCCGATGGCAAGTTTTCGTGGGAGGAGGTCGAATGTCTCGGCTCTTGCGCGAATGCGCCGATGGCCCAGATTGGCAAAGACTATTACGAAGATCTGACCGCCGCGCGTCTGGCCGAGATTATTGACGAACTTGCTGCGGGGCAGGTGCCTGTACCGGGCCCGCAAAATGGCCGTTTCGCGGCGGAGCCGTTGAAAGGGTTGACCAGTCTCAAAGCCTATGAGAGCGGCAAGACGCAGTATAATGCCAGCGTGCAGTTGGCTGTCGATATCGGCGACACGGTCAAGCGGATCGACGGCACCGAAGTGCCGCTGCTGACGCCATGGATCGCCGGTGCCGCCAAAAAGCCAGCCACCAAGAAAGCCGCTGCGCCAACGGCGGTAGCCGTTGAAACCGTACCCATGGCCGAATCCAAGCCGCGGACAACGAAAGCCCCCCGCAAGGCCGGTGCCGATGACCTTAAGCTGATCAGTGGCGTCGGACCCAAGCTTGAGGGCGTGCTGAACGAATTGGGCTTCTGGCATTTCGATCAGATCGCCAAATGGACCGAGGCCGAGGTTGTCTGGGTCGATAGCCGTTTGAAATTCAAAGGCCGTATCATGCGCGATAACTGGATGGCACAGGCCGCCGCGCTGGCCAAAAACGAGGCTTGAGGCCACAAATCGGGCGTTTTACCCAGCGCATTCCACTTAAGCTGGCCGAAATGAACAAATTATTTACGATTTGGCATCATTTCGGGTACACCCATTCTCATGAAGCGGGATCGGGCGTTTATTTTGCCCTTCGCCGCGATGCTGCATGCGTTAGCGCGCCACCTAGGGGAGAATGTACATGATGAAGGATACTGCGCCAAAAGAACTGGGTGTCATTGTCGTTGCCGGCCTGTTTGGCGTCATTGCCGCTGGCGTCGCGATTGTTTTGTATCACTTTGGCTTTATCGGCGGGATATTCGTTGGCGCGATTGTGGCCGTGCTGGCCGCCGTGGTGCTGGCCCTTGGTTGGCGCGCGCCGCAGCCCGGACCGCATGGTGTGGCAAAACCTGCGCCAGCACCCGCAGCAACTGCATTGACAGAACCCGCAGCGACCGTTGTGACAGCACCGGCGCCGGCACCGGCATCTGCCCCGACGGGTGGCAAGCCTGTATTCCTGGATGCAGCCCGTGCCGGTGGGCCTGATGACCTCAAGCAGATCAAGGGCGTGGGGCCAAAGCTGGAAACGACGTTGCGCGACATGGGGATCTATCATTTCGATCAGATTGCCGGATGGGGTGCGGCGGAACAGCAGTGGATGGATGACAATCTCGTGGGCTTCAAGGGGCGCGCGACCCGTGATGGCTGGGTGGCGCAAGCAAAACTGCTTGCCGCTGGCGAGGCCACCGCATTTTCCGACAAAGTAAAGAAGGGTGGCGTTTATTAACGCCGTTGAACCATGGCCCAGACCCCACAGACCGCCCAATCAAAAGCAGGACAACGTACCGCGTTGATCATGGCCGGAACTGGTGTCATGTGGATCTGTGCAACATGGGCGGGGGCAAAATATGGCTGGTCGACACGCACCAGTGGGCTTTTTGACCTTGCAGCGCTGGCCGGTTTCGGCTTTGCGCTGTGGCAGACATTTAAACTCTGGCGAACGCGTCAGAACGACAAGGGCGGTAGCTGATGCTCAAAGACGAAAACCGGATTTTCACGAACCTTTACGGGATGCACGACCGCACGCTGGCGGGCGCGCAGGCGCGCGGCCATTGGGATGGTACTGCGGGTATCATCAAAAAGGGGCGTAACTGGATCATCAATGAGATGAAAGCATCCGGGTTGCGGGGCCGGGGCGGTGCGGGGTTCCCGACGGGCCTGAAATGGTCTTTCATGCCCAAGGAAAGCGACGGTCGCCCATCTTATCTGGTGGTGAATGCGGATGAATCCGAACCGGGCACCTGTAAAGACCGCGAAATCATGCGCCATGATCCGCATACGCTGATCGAAGGGTGCCTGATCGCGAGCTTCGCCATGAACGCGAACGCCTGCTATATCTACATTCGCGGCGAATATATCCGCGAAAAAGAAGCCCTGCAGGCGGCGATTGATGAATGCTATGCGGCTGGAATGGTTGGCAAAAACGCCTGCAAATCCGGCTGGGACTTTGACATCTATCTGACCCATGGTGCGGGCGCGTATATTTGTGGCGAAGAAACGGCGCTGCTGGAAAGCCTTGAAGGCAAAAAAGGCATGCCGCGCATGAAGCCGCCGTTCCCGGCGGGCGCGGGGCTTTACGGCTGTCCGACCACTGTGAACAACGTCGAATCGATTGCCGTTGTCCCCACGATCCTGCGCCGCGGTGGCGGTTGGTTCGCCGGCATGGGACGCCCGAACAATGCGGGCACCAAGCTGTTTGCGATTTCGGGCCATGTAAACAATCCCTGCGTGGTCGAAGAAGAGATGTCGATCAGCTTTGAGGAACTGATCGAAAAGCATTGTGGCGGTATTCGCGGCGGTTGGGATAACCTCAAGGCCGTGATCCCCGGCGGGTCGTCGGTGCCATGCGTGCGCGGCGAAAATATGCGCGACGCCGTGATGGATTTTGATGCGCTCAAGGAAAAGGGATCATCGCTTGGCACGGCGGCGGTGATCGTGATGGATCAGTCCACGGACATGATCAAAGCGATTTGGCGGCTCTCAAAGTTTTACAAACACGAAAGTTGCGGTCAATGCACCCCCTGTCGCGAAGGCACCGGCTGGATGATGCGCGTGATGGCGCGGCTGGTTAAAGGCGATGCCAGCGTCGACGAGATTGACATGTTACTTGACGTGACAAAGCAGGTCGAAGGGCACACGATTTGCGCGCTTGGCGATGCCGCTGCTTGGCCGATCCAAGGCCTGATCAAGAACTTCCGGGACGAAATAGAGGACCGGATCGCCCATAAACGTACAACAGCGGTGGCAGCAGAATGATGATACGCGGATTGATCTTTGGCGCGGTGGCCTTGGCCATGGCAGGATGTGCAACCGGCCCACAGGCCGCGCGCGAATTTTCGGACCCGGCGGTGCAAAAGCTGTTTACGCTGCCGACGCCGGTTTATTATGCCACGCTCAAGGTGGCCAACACGGTCGCGCAGAACTGCGCACGCTACACCTATGACGGTGCGCTGGACCTCCTGGTCAACGAAAAGCGCAACGAAGTCGGGCGCGGATCGCTGTCTGCCATGGGTCTGCGTGATGCGATCGAGGTGGAAACCGACGTGGCAGAGCGTAGCTTTATGGCCAAACATGGGGTCGAACTGACGGGCGCAGATTTGTGCGCCGCAGCGGATGCTGAATTACTCGAAGGCACGGCGATGAGCGCGGTTCTGGTGCCGGTTAACTAAGGCATGGCCATGGGCCGCAAAGCTGGCGTTGCCCATGGCATTTCGCAACATTCTTGATGGCGCACAAGCATCGGCGGGCATTTGTCACGGCGATGATTTGCGGCGTCCCGACGTGGTTCACCGTGCAGGCGGTGCGTGCGGATAACGCGCCGCTCTGGGCGTATGGCGCGGCGGCTGGACTGGGCGGTGTCGCCCCGTCGCGGAAGCGGCGCAGATAACCCGTTTTGTCCCAATACATTAACCCGAATCTTCGCTGCGGCACGGCGCAATTATTCTGTTATCATTGCGCTGATATTGAATATCCTTGCCGCAATCGCGATGTCTGTCAGCGAAAGGGCAGGCGTATCCGCTGCGCCCGATAGGAGATAACCATGACCAAGACACGCGCCCTTGTTGCGGCCCTGTCGCTTGCCGGCATCGCCCTTGCTGGCAGCCTTTCGGCGCAAACCGCGCTGAAGGATGTGCCTTACGTGCGCGATGGCCTGATTGATGTGGGCATGGCGATTGAGATATCGGACAAATGCAGCAGTATTCGCGCGCGGACGTTTAGGGGCATCGGGTTTCTGCAATCGCTCAAGAATCATGCCAGCGCATTAGGCTATTCCGATGCTGAAATTGAGGCATATGTCGATGACGGGGCCGAAAAACGCAGGCTCGAAGCGATTGCCCGCGAGAAGCTTGCAGCACTTGGTGCGGTCGCAAATGATGAGTCGTCATATTGCGCTGTGGGCCGCGCCCAGATCGCCCAAGGGACGCAGGTTGGCCGCCTGCTGCGATAAGCCGCTGCAACATGGCCGAAATTTGACAGGTTTTTTGTCAATCTGACTGGCATCGCGGTGCGTGTCGCGTTAGAACCCGGCGCAACGCTGCCTTCCTGCTGCAATGGGATAGGTGCGACCGGGAATATAAAGGCACGCCATGTCTGATCTGCGCAAAGTCATCATTGATGGAACTGAGGTCGAAGTTGACGGGGCCATGACCCTGATCCAGGCCTGTGAAGAGGCGGGGGTCGAAATCCCTCGGTTCTGCTATCACGAACGTCTGTCCATCGCAGGTAACTGCCGGATGTGTCTGGTCGAGGTCGTGGGCGGCCCACCCAAGCCCGCCGCGTCCTGTGCCATGCAGGTCAAGGATCTGCGCCCCGGTCCAGACGGTGCGCCGCCGGTTGTCAAAACCAACAGCCCGATGGTCAAGAAGGCCCGTGAGGGCGTGATGGAATTTTTGCTGATCAACCATCCGCTTGATTGCCCGATTTGCGACCAGGGCGGCGAATGTGATCTGCAGGATCAGGCGATGGCCTACGGCGTCGATTTCAGCCGTTTTCGCGAACCAAAGCGTGCAAGCGAAGATCTTGATCTGGGTCCGCTGGTCGAAACCCACATGACCCGCTGCATTTCATGTACCCGTTGCGTGCGTTTCACCACCGAGGTGGCTGGCATTCACCAGATGGGCCAGACGGGCCGTGGCGAAGATTCCGAGATTACGTCGTATCTGGGTGAAACCCTTAATAGCAACATGCAGGGCAATATCATTGACCTGTGCCCGGTTGGCGCGCTGGTGTCGAAACCCTATGCCTTTACCGCCCGTCCGTGGGAATTGACCAAGACCGAATCCATCGACGTGATGGATGCGCTTGGTTCAAATATCCGCGTTGATACCAAGGGCCGTGAAGTGATGCGGTTCTTGCCGCGCAATCATGACGGCGTGAACGAGGAATGGATTTCGGACAAAACACGCTTTGTCTGGGACGGCTTGCGCAAGCAGCGTCTTGATACGCCCTATATCCGCGAAAATGGCAAATTGCGCAAAGCCAGTTGGCCCGAGGCGCTGACCGCTGCGGCGGCCGCCATGAAGGGCAAAAAACTTGCCGGCCTTGTCGGTGATCTGGTCCCGGTCGAGGCGGCGTTCGCATTAAAGCAGCTGATCGAAGGGCAGGGCGGGCGCATCGAATGTCGGACCGATGGCGCGCAGCTGCCGATTGGCAACCGGTCTGCATATGTCGGGACTGCTGCGATCGAAGACATCGACACCGCCGAGACGATCATGTTGATCGGCACCAACCCACGCGTCGAAGCGCCCGTTTTGAACGCGCGCCTGCGCAAGGCGTGGTCGCGTGGTGCGAATGTGGGGCTGATCGGGCCAAAGGTCGATCTGACATTTGAATATGACCATGTCGGCACATCGCCTGACGTGATGACGGACCTTCTGGCGCGCGTTGACAGTGCCGTTGCGGACAAGCCGTCGCTGATCATCGTCGGTATGGGCGCATTGGCCCGCAAGGACGGCGATGCGGTGCTGGCAACCGCCATGGCGCTGGCTCAACGCACCAAGTCAAAGTTCATGATCCTGCACACGGCAGCCGGGCGCGTCGGTGCGATGGATGTGGGTGCTGTCACAGATGGCGGTCTGACCGCTGCACTGGACGGTGCCGACGTTGTTTATAACCTTGCTGCCGACGAGGGCGATGTGCCCGCGGGTGCATTCGTGATCTATCAGGGTAGCCACGGCGACCGTGGTGCGCATCGCGCGGATATCATCCTGCCCGGTGCGGCCTATACCGAAGAAAACGGCGTGTTCGTAAACACCGAAGGCCGCCCGCAATTGGCACTGCGGGCCAGCTTTCCACCGGGCGAGGCCAAGGAAAATTGGGCGATCCTGCGGGCCTTGTCTGCGGAACTGGACGCGACGCTGCCGTTTGACAGCATGGCGCAGTTGCGGCAGGCAGTGGTAGCGGCGCATCCGCATCTGGGCCAAATCGACGAGGTTGCCGAAAACGACTGGCAACCGATCAAGGTCAAAAAGCCGGGCAAAGCTGATTTCGTCAACATAATCACCGATTTCTACCTGACAAACCCTATCACGCGCGCCTCCAGCCTGATGGCCGAGTTGAGCGCGAACGCAAAAGCGCGGTCACAAACCGCGTTGGCGGCTGAATAGGTGCAGGGCATGACCAGGATAATTGCCACCCAAGGGCTGGCATGTGTGGCGCGGATTGGTTACGCGCTGCCTAACGCAAACGCCGTAACATCGGTGTGAGGGAATAAAGATGGTTGAATTCTTCACCAATACCAACCTTGGCATCGTCCTTGTGATCCTCGGGCAGTGTCTGCTGGTTCTGGTCCCGCTTCTGGTGGCGTTGGCATTCCTGATGTATGCCGACCGCAAGGTCTGGGCCGCTGTGCAGATGCGCAAGGGGCCGAATATGGTGGGGGCGTTTGGCCTGCTGCAATCCTTTGCCGACTTTCTGAAATACATCGTAAAAGAAATCATCGTCCCTGCGGGTGCTGATAAATTCGTGTTTTTCCTGGCCCCGATGATCGCTTTTGTATTGGCCGTGATTGCCTGGGCGGTGATCCCGTTCAATGACGGCTGGGTGCTGGCCGATATCAACGTCGCCATCCTGTATGTCTTTGCGATTTCATCGTTGGAAGTCTACGGCGTGATCATGGGTGGCTGGGCGTCAAACTCCAAATACCCATTCCTTGGTTCGCTCCGGTCCGCCGCCCAGATGATTTCCTACGAGGTGTCGATTGGCCTGATCATCGTTGGTGTCATCATCTCGACCGGGTCGCTGAACTTCGGTGATATCGTTGCCGCGCAAGACGGCAATGCGGGTCTGTTCAACTGGTATTGGGTCGCGCATTTCCCGATGTTGTTCTTGTTCTTTATCAGCGCCTTGGCGGAAACCAACCGTCCGCCGTTCGACCTGCCCGAGGCGGAATCGGAACTTGTTGCGGGCTATCAGGTTGAATATTCATCGACCCCGTTTCTGCTTTTTATGATCGGTGAATTGATGGCGGTGGTGCTGATGTGCGCGCTGACCACGCTCTTGTTCTTTGGCGGCTGGCTGTCACCCGTGCCGTTCCTGCCCGACGGCATTTTCTGGATGATCCTCAAGATGTCGGCCGTTTTCTTCATGTTCGCGATGGTCAAGGCCATCACCCCGCGTTACCGCTACGACCAACTGATGCGGATTGGCTGGAAAGTGTTCCTGCCGATGTCTTTGGCTTGGGTCGTTCTGGTGTCGTTTCTGGCAAAATTCGAAGTTCTGGGGGGCTTTTGGGCCCGCTGGACTATGGGAGGCTGATAATGACCCAAATGGATTACACGCGCGCGGTGAAGTATTTCCTGCTTCAGGATTTCTGGCAGGGCTTCAAGCTGGGGATGAAGTATTTCTTTGCCCCCAAGGCAACGCTGAACTACCCGCATGAAAAGGGGCCACTTAGCCCTCGTTTCCGGGGTGAACACGCACTGCGCCGTTATCCCAATGGGGAAGAACGGTGCATCGCCTGCAAACTGTGCGAGGCGGTTTGCCCTGCGCAGGCGATTACGATTGACGCCGAGCCGCGCGATGATGGCAGTCGGCGCACCACCCGCTATGACATCGACATGACCAAATGCATCTACTGCGGTTTCTGCCAAGAGGCCTGTCCGGTCGATGCTATCGTCGAAGGCCCGAATTTCGAATTCAGTACCGAAACCCGCGAAGAACTGTACTACGACAAGACCAAGCTGCTCGAAAACGGTGACCGCTGGGAAGCTGAGATTGCACGCAACCTTGAACTGGATGCACCTTACAGATGACCGATCAGAACCCCTTTGACGCGATGATGAAGATGGGCCAGGACTGGGCCAAGTCGATGAACATCGACATGAATGCCTTTACGCCCAAAGGGTTCGAAGCGATGTGGCCCACCATGTCCAAGGAAACCATGGAGATGTTCTTTGGCAATGGCATCAATCCCGCCGGGCTGGACGCGAAAACGCGGCTCCTGCTGACGCTGGCCGGGTTGACCGTGCTGGGTGCGCAGGCCGAGGCGCAGATCCGGCTGACCGTGCGGCATCTGGTCGAAGCTGGCGCGACGAAGCAGGAAATCGCCGAAGCCATAGCCCAGATGGGCCTGTTCGCCGGATTGCCCGCCATGACCAAAGCCATGGAATTGGCTAACGAAGTGTTGGAAAAGGACGAAAAAGAATGACCGTTTTCGCGTTCACATTCTACCTTTTTGCGATTACCACCGTGGTCGGCGGGTTGTTCACAGTCGTCAGCCGGAACCCGGTGCATTCAGTCCTGTGGCTGATCCTCGCGTTTTTGTCGTCGGCTGGGTTGTTCGTGACGTTGGGCGCAGAGTTCGTCGCGATGCTGCTGATCATTGTCTACGTGGGCGCAGTCGCGGTGCTGTTTTTGTTCGTCGTGATGATGCTGGACGTCGATTTCGCCGAGCTGAAGGCGGAAATGACGAAATACATGCCGCTGGCCCTGCTGATCGGTGTCGTGATCATCATGCAGCTTGCCCTGGCCTTGGGCGTCTGGGGCTTTTCCGACGGCTACGAGGCCCGGATCGCCGCCCCGGCGGGCGATGTCAGCAATACGGCGGCTCTTGGGCTGTTGATCTATGATAAATACATCATGCTGTTCCAACTGGCCGGTCTGATCCTGCTTGTGGCGATGATCGGGGCGATTGTGCTGACCCTGCGCCACCGGGTGGACATCAAGCGCCAGAATGTGCTGGCCCAGATGTACCGCGATCCTGCAAAAGCGATGGAATTGCGGGACGTGAAGCCGGGGCAGGGGTTGTGATGCAAAATACTTCTCGAAAAATTTTGGGGACCAAAGAAATTTCTGGAAATTTCTTCGCCTCGCTGAAGACTGAGGGAACGGCCCAATGATCGGACTTGAACATTATCTCGCGGTGGCTGCCGCGCTGTTTGTCATTGGCATCTTTGGCCTGTTCCTGAACCGCAAGAACGTGATCATCCTGTTGATGAGCATCGAACTGATGCTGCTGGCGGTGAACATCAATCTTGTCGCCTTTTCCAGCTATCTGGGCGATCTGGTCGGGCAGGTGTTCACGCTGTTCGTGCTGACCGTCGCTGCCGCCGAGGCTGCGATTGGGCTGGCCATTCTTGTTTGTTTCTTCCGCAACCGCGGGACCATCGACGTTGAAGACGTCAACGTGATGAAGGGCTGATCACAATGGAAACCATCATCCTGTTTGCCCCGCTTGTGGGCGCGATCCTTTGCGGATTTGGCTGGAAGCTGATTGGTGAAAAAGCGGCCCAGTGGACGGCCACCGGCCTGCTGTTTCTGGCGGCCATCCTGTCATGGATCGTATTTTTGTCGTTCGATGGCGTGACCGAGAATATCCAGATCATGCGCTGGATCGAAAGCGGCACGCTTTCCACGGATTGGGCAATCCGGATGGATCGGCTGACGGCGATCATGTTGATCGTGATCACAACGGTTTCGGCGCTCGTTCACCTTTATTCGTTTGGCTACATGGCCCATGACGACAATTTCAAAGAAACCGAGTCCTACCGCCCGCGCTTCTTTGCCTACCTGTCGTTCTTTACCTTCACGATGCTGATGCTGGTCACATCCGACAACCTTGTGCAGATGTTCTTTGGCTGGGAAGGCGTCGGCGTCGCGTCATACCTGTTGATTGGTTTCTATTACCGCAAGCCAAGCGCGAATGCCGCCGCGATCAAGGCGTTCGTGGTCAACCGCGTGGGTGACTTTGGCTTCGCTCTGGGCATCTTTGGCATTTACATGATGACCGACAGCATCCGCTTTGATGATATCTTTGCCGCGGCGCCCGGTCTTGCGGAACAGTCGATCACCTTCCTGTGGACCGATTGGAATGCGGCGAACCTTTTGGCCTTCCTGTTGTTCGTTGGTGCCATGGGTAAATCCGCACAGTTGCTCTTGCACACGTGGTTGCCGGACGCGATGGAAGGCCCGACGCCGGTGTCGGCCCTGATCCACGCCGCGACCATGGTCACCGCCGGTGTCTTCCTTGTCTGCCGCATGTCACCCCTGATGGAATATGCACCCGAGACAAAGATGTTCATCGTCTTCCTTGGCGCCTCGACCGCGTTTTTCGCCGCGACCGTGGGTCTGGTGCAGACCGACATCAAGCGCGTGATTGCCTATTCGACCTGTTCGCAGCTTGGCTATATGTTCGTTGCGGCCGGTCTGGGCGTCTATTCGGTTGCGATGTTCCACCTGCTGACGCATGCCTTCTTTAAGGCGATGTTGTTTCTTGGGGCCGGTTCGGTGATCCACGCGATGCATCACGAACAGGACATGCGCAACTATGGTGGTCTGCGCCACAAGATCCCCAAGACGTTCATGATGATGATGATCGGCACGCTGGCGATTACGGGTGTGGGGATTCCGTTCCTTTATATCGGCTTTCCTGTTGGCTTTGCCGGGTTTGTATCCAAGGACGCCATCATCGAGAGCGCCTATGCAGGCACCGCCGGTGGCTATGCGTTCTGGATGCTGCTAATTGCGGCCTTCATGACCAGTTTTTATAGCTGGCGCCTGATGTTCATGACGTTCTATGGCACCGCCCGGGGCGACGCGCATACCCATGACCACGCGCATGAAAGCCCGCTGTCCATGATGGTGCCGCTCTATGTGCTGGCCGTTGGCGCGGTCTTTAGCGGAATGTTGGGCTACGGCGTGTTTTTTGGTCACACCGACAAAGTCGGTAAGTTCTTTGGCGTGCCCTACGCCGAAGCCGGTGAACCTAGCGCTGCCGCTGACCACGAAGCAACAACGACACATGGTGCAGAAGCCGCCGCACCCGCCGCCGAAGATAAGCATGCTTCTGCGCAGGCCGAGCATCATTATGTGCTGACCGGCGCACCCGGCGTGGGCGCAATTCACGCAGGGCCCGGCAATACCGTTCTGAACGATGCCCACGAGGTGCACTGGCTGGTCAAGCTCTCACCATTTCTGGCCATGCTCTCGGGGCTTGGACTGGCCTATCAAATGTATATCCGCCGCCCTGATCTGCCAGCCAAATTGGCCGCGCAGCAGGCACCGCTTTACAACTTCCTGCTCAACAAATGGTATTTTGACGAACTGTATAACGTCATCTTTGTCCGCCCGGCGTTTGCGATTGGCCGGTTCTTGTGGAAGCAGGGCGATACCAAGACCATTGATGGCGGGATTGACGGGCTGACCATGGGTATTATTCCATTCTTTACACGGCTCGCGGGTCGGGCGCAGTCGGGCTACCTGTTCACCTATGCCTTTGCGATGGTGCTGGGAATTACGGTGCTGCTGACCTGGGTGTCTTTGACCGGGGGGGCAAACTGATGGGCAATATCCTTTCGCTGACTACGTTCATCCCGCTGTTGGGCGCAGTCATTCTTGCGCTGTTCTTGCGGGGCGATGATGCCGCCGCACAGCGCAACGCCAAATGGGTCGCGCTGGTCACGACGCTGGTGACCTTCCTGACATCGCTGTTTATCCTAGCGAACTTTGACGCCGCCAACACCGGGTTCCAAATGGTCGAAACCCGGCCATGGCTGCTTGGTTTGCAGTATAAAATGGGCGTCGATGGGATTTCGGTGCTGTTTGTGATGCTGACCACCTTCCTGATGCCATTGGTGATCGGGTCGTGCTGGGACGTCAAAGTGCGCGTCAAGGAATACATGATCGCGTTCTTGATCCTCGAGACCCTGATGCTGGGCGTGTTCATGGCGCTTGATCTAGTGCTGTTCTACCTGTTCTTCGAAGCGGGTCTGATACCGATGTTCCTGATCATCGGTATCTGGGGCGGCAAGAACCGGATTTATGCATCGTTCAAGTTCTTTCTATATACCTTCCTTGGCTCTGTGCTGATGCTGGTCGCGATGGTTGCGATGTTTGCGGATGCTGGCACGACCGATATTCCGACGCTGATGACCCACACCTTTGCGACCGAACCGTTCAGCGTGCTGGGCATTCACATCGCGGGTGGCATGCAAACCCTGCTTTGGCTGGCTTTCTTTGCCAGCTTTGCGGTGAAAATGCCGATGTGGCCGGTCCATACTTGGCTGCCCGATGCGCATGTTCAGGCCCCGACCGGCGGGTCTGTGGTGCTGGCCGCGATCCTGCTCAAGATGGGCGGCTATGGTTTTTTGCGGTTCAGCCTGCCGATGTTCCCTGTCGGGTCCGACGTGATGGGGCCGCTGGTGCTGTGGCTGTCGGCCATTGCCATCGTCTATACGTCGCTGGTGGCTCTGGTTCAGGAAGATATGAAAAAGCTGATTGCCTATAGTTCCGTGGCCCATATGGGTTTCGTGACCATGGGGATATTTGCGGTCAACCAGCAGGGCATTGATGGCGCGATCTTTCAGATGATCAGCCACGGCTTTATCTCGGGTGCGCTGTTTTTGTGTGTCGGCGTGATCTATGACCGGATGCACACCCGCGAAATCGCGGCCTATGGTGGTCTGGTCAATCGGATGCCCGCCTATGCGATGATCTTTATGTTCTTCACGATGGCCAACGTCGGCCTGCCGGGCACATCGGGGTTTGTCGGAGAATTCCTGACGCTGATCGGGATTTTCCAAGTGAATACATGGGTCGCTGCTGTGGCGACGTCTGGGGTGATCTTGTCGGCGGCATATGCGCTGTGGCTGTACCGCCGCGTCGTCATGGGCGACCTGATCAAGGAAAGCCTGAGAAGCATCACCGACATGACGCGCCGCGAGCGGGCGATTTTTGTCCCGCTGGTTGCGATGACACTGTTGCTGGGGGTCTACCCCGCACTGGTTCTCGACCTGATCGGCCCAAGCGTGACGGCGCTGGTCGGAAACTACGACACTGCTTTGGCAAGCTTTGCAGCCGCCAGCCAGTTCGCTGCGCATTAAGGAACGGACGACATGGTCTCGGCTGATATTCAAATCGTGATGCCTGAAATCCTGCTGGCGGTTTACGCCATGCTGGCCCTGCTTGGCGCGGTCTACACAACCAAGGATGCAATGGCGCCCTTGCTGACATGGTTAACGGCGGGAGTGTTTGTCCTGCTCGCTGTGTGGATTGGGATGACGGGGCAGGGGACGCACGCGGCCTTTGACGGGATGTTCGTCGACGACGGCTTTGCACGGTTTTCCAAAGTCACGATCCTGCTGTCCGCCGCCGCTGTCCTGCTGATGAGCGAAGGTTATATGCAGCGCCGGGGCCTGTTGCGGTTCGAATATCCGGTCTTGGTTGCCTTGGCCGTGGTCGGGATGATGGTCATGGTGTCCGCCGGCGACCTGATGGCGCTGTACATGGGGCTGGAGCTGCAGTCGCTGGCGCTTTATGTTGTTGCGTCACTGCGCCGCGACAGTATCAAATCCACCGAAGCCGGCCTGAAGTATTTCGTGCTGGGTGCGCTGTCGTCGGGCTTGCTGCTTTATGGGGCGTCGCTGACCTATGGTTTTGCGGGCACCACGCTGTTCAGCGGCATCATCGAAGCCACCGAAAACGAGCCGTCATTGGGTCTGCTGTTCGGTCTGGTTTTCCTGATCTCTGGTTTTGCATTCAAGGTGTCGGCCGCGCCGTTCCACATGTGGACACCGGACGTCTACGAAGGTTCGCCCACACCCGTTACTGCCTTTTTCGCGACGGCACCCAAAGTCGCGGCCATGGCGCTGTTTGCGCGCGTTGTGCATGACGCATTCGGCGGGATCGTCGGCGAGTGGCAGCAGATCGTCGCCTTCCTGTCGGTCGTCTCGATGTTTCTTGGTGCGATTGCCGCGATCGGTCAAAAAGACATCAAACGTCTGATGGCCTACTCTTCGATTGCGCACATGGGCTTTGCGCTGATGGGGCTGGCGGCGGGCACGGCATTTGGCGTGCAGGCGATGCTGATCTATATGGCGATCTATGTGACGATGAACGTCGGGACGTTCGCGTTCATTCTGGGCATGGAACGTGATGGCCGCCCGGTGACCAATATCGAAAGCCTGCGGATGTATTCCAAACGTCAGCCGCTGCGCGCACTGGCCATGCTGGTGCTGCTGTTCAGCCTTGCAGGCGTGCCGCCGATGGTGGGCTTCTTTGGCAAGTTCTACGTGCTGCGCGCGGCATATGACGGTGGCCTTGGCTGGTTGGCCGTGGCTGGCGTGATCGCATCGGTGATTGGCGCGTTCTACTACCTGCGCCTTGTCTACTACATGTACTTTGGCGAAGAAGTCGACGCGCTTGATGGCAAGATGGCACCGGTGCTCTGGGCTTTCTTGATGGGCTCCGCCTTGATCATGGTCGTGGGTGTTGTGAATCTGTTTGGCATTGAACCACTGGCCGCCGCTGCGGCTGCAACGCTTGTCAACTAGGGACACAGGCCACGGGCATTGGCCCGAAGGGTACGCGCGCGTCGTTCTTGACAGCGTGGATAGCACAATGGCCGAGGCGGTGCGCCGTGCGCCGCTTTTGGAACGGCCGACGTGGATCATGGCCAGAACGCAGACAGCCGCGCGTGGCCGCCGGGGCCGGTCGTGGGTCACCCCGCAGGGCAATCTGAACGCCACATTGATCTTCAAGCCAAGCGCAACACCCGCCGAGGCCGCACGCCGGTCATTTCTGGCAGCCAATGCGCTCTTTGCCGCTTTGGCGATCTATGTCCCCTCTGAAAAGCTGGCGTTGAAGTGGCCCAATGACGTGTTGCTGGCGGGCGGCAAAGTCGCTGGTATCTTGTTGGAATGTAGCGGACAGGGGCCATTCGTCGACTACCTGTCGATCGGCGTCGGGGTCAACCTGACCCATACCCCGCAGGGCGTCACCGACGCCAGCTTTGCCCCAACCAGTCTGCGGGCGGCAGGCGGTTGGGATGTCACGCCCTTGGATTTCCTTGCGACGCTCGCCGATGCCTACGCCACCCAAGAGGACAAGCTGGCGCATTTCGGCTTTCAACGCATCCGTCAGGACTGGCTTGGCAATGCCGCCCGACTGGGCGAGGTGATCACCGCCCGCACTGGGCGTGAAGACGTGACCGGCCTCTTTGACACCATCGACGAGGATGGCAATCTTGTCTTGATTACGGGCACCGGACCGCGCGCTATTTCTGCCGCGGATGTGTTTTTCTGAAAAGGGGGGGCGGCACATGCTTTTGGCAATTGACTGCGGCAATACCAATACCGTGTTTTCGATCTGGGATGGCAAGACGTTTATTGCCACATGGCGGACGTCAACCGAATGGCAGCGGACGGCCGACCAATATTACGTCTGGCTATCGACATTGATGCGGTTCCAGAATGTCGATGTCACTATCGATGAGGTGATCGTCAGTTCGACCGTGCCGCGCGTCGTGTTCAATCTGCGGGTCCTAGCGGACCGCTATTTCAACTGTCGGCCTTGGGTGGTGGGCAAGCCCGATTGCCTGCTGCCCCATGATCCGCGCGTGGACGCAGGCACACAGGTCGGCCCGGATCGGCTGGTCAATACCGCAGGGGCGTTTGACCGACACGGCGGCGACCTGATCGTGGTTGATTTCGGCACGGCGACCACATTTGATGTTGTGGACACCGATGGCGCCTATGTCGGCGGCGTGATCGCTCCGGGCGTCAACCTGAGCCTCGAAGCCTTGCACAATGCCGCCGCCGCCCTGCCGCATGTGGATATCACCAAACCGCAGCGCGTTGTGGGGACCAATACCGTGGCCTGCATGCAGTCCGGCGTCTTCTGGGGCTACATTGGCCTTGTCCGCGAGATATGTGCGCGGATCAAAGCAGAACGCGGCGTTGAGATGCAAGTGATTGCGACCGGGGGGCTGGCCCCTCTGTTCCAGCAGGCCGAGCATCTTTTTGACTTCTTCGAAGAGGATTTGACGATGCACGGCCTGACCGTCATTCACCAATATAATAAAGTTCCGCAATAGATGAAATCGGAAGGGCGACCGCTTCCGCTGGCGTAAAATTCGATCGAAGTCGCGTTGGGGCGCAACTGTCCCCCACCTTTCGAAATGATCACGATTGTCGGACCGCGTGACTGTCAGCGGTTCGGACAACGCGCTGGTGCAGAGCGTGAAATTTGGATAATGGCGGCTCATGATCGCGCAATTCTGGGACCTTTTGTTTTTGGCGATGACGGCGGGCACCAGTTTGATTTGTGTCGCCGTGATTGCGCGCGGCAGCGTTTCGGAATCCTGCTGGCCGTCACATGCCATCGCCCTCATGGCCTTTTTTCTGATCATGTTTGCAGAAACCGTGGATGGGTTAAACGGACTTGCGCCACAAACAATCTAGAACCCGCAGATGGTTGGTTTCACGCTGCCTTTGGTTCCGGCGCTTGGGGCGTGCATGTTGTTTTACATTCGCGGCCTGACATCGACGGCCCTCGAATTCATCCGCAGCGATCTATGGCATCTGGTGCCCGTTGCTGGCCTTGTTGTTTGCACGATTCCATTTCTTTGGTTGCCAAGTGACCAGCGGCAATTATTCGCGGCCCAAGGGATTGATATGTAAAACCTTGGTCAAGTGAGGGCGGTCATCTTTGTTCTGTTGGGCTGGATCGGCTGGCTGGCCATCTTGGTCCTTTATGGTGCCGCGTCGCTGCGGTGCTTGCTGATCCACCGCAGCCAAATACGCGCCTTGTTTTCCAATGTGGACGGTGTTCCGACGCCTTTCCCCCTGTGTCAGGCTCTGTTGCACAAATTCTGTGAGGGATTCATCTAGTGAATCCAGTGTGGTAGCTGGAGGGCATGAGCAGACCCATCCCCCCCGCCTACAAGACCAGGAACTGGCCGGCCTATAACGAAGCGCTCA